>Ga0182736_1000123_pt1 | contig 150224 bp, 147 predicted proteins | sample eDN5th30CKraftBY_FD_128882 | JGI IMG/M metagenome (GOLD analysis project Ga0182736, IMG submission 128882) | Enriched backyard soil microbial communities from Emeryville, California, USA - eDNA 5th pass 30_C Kraft BY (version 2) (version 2) | ecosystem: Environmental > Terrestrial > Soil >... | reverse complement strand
TGGCCGGCCACTTCGGTGGGCAGCAGCGCGACCGTGTTGCGCTCGGGGATGCCCAGCGACGCGGCGGGGCCGGTGCTGGCAAGGGTGACGCCGACCTTGACCTGCGCGCTGGCGAGCAGCGGCAGGCTCAGGGCAACGGCCGCAACGGCCACGGACAGGCCGGAATGCTTGCGCGTCATGTTGTTGTCTCCTGTGTGGGCTCTTGTTATGGCCCCGGCGGGGTGAGGCGAGCCCGGTTGAACGTCATACAGAAAAATCAATAATAGCGTTTGAAGTGTATCAAATACCCTTCAAATAAACCCCCGTAACTTCCCTAGCTTGCTCTTCAGATAAAAAGCAAACGCATTCGACATTAACGAATCTTGCCGAAGCCGTCGGCCAGCGTCATTAAGGGGATTCCCGCAGCATCGGCCAGACCCGTTCGACGCGCCAGGCCACGCAGGCGGCCACCACGGCCTTGACCAGGTCGCCGGGCACGAACGCCGCCACCGCCAGGGCCGCCTTGCCCAGGCCCATCTGGGTGACGGTTGCCAGCCACGGGACGCCCACCGCGTAGACCACCGCAATGCCGCCCACGACGCAGGCCGCCGTGTAGGCCGCCACGGCGACGGCCCCGCTGCGGGCCCGCGCCGCCAGCCGCCGCGCCAGCCATCCGGTGACGAACGCGCCCGCGGCCATGCCCACCAGGAAGCCGCCGGTGGGGCCGAAGAACACGCCCAGCCCGCCCCGCCCGCCCGGCAGCACCGGCAGGCCGATGGCGGCCAGCAGCAAGTACAGCAGGCAAGCCAGACCGCCCCGCACCGGCCCCAGCATGGCGCCGGCCAGCATGGTGCCCAGCGTCTGCAGCGTCACGGGCACCGGGATGGCGGGTAGCGGAATCGGCGGCATCAGGCTCAGCACGACGATCAGCGCAGCGAACAGCGCGATCAACACTGTATCTTGGGTCTTCATCGGAGGCTCCGGGTCGGGATGGAAGGAAAGACTGCTGCAACAAGGCGCGCTCAACTGCGCGCATCGATAGCCTGGGCAACCTGCTGGGCCCGCTTCAGGGTACGCACGACCAGCGGCACGATCAATGCCAGCGGATGCCGCGCCAGGCCGCGCGCGGCCTGGGCTTCGCGGATTTCCTGGTAGTGGCGCCAGATTTCCGGCACGAAGCGCAGGGCCAACGCCAGCGCCAGCGCCACCTTGCCGGCGTCCAGCAGGCCCAGCCGCTGCAAGGGCTGCAACGCGCGTTCGCAGACCGCGATCAGGCTGGAGGTGGGGGTCGACAGGGTGACGGCCAGCGCCAGCCCCACCAGGGCGCCGATGCGCAGCAGCACCGCGGCGGCCTGCAGCCAACCCTGGAACACCACGGCGAACGCGCCGATGGCCGCCAGCACCCACACCAGCCCGCGCAACTGGCGCCACAGCGCCGCCGCGCCCACGCCGGTGGACCACACCAGCAGGCCCGACACGGCCAGGGCCCCCCCCAGCAGCCGGGCGTCGTGCACGGCGAACAGGCCGGCGCCGGCCGCCACCAGCGCGGCCAGCTTGAGCCCCGCCGGCATCCGGTGCAGCGGGCTGCGGCCGCGTATATATAAGGGTTCGATCATCATGCGCAGTGCTCGCGGTACCAGCGCAGCGCCGGGCCCGGCGTGTCGTCGGCGGCGATGCCGCCGTCGACCACCACCAGCACCCGGTCGAAATCCTGCAGCAGGTCCAGGTCGTGGCTGACGACCACGGCCGGCTGGTCCAGTGCGGCGATCGCCCGGCCGACCCGGTTGCGGTTGCGCAGGTCGAGCTGGGTGGTGGGTTCGTCGAAGACCACCAGCGAGGGCTGCATGACCAGCACCGATGCCAGCGCCACCAACTGGCATTCGCCGCCCGACAGCGTGTGGCTGGCCCGGTCGGCCAGGTGCGCCACCCCCAGCCCCGCCAGGCTGGCCTGGATGCGGCGCTCGCGCTCGGCGGCGTCCAGGCCCAGCGGCTTCAGGCCGAAGGCCATGTCTTCGCGGACGATTGGGTAGACAATCTGGTTTTCGGGGTTCTGGAACACGAAACCCACCCGCCGGCGCACGGCCTTCAGGTCGTGGCGGGTGTCCAGGCCGTCGACCGACACCCGCCCGGCGGTGGGCAGCACCAGCCCGTTGAGCAGCTTGGCCAGGGTGCTCTTGCCGGCCCCGTTCGGGCCGACCACGCCCACGCGGCGCTGCGCGAGGGTCAGGCTGACCCCCTTCAGCGCCTGGGAATGAGGCGTGGCGACAACCGCCTGGTCAATCTCGATTAACATGGAGCGGGATTATGCCCGAACCATTTCACGGAGCGGGACTCCAACATCGCATATGGAAAAAGTACGCAAAACCGACGCCGAATGGCGCGCCCAGCTGACCCCGGAAGAATACGCCGTCGCGCGCGGGAAAGGCACCGAACGGGCATTCACCGGCCGCTACTGGGACACCACCACCCACGGTATCTACCGCTGCGTGGGCTGTGGCACCCCCCTGTTCGCTTCCGACACCAAATTCGATGCCGGCTGCGGCTGGCCCAGCTACTTCGAGCCCCTCGACCCGGCCCGGGTGCGCGAAGAACGCGACGCCTCGCACGGCATGATCCGCACCGAGGTGCTGTGCAACATCTGCGACGCCCATCTCGGCCACGTCTTCCCCGACGGCCCCGAGCCCACCGGGCTGCGCTACTGCATCAATTCGCTGTCGCTCAAATTCGAACCGCTTGAAGACTGAATGAAGAAATTCCTGTTCGACCTGTTCCCGCTGATCCTTTTCTTCATCGCGTACCGGTTCGCCGATATCTATACCGCCACGGCCGTGGCCATCGCCGCCTCGGTGGCCCAGTTCATCTGGCTGCGCGCCACCGGCAAGCGCATCGAGGCCACCCACTGGATCAACCTGTCGGTCATCGTCATCTTCGGCGGCGCCACGCTGTGGCTGCACAGCGACGTCTTCATCAAGTGGAAGCCCACGGTGCTGTACTGGCTGTTCGGCGGGGCGCTGCTGGGCGCGCGCCTGTTGTTCGGGCGCAACCTGATGCGCCGCCTGCTGGGCGCCCAGATCGAGCTGCCCGACACCGCCTGGGACAAGCTCAACCTCAGCTGGGCGCTGTTCTTCCTGGCCGCGGGCGCCATCAACCTGTACGTGGCCTTTTCCGGCCACTTCACCGAATCGCAGTGGGTCAACTTCAAGGTGTTCGGCCTGATGGGGCTGCTGCTGGCCTTCGTCATCGCCCAGTCGCTCTGGCTGGGCCGCCACATGCAGCCGCCGCGCCAATCCGATGCCGGCCGCGACGCCGGCAAAGACTGACCCGCCCTTCTCCCATGCCCGACCACACCGACCGCATCGCCCTGATACGCACGCGCCTGGCCGTGCTCGACCCCGTCGCGCTCGACATCCGCGACGACTCCCACCTGCACGCCGGGCATGCCGGCGCGCAGGGCGGCGCCGGCCACTACCACGTGCACATCGTGGCCGCCCGCTTCGCCGGCATGCCGCCCGTGGCGCGCCATCGCCTGGTGTATGATCTTTTGCACGATCTGATCCCCCATCCCATCCATGCGCTTGCGCTCGACGCCCAAGCCCCTCCCAAGCCTTAAAGGAACTCCATGAAACGCATCGTGATGCTGGCCGCTGCTTGCGCGGTCGCGCTGCCCGCCTTCGCGCAAAACGTCGCCACCGTGAATGGCAAGGCGATCTCGCAGCAAAGCCTGGATCAATTCGTGAAGCTGCTGGTCAGCCAGGGCGCCACCGATTCGCCGCAGCTGCGCGAACAGGTCAAGCAGGAAATGATCAACCGCCAGATCTTCGTGCAGGCCGCCGAAAAAGACGGCATCGCCAAGCAACCCGACGTCCAGACCGAAATCGAGCTGGCCCGCCAGGGCATCCTGGTGCGCGCCCTGATGGCCGACTACCTGCAGAAGCACCCCGTCACCGACCAGCAGATCCAGGCCGAATACGACAAGGCCAAGCAGCAGCAGGCCGGCCAGATGGAATACAAGGTCCGCCACATCCTGGTCGCCGACGAAAAGACCGCCAACGACCTGCTGTCGCAGGTCAAGGGCAACAACGGCAAGTTCGCCGACCTGGCCAAGAAGAACTCGAAAGACCCGGGCAGCGCCGCCAACGGCGGCGACCTGGGCTGGGCCGCGCCCACCAACTACGTCAAGCCGTTCGCCGACGCCGTCAGCAGCCTGAAGAAGGGCGAACTGGCCGACAAGCCGGTGCAGACGCAGTTCGGCTGGCACATCATCCAGGTCGAAGACACCCGCCCGGTGGAATTCCCGCCGCTCGACCAGGTGCGCCCGCAACTGGAAGAAATGCTGCGCCAGCAGACGCTGTCGGAATACCAGAAGGCCCTGCGCGAAAAGGCCGCCATCAAGTAAGGCCACGCGCCGCGCGACAACAGCCCGCCTCGAGCGGGCTGTTTGTTTTTGTGGGGGTGCGGCCCCGGGCGCTCAGGCGTCGCGCGGGGTGCGGGCGATGCCGTACACGGCCTGCGTGGCCAGTTGCCCGGCCACGCGCTGCCGGTAGTCGGGCGCCTCGGTTTCGCGCGGTCGGTACCAGACCGTGATCCAGTTCAGGATGCCCAGGATGCCCTTGGCGGCCAGCGACGGGTCGACATTGGCGAACAGGCCCTGCTCGACCCCGGCGCGCACCGCCTGGCTGAACAGCCCTTCGTAGACGTCGCGCATGGTGATGACTTCGGCCAGCGCCTCGCGTTCCATGGGCGTGGTGCTGACCGACTGGTGCAGCTCTACGCCCTGCACGGTGACGCGCTGGTAGTACAGCGAATCCATCATCAGCATGGCATGCAGGTGGGCCATGCGGTAGAGCTTTTCCTGCGGGCCCAGCGTGGCGTCGCAGGCGACTGGCACCTGCGTCTTCAGGTTCATGACCATCGCGCGCTTGTGCACGGCGAAGAACAGGTCGGTCTTGCTGCGGTAGTAGTAGTAGACGCTGCCTTTGGTGGCACCGATCTGGCTGGCGATGACATCGATGGATGCCGCGGCGAACCCGTAAGTGGTGAACGCCTTTGCCGCCGCGTCCAGCAGCTTGAGCTGAATGGGGGGCATGTTTTCATATTCGATGCCCACCCAGTTTTCTAGTTCGGGGGTCAGGGTCACGGTGTCTGCGAGTCTGGCTGGCGGCGTACAGCAGTATAGCGGCAAAGCCATGCTGCCATCCGCCGCGGCGCCGCGTCAGGCCTTGAACAGGTTTTCATTGGCGGCAAGAGGCGTGTCGCCCAGCGTCGGCGCCGGCGTGCGGATGCTGCCGGGCGTATCGCTGAGCTTGATGGGAATGCCCGGGCCGGTGTAGCCGGGCGTGCGCACCACCATGCCGCGGAACTTGGCGTGCTCGGCGTTGGCCACCGCCTGGATATCCAGGATCGGCGCGGCCGGCACGCCGGCGGCCAGCAAGGCCGGGCCCAGGCGTTCGCCGTCGACCTGAGCGAATGCACGGCACAGCTCGATTTCCAGCGCGTCGCGGTTCTCGACCCGGGCGCGATTGGTGGCGAAGCGCGGATCCGCCGGCAGGCCGGCCACGCCCAGGTGCGAGCACAGCCGGGCGAACAGCCGGTCGTTGGCCACGGCCACGAACAGCGGCGCGGTGGCCGTCTGGTAGACGTTGTACGGCACGATGTTCGCGTGCCGGTTGCCCGACGGGCCAGGCACCTTTCCCGAGTGCAGGTAGTTGGTCAGGAACGGATGCGCGACCGACACGGCGCTGTCGTACAGGCTGACGTCGGCCAACTGGCCGCGGCCGGTGCGCTGCCTGGCCTGCAGGGCCAGCAGGATGGCCATCGCGGCGTTCATGCCGGTGGTCAGGTCCACGACCGGCACGCCGATCCGCACCGGCTCGCCGGCCAGGTCGCCATTGATCGACAGCAGCCCGGCCATGGCCTGCACCGCGGCGTCGTAACCTGGCAGGCCGCCATAGGGGCCGTCGTCGCCGAAGCCGGTGATGCGGCAATGGATCAGCCGCGGGTATTTCTCGACGAACCACCGCGCATGCGGGATGCCCCAGGCCTGCAGCGTGCTCAGCTTGAAGTTCTCGATCAGCACGTCGGCAGTCTCGAGCAGCGCGAACAGCTTGTCGCGCTCGCCGGCCTGCCCCAGGTCGAGCACGACGCTGCGCTTGTTGCGGTTGACGGCATTGAAGTAGGCCGAGCTGTCGTTGACGAACGGCGGCCCGAAGCCGCGGCATTCGTCGCCTTCCGGGCTTTCGATCTTGACGACGTCGGCGCCGTGGTCGCCCAGGATCTGCCCCGCGAATGGGCCGGCCAGCACGCGGGCGGCGTCCACCACTTTCAGGCCCGCCAGCGCGCCGGCGGGAGGTTGCTGCCTTGTCATGACCTTGTTCCTTGCAACGCCTGGTTGCCGATCTTCCAGGCCAGGGCGTACCCCTGGCCGTTGGTGCGGACGTCGAACGCCATCTGCAGGCGCCGGTTGTGCGCCTGCAGCGCCCCCTCGATCAGGCCGTTCCAGGCGCCGGCCAGCGCCGGATGATATTCGCCGATGCCGTGCATGAAAGCCCAGCCGTCCTGGCGCACCTCGCAACTGCCGTCCGGGTGGCTTTCCACCCGGCAGGCATCGCCGTGGGCGGTGCCCAGGTCGGCGATGAAGCGGGCGAAACCCGCGGCATCAGGCGCATAGGCCCCGCCCAGCCCGCGGGCCACCTCGTGATAGAGCTGCATGCCGATCATCCGGCCGGCCATCTGCAGGCGATGCGCGGCTTCGTCGGGCCCCCACAGCTGCAGCGCGGTGGGATAGGCCGAGCGCACGTATTCCATGGCGTAGTTGCGGTGCGCCTTGGCCAGCCTGGCCGAGGGCCATTGGTCTGTCGGCAGCCGCGGAGCCTTGGCGGGGTCGAAATCCGGCGCGTCTTCGTCGCGCGCGAAGCGCAGCCGCTCGTGCGGCAGCAGGTCGCGGTCGTACTCGTAGTAGTAGCCTTCCAGGCCGGATTGCGCATCCACGGTCTGCTTGGTGCACACGAACCCCAGCCGGGGATTGCCCAGCATCGTGCCGTTCTGTGCATGCCAGCCCCGCAGCATCGCCTGCGAGACTTCCGGCGCGATGCCGCACAGGGCCGTGCCGGCCCAGATCCAGCGCGGCGCGGCGTAGCGGATCCACGCCTTGCGGTCGGATTCGTACATGTATTCGACGGACACGCCGCCGATGTGGTTGGACAGATAGTGGTACTGGGCCGCGGCCACGGCGTGCGGCAGCTTTTCCAGCCCCAGCTTCTGCAGGCCCGGCAGGAAGCGCTCGCGGCGCTGCCGGCAGAAGATCTCGTACACCAGTTCGGCCGTGCTGGCCGTGCCATGCCGCGACGACACGTACAAGACAATGCCGGTGAAATAGGCGTGGTACCACTCCGCCACCGCGCGCCACGCGTCGATGGGTTCGTCTGCGGTTCGATCTTGCTTCAAGGTGTGCTCCGTATGCGTCGGGGGATCGTGGGCGGCCCGTTCAGGCCGCCCCGGCGGCTTCCCGCTTGATGGCGCGCGCGATCACCACGCGCTGGATTTCCGATGTGCCTTCGTAGATTTCGGTGATGCGCTGGTCGCGGTAGCAGCGCTCGACCGCATTGGGCTTCACATAGCCCCTGCCCCCCAGGATCTGCATGGCATCGTCGCACACCTTGTGCGCGGCTTCGCTGGCAAACAGCTTGGCCATGGCGCCCAGGGTGCTGATGTCCTGCCCGTTGTCGTAGGCCCGGGCGGTCTCGTACAGCATCATACGGGCGGCCGACAGCTGGGTGGCGGCATCGGCCAGCATGAAGCCCACGCCCTGGTGGTCGATGATGGCGCGGCCGAATGTCTGGCGCGACGCGGCGAACCGGCTGGCGGCGCGATAGCTGCACAGCGCGATGCCCAGCGCCTGGGCCGCCACCACCACCCGCCCCACGTTCAGCGTCGACAGGGCCAGCTTCAGGCCGTGGCCCTCTTGCCCCACGATGCTGGCGGCCGGCACCCGGACATCGACCTTGAAATTGGTGGTCGTAGTGCCGCGGATGCCCATCTTGTCTTCGTAGAAATCCACCGCCGCGCCTTCGGTGTCGCGCGGCACCCAGAACGCCGTGATGTTATTGCGCGCCCCGGGCTCGCCGGTGCGGGCGAACACGATGAAATGCCTGGAATGCCCGCCGTTGCCCAGCCAGCACTTCTCGCCGCGGATCCGCCAGCCGTCGCCCTCGCGCACCGCGGTGGTCTGGATGGCGGCAGCGTCGGAACCGGCGCCGCGCTCGCTCAAGGCGAAGTTCACCGCTTCGCCATCGCGGGCCAGGCCGCCCAGCAGCGCCTGCTTCTGCGCGTCGGTGCCGCCCAGCAGCACCGGAAACGCGCCCAGCGACAGCGCCGCCATGATGGCGGCCGTCGACCCGCAACCCTCGGCGATGGCTTCCACCACGGCCACCAGCGCCGTCAGCGGCGCACCGCCGCCGCCGTACTGCTGCGGAATGAACATGCCGCCCACGCCGGATTCCCGCAAGGGCGCCAGGTGCTCGACCGGATAGCGCTGGTCGCGGTCGATGGCGTCGGCCGCCGGCGCGAAGTGCCGGTCGGTCAGTTGCCGGGCGGTGTCCCGCCAGCGTTGCGCGGTGTCTTCAAGCAGTGGTTCCCAGATCGCAGCCATGAATCGCTTCTCCCAGCAATGTTTTCATCTACATACTACTGGGCATCATATATTATTCAAACGAATCGACCAACGACTTATTTCCTAGGAAAAACGGCACTTGTCAAAGCGATTATTTAATATGATACTAGGTAGTATGTTGAATTTTCGACACCACTCGGACAAATGCGCGGCGTGTCGGCCGGCAAGGAACCCAAGGACATGAGCGGACCACTCTGCGGCGTACGGGTCCTGGACATGACAGCAGCGCTGTCGGGGCCAGTGGCCACCCAGATCCTGGGAGACATGGGCGCCGATGTCGTCAAGATCGAGCCGCCCGAGGGCGACAGCATCCGTGACCTGGGCCCGGCCCGGCACCGCGGCATGGGCGCGATGTTCCTGCACACCAACCGCAGCAAGCGCAGCGTCGTGCTCGACCTGAAGCTCGCCGACGGGCGCGCGGCCTTCATGCGGCTGGCGCAGGCCGCCGACGTGCTGATCTGCAATACGCGGCCCAAGGCCATGGCGCGGCTGGGCCTGGCGTACGAGCACGTGGCCGCCCTGAACCCCCGCATCGTCTACGTGAACATCGTGGGCTACGGCCAGGGCGGCAGCCACGCCGACAAGCCCGCCTACGACGACCTGATCCAGGCGGCCGCCGGCATTGCCTCGCTGCGCGCGCCCGGCGAGCCGGCGCGCTACGCCCCGGTAGCGCTGGCCGACCGGGTCACCGGCATCTGCGCCGCCAATGCGACGCTGGGCGCCCTGTACCACCGCGCCACCACGGGCCAGGGGCAGCACGTCGAAGTCCCCATGTTCGAATCCATCGCGTCGCTGGTGCTGGCCGACCACATGGCCGGCCTGACGTTCGAGCCTCCCATCGGCCCGCCCGTGTTCCAGCGCTACGCCGCCATCCGCCGGCCCTTCCGCACGCAGGACGGCTTCCTGTGCATGATGGTGCTCACCGACCGGCAGTGGCGCGAATTCTTCGCGACCGTCGGCCGCCCCGAAGTGATGGACGACCCCCGCTTCGCCAAGATGGCCAGCCGCACCGAAAACCTCGAGGCCCTGTACGCCATCGTGTCGGACATCCTGGCCGCGCGCGGCACCGACGACTGGGTGGCCCGCCTGGAAGCCGCCGACATCCCCGTGGCCCGGATCGAGACCATGGAATCGCTGCTGGCCCACCCCCACCTGCAACAGGCCGGTTTTTTCGCGATGCTGGACCACCCCTCGGAAGGCCGGATTCGCAGCATGGCCCGCACCAGCACCTGGTCGGCCACCCAGCCCGGCCCGACCCGTCCGACGCCCCGCCTGGGCGAGCACAGCCGCGAAGTGCTGCAAGAAGCGGGCTTTTCAGACGAAGAAGTGCAAGCCATGTTCGCCAGCGGAGCGGCGCAAGGATGGAAATCATGAAGGCAGTAGTGTGCCGGCAGTACGGCGGCCCCGACGTGGCGCGGCTGGAAGACATGCCGGCGCCCCCCATGCGCGCCGGCTCGGTCCGCATCCAGGTGCAGGCGTGCAGCGCCAGCTTCGCCAGCCTGCTGGTGATGGAAGGCAAGCACCAGAACCGCGCGCCGTTGCCGCTGATCCCCGGCACCGAAGTCGCGGGCGTGGTGGTGGAAACCGGCGACGGCGCGTCGCGCTTCCGCGTCGGCGAACGCGTGATCGCCGGCGTGCAGTCGGGCGGCTACGCGCAGGAAGTCGTGGCCCCCGAGGAAACCGTCTTTCACCTGCCCGCCGACGTATCCTTCGACGCCGGCGCCCAGTTTCCCACCATCTACGGCACGGCCTACGGCGCGCTGCACTGGCGGGCCCGCGTCGCCCCCGGGGAAGTCGTGCTGGTGCATGGCGCGGCCGGCGGCAGCGGGCTGGCCGCGGTCGAAGTCGCCAAGGCGCTGGGCGCCACCGTGATCGCCACGGTAGGCTCCGAGGCCAAGCAGGCGGTCGTGCGCGAACACGGCGCCGATCACGCCATCGACTACCGCCGCGCCAACTGGCGCGACGCCGTGCTGGACATCACCGGCGGCCGGGGCGCCGACGTCATCTACGACCCGGTCGGCGGCGAAACCTTCGACACTTCGCTGCGATGCATCGCACCGGACGGACGCATCATCCCGATGGGCTTCGCCAGCGGCGCCATTCCCACCGTGCCGGCCAACATCGTGCTGGTGAAGAACATCAGCATCCTCGGCGTCTATTGGGGCTATTACTTCGGCTGGGGCCGCCAGCCGGTCGCGCCGGGCAACGACGCGAAGCTGCGCCAGGCCTATGCCCAGCTGTTCGAATGGACATCGCAAGGCAGCATCCGCCCGCGCATTCACGCCGTGCTGCCCCTGTCCGACTTCAAGACCGCCCTGCACATGATCGCCGGCCGAGAGGCGATCGGCAGAGTCATCATGCGGCCGCAACCATAGCGGCCCGTTCCACCCCCGCAAGCACTCGCAAGCACAAGGAGACAACCATGTTCAAACGCATCACCCTGATCGGCGCGGCCGCGCTGCTCGCCGTCGGCGCCACCGCCGCGCAGGCGCAAGACAAGTACCCCAGCCACGCCATCACGCTGATCTCGCCCTACCAGGCCGGCGGCACCACCGAGACCTTCGCGCGCCTGATCATCGACGACGTCGCGGCCATCCTGGGCCAACCCATCGTGGTGGAACAGAAGCCCGGCGCGGCCGGCACCATCGGCGCCCGGATCGTGGCGATCAGCAAGCCCGACGGCTACACGCTGCTGGCCAACACCTCGCAGCATGTCATGTACGAAGGCATGTTCACCAACCTGTCGTTCGACCCCATGAAGGACTTCCGTCCGGTCGGCGTGCTGGGCTCGGCGCCGATCATCGTGGTCACGGGCGAACACTCGCCCTACAAGACCTTCCGCCAGGTGCTGGATGCCGCCAAGACCAAGAACATCACCTATGCATCCGGCGCGCAAGGCTCGCTGCCCCACTTGACGGGCGAGCGGGTGGCGTTCCAGGGCAAGCTGGACATGACCCACATTCCCTTCAGCGGCACGGCCCCGGCGCTGACCAACGTCATGGGCGGGCACGTGGACCTGCTCTACTCCACCGCGGCCAGCGTCATGTCGCAGATCCGCGCCGGCAAGCTGCGCGCGCTGGCGGTGTCGACCAAAGACCGCATGCGCGAACTGCCCGACGTGCCCACCATCGCCGAACTGGGCATGCCCGATTTCGACGTGACGGCCTGGTACGGCGTCTGGGCGCCGAAAGACACCGACCCCGCGATCGTGGACGCCATCAACCAGGCCATGCGCGAGGCTTCCGCCCGCCCCGAGGCGCTCAAGCGCATGGAAGCGCTCAGCGTCACGCCCAGCAACCTGACCGCCGAACAATTCGCGGCCTTCGCGCAAAGCGAGCGCAAGACCTGGCTGGAAGTCATGAAGCGCGCCAACATGCAGCCGGCCAACTGACATGACGGCATCGAGCGAAGTCCGGGTGCGGGTCCAGGACCAGGTCGCCTGGGTCACCATCGACCGCCCGCAACGGATGAACGCGCTGGCGACGTCCACCTTCGCGCGCCTGGTGGACGTCTCGCTGGCGCTCGACCTGGACCCGGCGGTCAGGGTGGTGGTCTACACCGGCGCGGGCGACCGCGCGTTCTCGGCCGGCGTGGACCTGAAAGAACTGGACACGGCGGGTAGCATGCTGCACCCGATGGGCGGGCCGGCGCGCAACCTCAACGAGGTGGTGCTGGAAATGTCCAAGCCCACCATCGCGGCCATCAACGGCGTGGCCGCCGGCGGCGGCTGCGAACTGGCCCTGGCCTGCGACATCCGCGTAGCCGCCGACACCGCCCGGCTGGGGCTGCCCGAGGCCCGGGTCGGCCTGGGGGCCAACTTCGGCAGCGTGGTGCTGCCGCTGCTGATCCCCCGCGGCCTGGCGCTCGAGGCCCTGTACACCGGCGGGTTCATCGACGCGCGCCGGGCGCATGCGCTGGGGCTGGTCAATCATGTGCACGCCCCCGCGGACCTGCCGGACCAGGTGGCCCGGCTGGCGCGCAGCATCGCCGACAACGCCCCGCTGTCGGTACAGCGCATGAAGGCGGTTGCGTCCAAGAGCATCGGCTTGCCGGTGTCGGCGGCCTTGCGGCTGTCGGTCGGGCCGAACCCCTACGACAGCGAAGACCGCCGGGAAGGCGCGCGCGCCTTCGTGGAAAAACGCAAGCCGGTGTTCCTGGGCCGCTGACCGGGCGCGCTAGACGCCCAGCAGCGCCTTCAGACCGTCTTCGTCGAGCACCGTGACGCCCAGTTCCTGGGCCTTGGCCAGCTTGCTGCCGGCGTCCTCGCCCGTCACCACGTAGGCGGTCTTCTTCGATACCGAGCCGCTGACCTTGCCGCCGGCGGCCAGGATGTGGCGGGTGGCCTCGTCGCGGGTCCAGTTGGGCATGGTGCCGGTCAGGACGAATGTCTTGCCGGCCAGGGCATTGCCTTGCGGGCCGGCCTCGGGCACGGGATGCACGCCCTGGGCCTTGAGCAGGTCGATGATCTCGCGGTTGTGGGGCTCGGCGAAAAAGCGGCGAATCGAGCCGGCCACCACCGGGCCGACGTCCGGGGCGCCCGCCAGCGCTTCTTCGTCGGCGTCCATGATGCTTTCGATGCTGCCGAAATGGCGCGCCACATCGCGCGCGGTGGTCTCGCCCACATGCCGGATGCCCAGGGCGAACAACAGCCGCCCCAGCGAAGGCGTGCGGGCCTTGTCGATGGCGGCGACCAGGTTCTCGGCCGACTTCTTGCCCATGCGTTCCAGCGCGGCCAGCTCGAAGGCCGTCAGGCTGTACAGGTCGGCCAGCGACTTGACCCGGCCGCTTTCGACCAGTTGGTCGATCAGCTTTTCCCCCAGGCCGTCGACGTCCAAGGCCTTGCGGCCCGCGGCGTGCACCAAAGTCTGCTTGCGCTGGGCGGCGCAGAACAGGCCGCCGGTGCAACGGGCAATGGCCTCGTCTTCCAGGCGTTCGATGGCCGAGCCGCACACCGGACAGGCGGTAGGCATGACGAACTCGCGCGCATCGGCGGGCCGCTTGCCCGGCACCGGCCCCACCACTTCCGGGATGACGTCGCCCGCCCGGCGCACGGTGACGGTGTCGCCGATGCGCACGTCTTTGCGGCGGATCTCGTCTTCGTTGTGCAGGGTGGCGTTGGTGACCGTCACGCCGCCCACGAACACCGGCTGTAGCCGCGCCACCGGGGTGATGGCGCCGGTGCGGCCCACCTGCACTTCGATGTCCAGCAGGCGGGTCGTGGCCTCTTCGGCCGGAAACTTGTGCGCCAGCGCGAAGCGCGGCGCGCGCGCCACGAAACCCAGCACTTTCTGGGCCGGCAGCGAATTCACCTTGTAGACCACCCCGTCGATGTCGTAGGGCAGTTGCGAGCGTTCGCGGCCAACCTGCTCGTAGAAGGCCAGCAGGCCCTCGGCGCCGGTGACGCGGCGGTTGTGCGCGATATTGACGGGCAGGCCCAGTTCGGCCAGCCAGTCGAGCATGGCCCCGTGGGTGTCGTGCGGCAGCGTCGATTCCTGGCGCCCGACGGGCGCCGGTTCTTCGAACAGGCCCGTCTGGCGGCCCGGCAAGCCGTGCACTTCGCCCCAGCTGTAGGCAAAGAAGCGCAGCGGCCGCTGGGCGGTAATGCGCGGGTCGAGCTGGCGCAGGCTGCCAGCGGCCGCATTGCGCGGATTGACGAAGACCTTGTCGTCGCGCGCGGCCTGGCTGCGGTTCAGGCGCTCGAAATCGGCGCGGTTCATCAGCACTTCGCCGCGCACCTCCAGTACGCGGGGCGCGGCGCCCTTCAGGCGCAGCGGCACGACGCGGATGGTGCGCACATTGGCGGTGACGTCTTCGCCGGTCTGGCCGTCGCCGCGCGTGGCGGCCTGCACCAGCAGGCCGTCTTCGTAGCGCAGGCTGATGGCCAGGCCGTCCAGCTTCAGTTCGCAGAAATATTCGGGTTGCTGGTCCGGCCGCAGCAGGCCGGCGCCGCGCAGCGTGTCGGTGACGCGCCGGTCGAAGGCCTGGACGTCGTCGGGCTCGAAAGCATTGCCCAGCGACAGCATGGGCACCGCGTGGCGCACGCTGCCGAAGGCCGCCAACGGCGCCGCCCCCACGCGCTGCGTGGGCGACTCGGGCGTCACCAGCTCGGGGTGGTCAGTCTCGAGCTGGACCAGCTCGCGCATCAGCGCGTCGTAGTCGGCATCGGAAATGGCCGGCGCGTCATGTACGTAGTAGTGCACATTGTGCTGCTCGATCTCCGCGCGCAGCTGCGCGGCCCGCTGCGCCGCCTGCTTGGCGCCGGCGTGTTCAGCCATCAGGCGAACACCCGCTGCGCGCGCGGGCTGCCGGCCGGCAGCCCAGCCTGGTCGAGCTGGCCGAACAGCACTTGCAGGCGCTCGTCGATGACGTTTTCCGCGCCGTCGGCCAGCGGCTTGCCCTGGTCGTCGACCAGGTCGGCGCGCAGGCGCGCGGCCAGGTCGCGGCCCACATCGACCATGCGGCCGAAGGCGCGCGGGTCGGCCGGGCTGCACGGCACGTCGAGCAACAGCAGCAGGCGGTCGACCGGCGACATGCCATCGAACGCCGCCCCGTCGCCGCGCGACAGGGTGAAGCGCGCCACGCCGGTGTCGGCCAGCCAGGCCAGGCGCGGGCCGTCGGGCGCAAAGCCCAGTTCGCGCGCCACGCCCAGGATATCGGCCGACGCGCGCGGCTCGCCCAGCAACAGCGTCAGGCCGACCTGCGTATCCAGCGCGGCGCACATGTCGTCCAGCTTGGCGGCGCGTTCCAGCACCACTTGCTGGTCGGGGCCTTCAATGGTGGCCTCGAAGCGCTCGGCCAGGTCCTGGGCGCGCGCCCAGGCCTGCGACCATTCGATGGCCGTCAGCGGGCCGCTGCGATTGGCCAGCAAGACGGCCAGCTGCAGCGATGCGTAGGATTCGCCGGCATGCACCCGGGCGCGGTGGCGGCCGCCCTCGGTGGCGGCGAACACCCGCATGGGCTTGCGGCCCACCTGGCGCAGGCCCTGCATGTAGGGCAGCAGGTCGGCGCCGCGCGCCGGCTCGCCAAAATTGACCTCGATGACGATCTCGCAAGCGGGATCGGGCTCTTCGGCGTCGTCGGCATCGGCGCCCGGCTCGGACGCCTGGGCCGCGGCCGCCGGAGCGCCCATGCCGGGCTCGCGGCGCACCGGCTCGCCGCCGGCCGGCCGGCTTTCGTGGGCGCCCAGCAGGGGATCTTGTTCCGACGTGGGGAAATGCGCTTGCATGCGGTTCCGGGCGCGGCGGTCTTGCCACCAGTTGAACCCCAGTACCAGCAGTATCAGCAGTACACCCAGGGCAATCAGCCCGATCTGCAAGTCGCTCATGTGTCAATCCTGCGCCGGCAAGACAGCGCCATTATCGTTTCGGTTTATGCGGCTTCGGCGGCCATTTGCACGGCCGAGTCAATATCTACGGCAACGATACGCGAAACCCCCTGCTCTTGCATGGTAACGCCGACCAGTTGCTTGGCCATCTGCATGGCGATCTTGTTGTGCGAAATGAACAGGAACTGGGTCTGCTCGCTCATGTTGCTGACCAGGTTGGCATAGCGCTCGGTGTTGGCGTCGTCCAGCGGCGCGTCGACCTCGTCGAGCAGGCAGAACGGCGCCGGATTGAGCTTGAACAGGGCGAACACCAAGGCCGTGGCCGTCAGGGCTTTTTCGCCGCCGGACAGCAGATGGATGGTGCTGTTGCGCTTGCCTGGCGGCTGGGCCATCACCTGCACGCCGGCGTCCAGGATCTCGTCGCCGGTCATGGTGAGCTTGGCTTCGCCGCCACCGAACAGCCTGGGGAACAGTTCGCCGAAATGGCCGTTCACCGTGTCGAAGGTGGCCTGCAGCAATTCGCGGGTTTCGCGGTCGATCTTGCGGATGGCGTCTTCCAGCGTGTCGATGGCGGTCAGCAGGTCTTGCTGCTGCGAATCCAGGTAGTCCTTGCGTTCGCGCGAGGCGTTGAGCTCGTCCAGCGCGGCCAGGTTCACCGACCCCAGCGAATCGATCTGGCGCGAGATGCGGCCCACTTCGGACTGCAGCCAGTTGGCGCGGCGCCATTCGTCGGGCATGGCGGCCAGTTCCTGGGCCAGCGTCTCGCGATCGACCTCGCGGGCGTTGAGCTGTTCGGTGAACTGCTCTTCGGCCAGGCGGGCGGCCTGTTCCTGCAGCTGCAATTCGGTGATGCGCGCGCGCAGCGGTTCCAGCGCGCGTTCCTGCTGCATGCGTTCTTCGTCGGCGCCGCGCAGCAGCGCCGACAGGTTGTCGAGTTCCTGGCGGGCCCGCGACAGGGCCTCTTCGCGCTCGGCGCGGGCTTCCAGGGCGTCTTGCAGGCCGGCCTGCGAGGCCGAGGCGTCGAGCTCGGCCAGGTCGGTCTGCAGTTGTTCGAGCTCGACCGTGGCGCGCTGGCTCTGGTCAGCCGCCAGTTGGCGGTTGCGCTGCAGGTCGGCGATGCGCGACTGCACGCCGCGTTCGGCGAATTCGGCTTCCTGCGCCGCGCGCTCGAGCTCGCGCAGGCGGGCGCGGGCGGCCTCGGCCTGGGCCGCCAGGTCTTCGCCGGCGATCTCGGCGTCGGCAAAACGCGACTGGTGCTCGGCCAGTTCGCCATCCAGCGCCTCGAAGCGCGCTTCGGCTTCCTCGCGGGTGGCGCGCAGGTCTTCTTCGTGGGCGGCGATCTCTTCCAGGTCCTGGCGCAGGCGCGCGGCGCGCTCGCCGGACTGCTCGGCCTGCTGCTGCAGGCGCGAATGCTCGAGCTGGATGTCGTGGACGCGGCGCGTGACTTCGGCCACGCGCTGGCGCGCCGGGGCCACCGACTGCGACACCTGCTGCCAGGCGGCCTCGGCACGCGCCACCGCGGCGCGGGCCTGGTCGGCGATGAGCTGCTGCGCCTTGATCTCGCGCTGCAGGTTCTCGATTTCCTGCTGGCGGGCCAGCAGGCCGGCCTGTTCGGAATCGGGCGCGTAAAAGCGCACGCTGTGGGCGTCGACCAGATGGCCTGCCTTGACCACGCAGGCCGCACCGGCCGGCAGGGTGGCACGCGCCGCCAGGGCCTGGCCCAGGTCGGTGGCGGTGTAGACGTTGCGCAGCCAGTCGTTGAGCAGCGTGCGCAGGTCGGGATCGGTGATGCGCAGCAGGCTGGCCAGGGGCGTCAGGCCTTGCGGCGCCGCCGGCGCGGGGGCCGCGGCCGGCACCTGGTAGAACGCCAGGCGGGCCGGCGGGGCGTCTTCGGCGAACGCGCGGGCCCAATCGAGGTTGCGCACCTCCATGGCCGCCATGCGCTCGCGCAGCGCCGCCTCAAGGGCGGTTTCCCAGCCCGGCTCGACGTGCAGCTTCTGCCACAGGCGCCCCAGGCCGGCCAGTTCGTGCTTGGCCAGCCAGGGTTCCAGGGCGCCCTGCTTCTGCACGTCTTCCTGCAGCTTGACCAGCGCGGCCAGCCGGGCTTCCAGGCGGGCCAGGTTCTGGGCGTCTTGCTGGGCGGCCGCCTGGGCGCGGCTGCGCTCGGCGTCGGCTTGCGGCACCTGGGCTTCCAGGTCGGCCAGTTCCCGCTGGGCGGCCTCGAGCTGGTCTTCGCCGACCGCGCGGTCGCCGGCCAGTTGTTCCAGCCGGGCGGGATCCGGCGCCTGCAGTTCGCGCAGTTCCTGCTGCAGGCGCTCGCCGCGCTGTTCCAGGTTCTGCAGCTGGCGGTCGGCGTCGCGCTGGGTTTGCGCCACCAGGGCCAGGTTCTGCTCGACCCGGGCCAGCGCGCCGCGCATGTCGTCGCGCGAGGCGGCCGCGTCGCGCACCCGGGATTCGGTGGCCGGCAGGCTGGCGTGGGCCTCTTCGGCCTTCGCGCGGGCCTCTTCGGTGCGGGCCGCCCCGGTGGCCAGGTCGTCTTCGGCCTGGGCGATCTGCTCGACGCAATGGGCCTGCTGCGCATCCCATTCGGAAATCTGCTGCTGCAGCTGGTCGCGCCGGGCCTGCAGGCGGTTGCGCGAATCGACCACATGGCGGATTTCGGCTTCCAGGCGGCTGACCTGGGCATTGGCCTCGTACAGTTGCCCCTGCGCGGTGTGCACGGCGTCGCTGGCGGCATAGTGGGCCTGGCGGCGCGATTCCAGCTCGGCCTCGCCCGTGCGCAGGCTGGCCACGGCCGCTTCCAGGTTGTTCTGGGCCTGGGCCATGTCCTGGTTCTTGCGGTGGCGTTCGTCGCGCGCGCCGGTTTCTTTCAGCAGCCACAGCGCGAATTGCTTTTTTTCGCCGTCGGCCTGCAATTCGCGGTACTGGCGCGCCACTTCGGCCTGCGCCTCGAGCTTTTCCAGCTGCGAACCCAATTCGCGCAGGATGTCTTCGACCCGGGTCAGGTTTTCGCGGGTGTCCGACAGGCGGTTTTCGGTTTCGCGGCGCCGTTCCTTGTAGCGCGACACGCCGGCGGCCTCTTCCAGGAAGACGCGCAGCTCTTCGGGGCGCGCCTCGATCAGGCGGTTGATCATGCCCTGGCCGATGATGGCGTAGCCGCGCGCGCCCAGGCCGGTGCCCAGGAAGATGTCGTGGATGTCGCGGCGGCGCACCTGCTGGTTATTGACGAAGTAGCTGCTGGTGCCGTCGCGCGTCAGCACCCGGCGCACGGCGATCTCGGAATAGGCGCTCCATTGCCCGGCGGCGCGGCCTTCGCTGTTGTCGAACACCATTTCGACCGAGGCGCGCGCGGCCGGCTTGCGGTTGCCCGAGCCATTGAAAATCACGTCCTGCATGGACTCGCCACGCAGTTCGGAGGCCTTGGCCTCGCCCAGCACCCATCGCACGGCGTCGATAATATTGGACTTGCCGCACCCGTTGGGCCCCACCACGCCGACCAGTTGGCTGGGCACGGGAATCACGGTGGGATCGACGAACGATTTGAAGCCGGCGAGTTTTAGTTGAGTGAGGCGCACAGTACGATGACGGACGGGTAGGGTTGAACGAAGGGCGTTGAACGGACCTGCCGCACGGATGGCAAACCGGCCCCGCAGGGCCGGTGGATGCGGATCGTATGATACCCCAGGCAGCCGGCCCGCCGACGCGGCGTCCGCCCCTGGCGGGGAACGTGAAATGCCCGCGCGCCGCGCTTTCGGCCCGCTGCCCCCCAAGGGGGAAAGCGTTTTGGCCGGGGAAGGCCCGGCGGCAAAAAAAACCCTGCCCCGGGTGCCGGACGCTATACTCGCTGACACTTTTTTCCATACGAAACAGGTTTTTCACCGCTGCCGGCGCGCCCTGGCAGCCACCGGGGATTCACTTTTGAAACGCGGGTTCTATCTGGTCATGGCTGCGCAGGCCTTCTCGTCCCTGGCGGACAACGCGCTATTTATCGCGGCGATCGCCTTGATACTGGAACTGCAAGGCCCCGACTGGATGGCACCGCTGATGAAGTGGTCGTTCGCGCTGGCCTACGTGGTGCTGGCGGCGTTCGTGGGCGCGCTGGCCGACTCCTTCCCCAAGGGCCGCGTGATGTTCGCCACCAACGCCCTCAAGGTGGCCGGCTGCCTGTTGATGTTCATGTACGCCAACCTGGGCATTTCGCCCACCCACCAGACCTACCTGGTGTGCGCGGCGTATGGGCTGGTGGGGGTGGGCGCCGCGGCGTATTCCCCCGCCAAGTACGGCATCGTCACCGAAATGCTGCCGCCCGAGATGCTGGTCAAGGGCAACAGCTGGATCGAGGGCCTGACGGTGTTTTCCATCATCCTGGGCACCGTGCTGGGCGGCGTGCTGATCTCGCCGACCGCCTCCCAGGTGCTGCTGGAACACGCCCACATCGGCCGCCTGGTGCACACGCCGGCCGAAGCCGCCATTCTGGTGATCGCGTTCGTCTACCTGCTGGCCGCCCTGTGCAACCTGCTGATCCCGCACACCCACGTGCGCTATCCGCCCCAGCAGAAGAACCCGGTGCAGCTCACCCTGACCTTCGCCAGCTACGTGCGGGTGCTGTGGCAGGACAAGCTCGGCCAGATCTCGCTGGCGGTCACCACGCTGTTCTGGGGGGCCGGCGCGGTGCTGCAGCTGATCGTCATCGAATGGGGCCGCCGCCACCTGGGCTACCGGCTGGACGAGGCCTCCATGCTGATGGGCGTGGCGGCCCTGGGCACGGTGGCGGGGTCCATCCTGGCGGGCCGCATCCCGCTGCGCAAGGCGCTGTGCGTGCTGCCGGTGGGCGTGCTGATGGGGCTGGTGGTGCTGCTGATGCCGCTGGTGCACTCGACCTGGAGCGTCTACATCCTGCTGCTGCTGACCGGCGGGCTGGCCGGGTTCTTCGTGGTGCCCATGAACGCCCTGCTGCAGCACCGCGGCCACGTCCTGCTGTCGGCCGGGCACTCGATCGCGGTGCAGAACTTCAACGAGCAGCTGAACATCCTGCTGATGGTGGCCACCTACACCGTGCTGCTGTGGCTGGACATGCCCATCAACACCATCATCGTGCTGTTCGGCCTGCTGGTGGCCGTGCTGATGATCATCTTCATGCGCTGGAGCCGCCGCAATATGTCGGCCAACCCGGCGCTGCACGAGCAGATCGGCCAGGAAGGTCACGGCCAGGCGCTCAAGACGCCGCACTGACCGGCCGCGGGCCGGGGCCTCAGCCCAGGCTCGCCGCCAGGCGCAGGTCTTGCCAGGCGCGCGCTTTCTCGCCGGGGCTGCGCAGCAGGTAGGCCGGGTGATAGCTGACCACCACCGGGATGCTGCGCCCGTCGCCGGTCGTCAGAGTGTGCCGGCGCCCCCGCAGGCTGCCGATGGTGGCGTCCGTGCCCAGCAGCGTCTGCGCGGCAAAGCGCCCCACCACCAGAATGCGCTCGGGCTTGAGCAATTCGATCTGCCGCATCAGGTACGGGCTGCACGCCGCGATTTCTTCCGGCTTGGGATTGCGGTTGCCCGGCGGGCGGCACTTGATGACGTTGGCGATGAAGACGTCTGTCTCGCGGCTCATGCCCACCGCGGCCAGCATGGCGTCCAGCAATTGGCCCGACCGGCCCACGAAGGGCAGGCCCTGACGGTCTTCCTGTTCGCCCGGCGCTTCGCCCACCACCATCCAGCGCGCCGGCCGCGCGCCGGTGCCGAACACCGCGTGGCGGCGGCCCGTGCACAGGCCGCAGGCGGTGCACTGCACCACCTGCTCGCGCAGGGCGTCGAAATCGGTGGCCGGCACCACCGGCCCGGCCGGAGGCTCGGCGGCAACCGCGGGCGCCGCCATGGGCGTGGGCCGCGTCGCCGGGCGCGGCGTCGCGGCGGGCACGCCGGCCGGCGCCGCCTTCGGCCGTGGCACGGGGGCGGCGGGGGTGGCGGCAGCGGCGGAGTCAGCGGCCATCGGCGCCGCCGTGGCCACCGTGGCTGGCGCCTGGGCGGCCGGCGCCGGCCGAGCCGGCGACTCGGCGGCTTTCAGCCAGGTTTTCTCGATGCCGATCTCGCGCAGCCAGAATTTCTGCAGCGCATTGATGCGGGGCGCCGCCGGCGCGGCGTCCGTCGGGGTCATGGCTGGTCTCCGGTGGCCAGGGGTTTCTGCATGACCAGCGCGTCCTCGCGCTGGCCCTTGCCTGCCGGATAATAGCCCCGGCGCACGCCGATGCGCAGGAATCCGTGGCGCTGGTAGAACGCCAGGGCCGCCTGGTTCGATGGCCGGACCTCGAGCAGCACGCCCTGCAGACCGCGTTCGCGCGCGCGCTGTTCGCACCAGTCCAGCAGCATGCTGCCCAGCCCCTGGCGATGGCGCGAGCGCGCCACCGCGATCACCAGCAGGTGCGCCACGTCGGGCGCCGGCATCACCACGCAGAAGCCCGCCATGCGGCCGTCCTGGCGCAACACGCGGGCCTCGTAGCCCGACGCCAGGGCATCGGCGAAATTGCCGCGGGTCCAGGGAAACGCCTGCACTGCGGCCTCGAGCGCCACCACGTCGTCCAGGTCGGCTTCGGTCATGGGCGCCAGCACGGGCTGAAGCCGGGCCGGCGCCGCCTTGGGGTTGCCGCCCTGGCCCAGCTCGCGCTCGGCGGTCGTGAACGCCACCTTGTCGCGCACATACAGCGGCGCCGCCAGTTCGGGCGCCACGGCTTCGCCGCGCAGCCAGGCCTGGTGCGCCAGGCGGGCCACCGCGTCGGCCTGGGGCCGGCCCGCGGCGGTGCGCCGCCAGCCCGCCGGCACGGGCATGTCGGCGGCATAGACGTCCCAGGCGTCGCCCGCGATGCGCGGCGCGCCGGCCGCCCCCGGCGCCAGCCAGTGCGGCAGGTGATGGGCGGCCCAGGGCACGGCCTCGCCCGCGGCGATCAGCATCGGCGCCTGCAGGGCCTGCCAGGGCGCGGCGGGGTCGTCGCCGCGCGCATAGGCCGCCAGGTAGACTTCGTTCATGCGGGCGTCCAGCGCCACCAGCACGACGTCGCCCGGCTCGGCGCCGGCCTGCTCGGCCACCGCCAGGTGCGACACCACCGGCACCACCGGCGCGCCCAGCGCCAGGCCCATGCCCTGGGCCACGCCGCAGGCCACCCGTAGGCCGGTAAACCCGCCCGGCCCCTGCCCAAAGGCCACGGCGTGCAGGTCGCCGGGGGCCAGGCCGGCCTGGGCCAGCAGCTGGGTCGCCATCGGCAGCAGGCGTTCGGCGTGCTCCTGGGCGCCCTCGTGCTCGAGCAGGCTGACGTCGCAGCCGGCCGCCGTTTGGCGCAAAAGGGCCACCCCGCAGCGCGAGGACGAGGTTTCTAAGGCCAGCAGGTTCAAATCCATGGCGCCGATTGTACGAAATCGGGGCCCTTTCCCCCGGGGAAGCGGGGGATTTCAACCTTACTTCGCAATGTGTAATATCTTGTGAATAGGCACTAGCCGCTGGTTCTTGTCACTGTTACATTTCCGGCCATGAATACGCAAAACACCAATCCCATCCGCAAGATCCTTGTCGTCGACGACGACCCGCGCCTGCGCGACCTGCTGCGCCGGTACTTGTCGGAACAAGGATTCAACGTCTTCGTCGCCGAAGACGCCAAGGAAATGGGCAAGCTCTGGCAGCGCGAACACTTCGACCTGCTGGTGCTCGACCTGATGCTGCCAGGCGAAGACGGCCTGTCGATCTGCCGCCGCCTGCGCGGGGGCCACGACAACACGCCCATCATCATGCTGACGGCCAAGGCCGAAGAAATCGACCGTATCGTCGGCCTCGAAATGGGCGCCGACGACTACCTGTCCAAACCGTTCAACCCCCGCGAACTGCTGGCGCGCATCAACGCCATCCTGCGCCGCCGCGGCACCGAGGAACACCCCGGCGCCCCCAGCCAGGAAAACGAATCCATCGCGTTCGGGCCGTACGTGCTCAACCTGTCCACCCGCACGCTCACGCGCAACGGCGAACAGGTGCCCATCACCACGGGCGAGTTCTCGGTCCTGAAAGTGTTCGCGCGCCATCCCAAGATCCCGCTGTCGCGCGACAAGCTGATGGAACTGGCCCGCGGCCGCGAATACGAAGCCTTCGATCGCAGCCTGGACGTGCAAATCTCGCGTCTGCGCAAGCTGATCGAGCCCAACCCGTCGAAGCCGGTATTCATCCAGACGGTCTGGGGACTGGGCTACGTGTTCGTCCCGGATGGCGGCAGCTGATCATCCCGCTCGACCCGGGCAAGAGCGTCGCCTCTTGCCCAGTTTGCGCAAGTTCTTCCGCAACCTGACCTCCCGGCTCAGGCTGGGTCTGTTCGGCCGTACGTTCCTGCTGCTGGCCGCCCTGATGCTGGTCAGCCTGGGCGCCTGGCTGCAGGTCTTCTTCAGCATGGAACTCGGCCCGCGCGCCAACCAGATGGCGCAGCGGGTCATCACGGCCGTCAACATCACCCGCACGGCCCTCATCTATTCCAACGATGCCGAGCGCAGCAAGCTGCTGCTGGACCTGGCCACCAATGAAGGCATCCAGGTCTACCCGCGCGAGGTCACCGATTTCACCGAAGCCCTGCCCGACGACAACTACTGGCAGCGGGTGGCACAGCACATCCGCACCCGCTTCGGCCCGGAAACCCAGATATCCTGGGGGGTGAACCAGGTGCCGGGCTTCTGGGTCAGCTTCCAGATCAACCAGGACCTGTACTGGCTGGTATTCGAGCGCGAACAGATCGGCCTGACCGGTGGCATCGAATGGCTGGGCTGGGGCGCCACGGCGCTGCTGTTGTCGCTGGTGGGCGCGGCGGTCAGCGTGGGCTTCGTCAACCGGCCGCTGTCGCGCCTGGCGCGCGCCGCGCAGGTGCTGTCGCGCGGCGAGACCCCGGCCCCCCTGCCCGAGCAGGGCCCGCTCGAAATCCGCGACCTCAACGCCTCGTTCAACCGCATGGCCAAAGACCTGCGGCAGGCCGAGGCCGACCGCGAACTGATGCTGGCCGGCATTTCGCACGACTTGCGCACGCCGCTGGCGCGCATGCGGCTTGAAATCGAAATGAGCGGGGTGTCCGAAGACGCCCGCCAGGCCATCGACGAAGACCTGGGCCAGATCGACCACAGTATCGGGCAACTGATGGAATACGCGCGCCCGGCCGGCACCCTGCCCCAGATGGCCACCGACATCTCGGCCGTGCTGGCCGACCTGTACGAACGCGAACGCAGCCATACCGCGTCCATGGGCGGCGAACTCGAGGCCACCATCGAACCCGGCCTGCGCGCCCGCATCACGGCCCTGGACCTCAAACGCGTGGTCAGCAACCTGATCGAGAACGCCCGCCGCTACGGGCGCTCGACCGACGGCCAGGCGCATCTGGACATGAGCCTGCATGCCGAAGGCGGCACGCTTGTCATCGAAGTCTCCGACCGCGGCCCGGGCATCGCGCCCGAAGAGGTCGATCGCCTGCTGCGGCCCTTCTCGCGCGGCGAGGCGGCCCGTACCGGCGTCAGCGGCGCCGGGCTGGGCCTGGCCATTGTCGAGCGCCTGCTCAAGCACGTGGGCGGGTCGCTGAAAATGCTGTCGCGACCGGGCGGCGGACTGACCGCGCGCATAGAGATCCCCAAAGCTCGTTTTAGGAATTATCAATTAGACAGCGATAGCCAATAGCGTAGAATTTGGGGTTTGAGGCACTGGCTTCATCCACCCAACAACTACGGGAGTACTCATGAAAACTGTTGGCGACAAACTCGAGCCCTTCAAGGTCACCGGCGTCAAGCCCGGCTTCAACCAGCACGAAGAAAACGGTGTTTCGGCCTTCGAAGACATCACCGAAAGCTCGTTTCCCGGCAAGTGGAAGGTGATCTACTTCTACCCGAAAGACTTCACGTTCGTGTGCCCGACCGAAATCGTCGGCTTCAACAAGCTGGCCAAGGATTTCGAAGACCGCGACGCCGTCCTGCTGGGCGGCTCGGTGGACAACGAATTCGTCAAGCTGGCATGGCGCCGCGAACACCCGGACCTGAACAAGCTGGGCCACTACCAGTTCGGCGACACCACCGGTTCGCTGGTCGACCAGCTGGGCGTGCGCGACAAGAGCGAAGGCGTTGCCCTGCGCGCCACGTTCATCGTCGATCCGGACAACACCATCCAGCACGTTTCGGTCAACAACCTGAATGTGGGCCGCAACCCTGAAGAAGTGCTGCGCCTGCTCGACGGTCTGCAAACCGACGAACTGTGCCCGTGCAACCGCACGCTCGGCGGCGCGACGCTGTAATACCCCCGGCCCGGCTCGTCCGGGCTTTTCCTGCTCCAGATTATAGGTAAAAACTATGGAATTCCTTTCAGCAATCAAAGATCAACTGCCGGATTGGGCCAAAGATATCCGCCTGAATCTGGACGCCGTGATCGCCCGCTCTACTCTGCCCGCCGAAGACGCGCTGGGCGCCGCCCTGTCGGCCGCCTTCGCCGCGCGCAGCCCGGTGCTGATCGAAGCCTTCAAAAGCGGCCTGTCCGAAGGCGACGCCAACGCCGCGCTGACCGCTTCGGCGCTGATGGGCATGAACAATGTCTGGTATCCGTACGTCGAGATGAGCGGCGACGCTCAGCTCAAGAGCCTGCCCGCGCAATTGCGCATGAATGCCTACGCCACCCACGGCGGCGTGGACAAGAAGCGCTTCGAGCTGTTCGCGCTGGCCGCGTCCATCATCGGCAAGTGCCACTTCTGCGTGCAGTCGCACTACGAGAACCTGAAGAAAGACGGCCTGAGCGTCGAGCAACTGCGCGACGTGGGCCGCATCGCCGCCGTGGTCAACGCCGCGGCGCTATCGCTGGCCGCCCAGGGCAAGTAAGCCCCCGGCAGGGTTGCCCGATTCAGCCACACCCGTTTGCATAGCCAGGCCAGCCAGGTGTCAGACACCCTCCGGGGTGTCAGACACCTGACCAAGCCCACTCAAGAGCGCTTCGAGGGTGAGCTTTCCCTACCAGGTGCCTCTGGCAAGGTGTCAGACACCCAACCAAGCCCTCAAAGAGCGACGCTGGCGGGCCGGCAAAGCAGGATCCGCGGCGTCTCCGATTCAGCCATATCCGTTTTCATAGCCAAGTGTCAGACACCCCGAAGGGTGTCTGACCCACCAGGCCACCCAACAGTTTTTTCTCAGGCCGTTCGCGCCAGCAGCGCCACCACCGTGGCCGCGATCCCTTCCTTGCGTCCCAGGTAGCCCAGCCCTTCGTTGGTCTTGGCCTTGATATTGACGGCCCCGCCGTCGATCCCCGTGTCGGCCGCGATATTGGCCACCATGGCGGCGGCATGCGGGCCGATCTTGGGCGCCTGCGCATGCACCGTGGCGTCGATGTTCACCGGCGACCAGCCGGCCGCCCGGACCTTGGCCACCGCGTCGCGCAGCAGCACGCGGCTGTCGGCCCCGCGATAGGCCGGATCGGTGTCGGGAAAATGGCGGCCGATGTCGCCCAGCCCGGCCGCCCCCAGCAAGGCGTCGGTCACCGCGTGCAGCAGCACGTCGGCGTCGGAATGCCCTTGCAGGCCGTGCGTGTGGGGGATGGTCACGCCGCCGATGATGAGCGGGCGGCCCGTCACCAGCGCGTGCACGTCGTAGCCCTGCCCCACGCGGAAGGGAAAATTCATAGCCATTTTTCCATCAGTTCGAAATCGTCCGGCCAGGTGACCTTGAAATTGCGCAGAGCGCCCGGCACCAGCAGCGGCGTGTGGCCGGCGGCCTCGATGGCCGAGGCCTCGTCGGTGACCGCCACGCCGTCCGTCCGCGCGCCGGCCAACGCAGCCCGCAGGACGCCCGCGCGGAACATCTGCGGCGTCTGGGCCAGCCACAGGCCGTCGCGGTCGAGCGTGGCGCGCACGCGCGGCCCGCCGGCCTTCACGGTATCGGCCACCGGCAGGGCCAGCAGCCCGCCCACCGCGTCGGGCAGGCAGGCGTCGATCAGGCGGGCCAGCGCATCGGGCGGCAGGCCCGGCCGCGCGGCATCGTGCACCAGGATCCAGTCGCCATCGGCGGCGGCGCTGTCGGCCAGGGCGGCGGCCACCGTGTCGGCGCGCGTCGGGCCCCCGCAGGGCCGGCACACCGTGCGCGGCAGGCCGGCCAGGGCAGCCTGGGCTCGTTCGTCGCCGGCCGAGACCGCCACCCGCACCTGGGCAATGCGCGCATCGGCCAGCAATGCGGCCACGGCCCGCCGCAGCATCGGCTGCCCGGCAAGCATCCGGTATTGCTTCGGCAGCTCGGGCTCGCCGGCCCGGCCGGCGCGCAGGCCCACGCCGGCGGCGGGCACAATGGCAATCAGGGAATCAATCATGGCCAGGAGATTTTATAATCTTCGGCCTGATGTCCGATTCCCCACTTCTTGATGCGGCCCCACGGGTGCCCGCCACCGCCGCCACGCTCTCTGCCCTGAAGCCTGGCGCCCGCTACGCCCAGCCCCGCCCGCCCGGCTCGGCCGACGCCTGGTTGCTGGCCGATCTGGCCCGCCAAAGCGGCCGGCCGCTGGTCGTGCTGGCCGCCGCCCCGCTGGAAGCCCAGCGCCTGGCCAGCGAGATCCCGCAGTTCGCGCCCGAACTGCGGGTACGGCAGCTGCCCGACTGGGAAACCCTGCCCTACGACGCGTTCTCGCCCCACCAGGACCTGGTCTCCGAGCGCCTGCACACGCTGCACGCGCTGATGCAGCACGCGGTCGACGTGCTGCTGGTGCCGGTCACCACCGCGCTGTACCGCCTGGCGCCGCCCTCGTTCCTGGCCGCCTACACGTTCTCGTTCAAGCAGAAAGACCGGCTCGACGAAGCGGCGCTGCGCGCGCAACTGACACTGGCCAACTACACCCACGTCACCCAGGTGACGGCGCCCGGCGAATTCTGCCTGCGCGGCGGCCTGATCGATCTCTTTCCCATGGGTTCGGCCGTGCCTTACCGGCTGGACCTGTTCGACGACGAAATCGAGTCCATCCGCAGCTTCGACGTCGACACCCAGCGCAGCCTGTACCCCGTGCGCGACGTGCAACTGCTGCCCGGCCGCGAATTTCCCATGGATGAGGCCGCGCGCAACCGCTTCCGCGCGCGCTTTCGCGAAGAATTCGAAGGCGACCCGTCGCGCGCCCTGCCGTACAAGGACATCGGCAACGGCATCGCCTTCGCGGGCATCGAGTACTACCTGCCGCTGTTCTTCGAAGAAACGGCCACGCTGTTCGACTACCTGCCGGCCGACGCCATCGCCGTCACGCTGGGCGACATCGACGACGCCGCGCTGCGCTTCAGCCAGGACACCGCCAGCCGCTACGGCTTCCTGAAAAGCGACCGCGAACGGCCGGTGCTGCCGCCGCAGGCGCTGTTCCTCGACGGCGAAGCCCTGCACGCGCGGTTCAAGGCGTTCCCGCGCCTGGCCCTGGCCGACGGCGCGCCCCATCCCGATTTCTCGGCCGCGCCCGACGTCAGCGTCAGCCGGCGCGCCGAAGATCCCATCGCCCGCCTGCGCGCTCTGCTGGCGCGCGGCGAATCGCGGGTGCTGCTGTGCGCCGACTCGCCCGGCCGCCGCGAAACCCTGGCGCAGATGCTGGCCGAATTCGGCCTGGCCCCCGACGAACAGCCCGAATCGATCCAGGCCTTCCTGGCTTCGCAGGCCTCGTTCGCCCTGGCTGCCGCGCCGCTGTCCGCGGGCTTCGGCATTCCCTCGGCGCGCCTGGCCTTCCTGACCGAAAACGACCTGTACCCCGGCCATGCCGGCGCCACCCGCCGCGGCCGGCGCGCCCAGGAACGCGCCAGCAACGTCGAGGCCATGGTCCGCGACCTGTCCGAGCTGCGCGCGGGCGACCCGGTGGTGCATGCCCAGCACGGCATCGGCCGCTATCACGGCCTGGTCAACATGGACATGGGCGAAGGCGAGATGGAATTCCTGCATCTCGAATACGCCAGCGGCAGCACGCTGTACGTGCCCGTGTCGCAATTGCACGTCATCGCGCGCTACAGCGGCGCCGACCCGGACGCCGCCCCGCTGCACCAGCTGGGCTCGGGCCAATGGGACAAGGCGCGCCGCAAGGCGGCCAAGCAGGTGCGCGACACCGCCGCCGAGCTGCTGGCCCTGTATGCCCAGCGCGCCGCGCGCGAAGGCTACGTGTTCAAGCTGCCCCTCAACGACTACGAGGCCTTCGCCGAAGGCTTCGGCTTCGAAGAAACCGCCGACCAGGCCGCCGCCATCCAGGCGGTCATCGGCGACATGACCTCCGGCCGCCCCATGGACCGCCTGGTATGCGGCGACGTCGGCTTCGGCAAGACCGAAGTCGCCCTGCGCGCCGCCTTCCTGGCCGTGGCCAACGGCAAGCAGGTGGCGCTGCTGTGCCCCACCACCCTGCTGGCCGAGCAACATGCCCAGACCTTCTCCGACCGCTTCGCCGACTGGCCGGTACGCGTGGTCGAGCTGTCGCGCTTCCGTTCGTCCAAGGAAGTGGCCGAGGCCGTGCAGGGCATCAACGACGGCCGGGTCGACATCGTCATCGGCACGCACAAGATCCTGTCCAAAGACGTGCGCTTCAAGCGCCTGGGCCTGGTCATCATCGACGAAGAACACCGCTTCGGGGTGCGCCAGAAAGAAACCCTGAAGGCGCTGCGCGCCGAGGTCGACGTGCTGACCCTGACCGCCACGCCCATCCCGCGCACGCTGGGCATGTCGCTCGAGGGCATCCGCGATTTTTCCGTGATCGCCACCGCGCCGCAGAAGCGGCTGGCCATCAAGACCTTCGTGCGGCGCGAAGACGGCAGTACCGTCCGCGAAGCCCTGCTGCGCGAGCTCAAGCGCGGCGGCCAGGCCTATTTCCTGCACAACGAAGTCGAGACCATCCACAACCGGCGCGCCCGGTTGGAAGAACTAGTGCCCGAGGCGCGCATCGCCGTGGCGCACGGGCAGATGCCCGAACGCGAACTCGAACAGGTGATGAAAGGCTTTTACCAGCAGCGCTACAACGTGCTGCTCTGCACCACCATCATCGAGACCGGCATCGACGTACCCACCGCCAACACCATCGTCATCCACCGCGCCGACCGCTTCGGCCTGGCGCAGCTGCACCAGTTGCGCGGCCGCGTGGGCCGCTCGCACCACCAGGCCTATGCCTACCTGCTGACGCCGGGCGAAGACGCCATCACCGCCAACGCCAAGAAGCGGCTGGAAGCCATCCAGGCCATGGAAGAACTGGGCTCGGGCTTCTACCTGGCCATGCACGACCTGGAAATCCGCGGCACCGGCGAAGTGCTGGGCGAATCCCAATCGGGCAACATCCAGGAAATCGGCTTCTCGATGTACAACGAGATGCTCAACGAGGCGGTGCGCGCCTTGAAGGCCGGCGAAGAACCCGACCTGGATGCGCCTTTCAACCTGGCCTGCGAGGTCAACCTGCACGCCCCGGCCTTGCTGCCGGCCGACTACTGCGCCGACGTGCACGCCCGCCTGGCCATCTACAAGCGGCTGTCGCACGCCGCCGACGAAGACGACCTGATCCGCATCCAGGAAGAACTGATCGACCGCTTCGGCAAGCTGCCCGACGCCGCCCAGACGCTGCTCGTCACCCACCGGCTGCGGCTGGCGGCGCAGCCGCTGGGCATCGTCAAGATCGACGCCAGCGAGACCCAGGCCCTGCTGCAATTCGGCCCCAAGGCGGCCGTCGACCCGCTGCGCATCATCGAGCTGGTGCAGAAGCAGCGCCACATCAAGCTGGCCGGCCAGGACAAGCTGCGCATCGAGTTCAAGGCGCCCCAGGTGCCGGCCCGCGCCGACGCCGTGCGCGCCGTCCTGCGCTCGCTGAAGTAATATCCCCCGGCCCACCCCTGTTCCCTGCCCACCGCCCCATGCCCACGCACCATCTCGTCGTCCAGTCCCCCGCCCTGAGCGCCGCCCAGGTCGAACAACTTGCCGCGCTGGCGCGGGCCCAGGGCGTGACGCAGGTCAGCGCCACCGCGGCGCGCCTGCTCGATGTCGGGCACGACGCCGACCTGCGGGCGCAGGTCACGGCCTGGGGCGAGCAGCACGGCGTCGACACGGCGTTCGTGCCGGCGGGCGCGCGCCTGTCGCAGTGCAAGGTGCTGGCGATGGACATGGATTCCACCCTGATCAACATCGAGTGCATCGACGAGATCGCCGGCATCGCGGGCGTCAAGCCCAAGGTGGCCGAGATCACCGAAGCCGCCATGCGCGGCGAAATCAAGGATTTCGCCGAAAGCCTGCGCCGCCGCGTCGCCCTGCTGGAAGGCACCCCCGCCGCCGCACTGGAGCAGGTCTACACCGACAAGCTGCGCCTGAACCCCGGCGCCGAACAGCTGATCTCCACCGCCCAGGCCGCCGGCTTGAAAGTGCTGCTGGTCTCGGGCGGCTTCACGTTCTTCACCGAGCGGCTGCGCGCGCGCCTGAAGCTCGACAGCGCCCATGCCAACACCCTGGAAATCCGCGACGGCGTGCTTACCGGCAAGGTGCTGGGCGACATCCTGGACGCCGACGCCAAGCTGGCCCACCTGCGCGCCTTCTCGCAGGCGCACGGCGCCACGCCGGACCAGGCCATCGCCCTGGGCGACGGCGCCAACGACCTGAAGATGCTGGGCGCGGCCCGCTACGCGGTCGCCTACCGCGCCAAGCCCATCGTGCGGCAACAAACGCCGTATGCCCTGAACGTGGCGGGCCTGGACGGCGTGCTGAACTGGTTCGAAGGCTGACGCCGGAAGGCTCGCGGCGCGCTGCCCGGATACCGCCAGATACCGTCTTGGCAGTCAAGCCTCAGCCGCCAGGTGTCAGACACCCCGAAGGGTGTCTGACACCAAATGGTGCAAAGACGGTCTCACCAACCGAACGGTCAGACACCCTACGGGGTATCTGACACCTGGGAACCCGTCCCCTTCGTCGATCAGTACTTCACATTCACCGACAGCAGCGCCGCGCGGCCGGTGCCCAGCGCGGCGTAGTGCGCGCCATAGGCCTTGGTGTAGTACGTCTCGTCGAACAGGTTGATGATGTTCAGCTGCGCGGTCAGGTGATCGTTGAACTCGTAGGCCGCCATCGCATCGAAGCGCCAGTACGAGGGCACCCAGCGCGCCTTCGGCGTGCCGTCGGCATTGTGGCTGGCGTCGGCATTGCCGTACACCTTGCTCACGTAGTAGGCGCCGCCGCCCACCGTCAGCTGCGGCAGCACCTTGTAGGTGCTCCACAGGCTGAACGAATTGCGCGGCGTGTTGGGCAGTTCCTGGCCCACTGCGCCGCTTTCGAAGGCGCCCTCGACCAGTTCGCTGTCCATGAAGGTATAGCCGCCGTACACGTTCCACTTGGGCGTGATGCTGCCGGCGAAGCCCAGTTCCAGGCCGCGCACCTTGGCCTTGCCGACCTGCTCGCTCTCGGTGGCCGAGACCGCCACGTTGGTGTTCTTGCGAATATCCTGGAACAGCGCGGCCGACAGCGTCAGGCGCTCGTCGAACACTTGCCACTTCGTGCCCAGCTCGACGGTGCGGCTCTTTTCCGGTTCCAGGTCGGCGCTGTCGGTGGTGACCACATCGTTCACGTTGCTGCCGGCCACGGCCGACGGGGTCGACGAGGTGCCGAACGTGGCGTAGATCGTGCCGTTGGGCAGCGGCTTGTAGGCCAGGCCCAGCTGGTAGTTGAAGAGGTTGTCTTCGCGGTTGGCGTCGTAGTGCGGCGAGCCGGCCGGCGCGCCACGCCCCGGGGCGATGTTCTTGCCGCTGATCCGGTAGTTGTCCCAGCGCAGCCCCACGCTGGCCTGCCATTGCTCGTTGAACTTGATGGTGTCGAACCCGTACAGCGCCATCGTGTTGGTGGTGTAGGTGGCAGGGTCGTCCTTGCGCTCCAGCCGGCCCGGGTAGAACGTATGCGGATCGGCGTCCCACAGCGACGTGCACCACGCCGTGCCGGCCACCGCGCCGGTCGAGCAGTTCGAGCCCGCCGGAGCGCCCAGTTCGTTGTAGCCGTCCTTGTCCTGCACGACGTTGGTGTACTCGAAGCCCACGTTGAACGAATGCTTCAGGCTGCCGGTATCGAAGTCGCCCGTCAGGTCGGTCTGGTTGGTGAAGGTCTTGGTGGCGAAATAGCCCGACTTCAGGCCGCGGTACACCAGGCCGTTCACCACGTTGCCCTTGCTGTCGTCGGGGTTGGTGGCCGCGTAGTCCATGGTGGCGCGGGTATAGCGCGTCACGTTGCGCAGCTGCAGGCGGTCGGAAAAATCGTGCTGGATGTCGATGGTGCCGGTATCGTCGCGCTGGCGCATGAAGTCGCGCCCGGTCAGGCCATAGAAGGTCTTGCGATTGACGCCGCGGGTCTCGGTGACCGGCTGGCCCGATTCCGGATCGTACGGAATCGAGTAGTCGGGCATGCTGTCGTCCTGGTAGTGCTGGAAGCTCAGGGTGATGCGGGTGGGCGTGCCCAGGCCCAGCATCAGCGACGGGGCCACGCCCCAGCGCTCGAAGTCCACCGCGTTGTCGCGGCCCGGCACGTCGCCCTTGTTGCCCATCAGGTTCAGGCGGAACGCCGCCTGGTCGCCCAGGCGCCAGTTGCCGTCGGCCGTGGCGCGGTAGTTGCTGTCGGTGCCCACCTGCACGGTGCCTTCGGCGAAATCGCGCGCCTTGGGCTTCTTGGTGACCAGGTTGATGCTGCCGCCCGCGCCGCCGCGGCCGGAATAGACCGAGTCCGGGCCCTTGATGATTTCCACCTGTTCCAGGTTGAAGGTGTCGCGGGTCTGCGTGCTGGTATCGCGCACGCCGTCGACGAAGATACTGCCGGCCGAGTTCTGTCCCCGAATAATCGGCAGGTCACCGCCGGCGCGCCCACCTTCCCCGGCGCCGAAAGTGATGCCCGGCGAGTTGCGCAGCACGTCCTGCAGCGACGTGGCGGCCTGGTCCTGGATGACCTGCTGCGGCACCACCTGGACGGTGCGCGGCGTGTCCAGCAGGGGCGCCGTCATCTTGGTCGAGCTCGACATCGGCACGTCGTACGGCGATGCTTCCCCCTGGACCTGCACCGGCGACAGCTGCGGCACCTCCGATTGCGCGCTGGCCTGCGGGGCCAGGCAAAAGGCGGGAACGACCATCGCCGCGGCAAGCGACGAGGCCAGGGAATTCATCGAGTACGAATCCAGGGATTTCAAGGCGACCTCTCCAAAACGAAAATAGCAACGATTCTTATTTTTTGATGGGGGTAGATTCTGGACACCGCAACTGACATCCGCCTGAATAAACAACCGAAATCCGCTGATTACAACGGTTTACAGTCTCGGGGGGCGAAAAAAAACGCCTGCAAGGCAGGCGTCGGGGGTGGCGGCGTTCAGGAGCGCAAGGATGGGTGGCGCTTGAACAAATACCGGAAGACGAACCCCGGATAGCCCAGCACCAGGTACAGGCTCAGGGTGATGGCGTAGAACTCCCAGCCCTGGCTGAACGGGTTGCCCAGCGCCGCCTCGAAGGCGAACCCCAGGGCAATGACCAGCGCGTAGTACAGCAGCAGTTCCAGCATGCGCAGCCAGAACGGCTTGGCCGCGCTGCCCTGCTTCCAGGGCAGCACCGCCAGTACGCGCTCGGTCAGGAACGGCAGGTTGGCACTGACCAGCGCCAGCGCGATCAACAGCCAGACGGCCAGGGTCTGGTTCATGTGCCCTGCCCCACTACAGGCCCAGCGAGGTCTGGATGGCGTGCACGCACAGGGCCATCAGGCCGCCCGGCAGGATGCCCAGCACCAGGATGAGCGCGCCGTTGAGCGACAGCACCCCACGCTGGCCGCACGATGCCGACACGGCGCCGACTTCGGCCACCGGCTCGTCGAAATACACCACCTTGACGACGCGCAGGTAGTAGAACGCGCCGATCAGCGAGAACAGCACCGCGATCACCGCCAGCGCCACGTGGCCGGCGTCGATCAGCACCTGCAGCACCGCCAGCTTGGCGTAGAAGCCCACCATCGGGGGGATGCCGGTCAGCGAGAACATCAGCAGCAGCAGAATGGCGGCATGCCAGGGGCTGCGGCGGTTCAGGCCCTTCAGGTCGTCGATCTGCTCGCATTCGAAGCCCTGGCGCGACAGCAGCAGGATCATGCCGAAGGTACCCAGCGTGGTCAGCACATAGACCAGCATGTAGAACAGCGCCGACCCATACGCCTGGGCCGAGGCGTCCGGCTTGCCCGCCACCGCGCCCGACATCAGGCCCAGCAGCACGAAGCCGACGTGCGAGATGGTGGAATACGCCAGCATGCGCTTGAAGTTGGTCTGGGCAATGGCCGTCAGGTTGCCGATGGCCAGCGACAGCACCGCCAGAATCATCAGCATGGGCTGCCAGTCGGCCGCCAGGCCGTGCAGGCCTTCGACCAGCAGGCGCAGCGCGATGGCGAACGCCGCCAGCTTGGGGGCGGCGCCCAGGATCAGGGTGACGGCGGTGGGCGAGCCCTGGTAGACGTCGGGCACCCACATGTGGAACGGCACGGCGCCCAGCTTGAAGGCCAGGCCGGCCACCAGGAACACCACGCCGAATACCAGCGCCATATCCTGCTGCTTGCCGGCCGCGACCACCTTGGCGATCTCGGCGATGTCCAGCTGGCCGGTGGCACCGTACACCATCGACATGCCATACAGCAGGAAGCCCGAGGCCAGCGCGCCCAGCACGAAGTACTTCATGGCCGCCTCGGTGGCCACCACGTCGTCGCGGCGCAGGGCGATCAGGGCGTACAGGGCCAGCGACATCAGTTCCAGGCCCAGGTAGATGCTGATCAGGTTGCCGGCCGAGATCATGACCATCTGGCCCAGCAGGGCCATCAGCGTCAGCACGTAGAGTTCGCCGCCACGCAGCATGTCGCGCACTTGCGCGTATACCCGGCCGTAGACCAAGGTGACCGCCACGGCGATGTACGACGCCACCTTCAGCAGGTGCGACAGGTTGTCGGCGACGTACAGGCCGTTGAACGTGCGGCCGACCGAGCCGCTGTTCCATTGAACCAGCGACACGACCGTCACGACGCCCAGCGCCAGCATGGTCAGCACGAACGTCGGCTTGCGCTCGGGATGGGTGCTGACCGCGTCGATCAGCAGGATTGCCAGACCGAAAACCAGCAACAGGATCTCGGGTGTGGCCAGGGCGAAATCGATGTGGGATTGCATCATGGTTCAGTCTTACAGTTTCGAGACGGCAACGTGTTGCAGCAGGGCCTGGACCGAGGCGTGCATGACGTCGGTAAAGGGCTTGGGATAGATACCCATGTACAACACGGCGATGGCCATCACGCCGAGGATCAGGAATTCGCGGCGGTTCACGTCGGTGAGTTCGCGCACGTGGTCGTTGGCGATGTCGCCGAACGCCACGCGCTTGACCATCCACAGCGAATACGAGGCGCCCAGGATCAGCGCGGTGGCGGCCAGCAGGCCGATCCAGAAGTTGTGCTCGACCGCGCCCATGATGACCATGAATTCACCGACGAAGCCGCTGGTGGCGGGCAGCCCGCTATTGGCCATGGAAAACAGCACGAAGAAGGTGACGAAGCGCGGCATCACGTTGATGACGCCGCCGTAGTCGGCGATGCGGCGCGAATGCATGCGGTCGTACAGCACGCCGATGCAGAAGAACATCGCGCCCGACACGAAGCCGTGCGAGATCATCTGCACGATGGCGCCTTCGACGCCGGCCGTGTTGAAGATGAAGAAGCCCAGCGTGACGAAGCCCATGTGCGCCACGGACGAATACGCCACCAGCTTCTTCATGTCGTCCTGGACGATGGCGACCAGGCCGATGTAGATCACCGCGATCAGCGACAGCGCGATCATCAGGCCGGCCAGGCTGTGCGAGGCATCGGGCGCGATCGGCAGCGAGAAGCGCAGGAAGCCGTAGGCGCCCAGCTTCAGCATGATGGCCGCCAGCACCACCGAGCCGCCCGTGGGCGCCTCGACGTGGGCGTCGGGCAGCCAGGTGTGCACCGGCCACATCGGCACCTTGACCGCGAACGCCGCCAGCAGCGCCACGAAGATCAGCACCTGCGGGGTGTAGCCCAGCTTGACCTGGTGCCAGGTCTGGATGTCGAACGAGCCGCCCGAGGCATTCCACAGGTAGACGAAGGCAACCAGAGTCAGCAGCGAGCCGAGCAGCGTATACAGGAAGAACTTGAACGCCGCATAGACCCGGTTGGGGCCGCCCCACACGCCGATGATGATGTACATCGGGATCAGCGTGGCCTCGAAGAACACGTAGAACAGCAGGCCGTCCAGCGCCGCGAACACGCCCACCATCAGGCCCGACAGGATCAGGAAGGCCGCCATGTACTGCGCCACGCGGCTGGTGATGACTTCCCAGCCGGCCAGCACCACGATGATGGTGATGAAGGCGGTCAGCAGCACGAACCACAGCGAGATGCCGTCCACGCCCAGGTGGTAGTTGACGTTGAAGGCTTCGATCCAGGACGCTTTCTCGACGAACTGCATGGCCGCCGTCGAGGCGTCGAAACCGGTGTACAGCGGAATGGTGACCACGAAGCCGGCCAGCGCACCCACCAGCGACAGGCCGCGCGTCAGGCCGGGACGGTCGTCGCGGCCCAGCGCCAGCACCAGCAGGCCGAATACGATCGGAACGAAGATCGCAAGCGTAAGCCAGGGAAAAGTGTTGGATGCCATGTCGCTTGCCGTCATTGGGGAATCAGCACAAAGAAAGTAATCAGCGCCATGATGCCGATGATCATCGCGAACGCGTAGTGATAGATGTAGCCGGATTGCAGGTGGCGGCTGACCATGGCCACCCAGCCCACCACGCGGGCGCTGCCGTTGACCAGCAGGCCGTCGATCAGGCCGCGGTCGCCGCGCTGCCACAGGCCGTGACCCAGGCAGCGTGCGCCGCGCGCGATGATCTGCTCATTGACCCAGTCGACGTAGTACTTGTTGTCCAGCAGCTTGTACACGCCCGACAGGCCCGACTTGATGGCCGCCGGCACCTTGGGATTGACCAGGTAGCAGTACCAGGCGATGACGGCGCCCGCCACCACCAGCCAGAACGGCACCGTCTGGAAGGCGTGCAGGCCGAAGGCGACCCAGCCGTGCCATTCTTCGCCCAGTTCGTGCATGGCCGGGTGCTGCGGCAGCACCTTGATGACGCCATCGAAGAAGCCGCCGAACAGCATCGGGTCGACCACCCACGCGCCGATCACCACCGACGGGATCGCCAGCAGCACCAGGGGCAGTGTCACCACCCAGGGGGATTCGTGCGGGGTGCCGCCATGGTGGCCATGGTCGTCGTGCCCGTGATCGTCATGGCCGTGGCCGCTGGTGTCGAAACGTTCCTTGCCGTGGAAAACCAGGAAATACACGCGGAACGAGTACAGCGAGGTGACGAACACGCCGATCAGGGTGGCGTAGTAAGCGAAGCTGGCGCCCCAGACGCCGGCCGCGCCGGCGGCCTCGATGATGTGTTCTTTCGAGTAGAAGCCCGAGAAGAACGGCGTGCCCACCAGGGCCAGCGTGCCCAGCAGGAAAGTGATCCAGGTGATGGGCATGTACTTGCGCAGGCCGCCCATGTTGCGGATGTCCTGGTCGTGGTGCATGCCGATGATGACCGAGCCCGCGCCCAGGAACAGCAGCGCCTTGAAGAACGCGTGCGTCATCAGGTGGAAGATCGCCACCGAATAGGCCGACGCGCCCAGCGCCACCGTCATGTAGCCCAGCTGCGACAGCGTGGAATACGCCACCACGCGCTTGATGTCGTTCTGGATGATGCCCAGGATGCCCAGGAACAGCGCGCCGATGGCGCCGATGACGATCACGAACGACAGCGCGGTGTCGGACAGCTCGAACAGCGGCGAGAAGCGGGCCACCATGAAGATGCCGGCCGTCACCATGGTGGCGGCGTGGATCAGCGCCGAGATCGGCGTGGGGCCTTCCATGGAATCGGGCAGCCAGGCGTGCAGCGGCACCTGGGCCGACTTGCCCATGGCGCCGATGAACAGGCAGATGCAGGCCACGGTCAGCAGCATCCAGTCGGAACCGGGCAGGGTCTCGCCGGCCAGCTTGTCGGCCTGCGCGAACACGTCGGCATAGTGCATGGTGCCGGCGTAGGCGAACAGCAGGCCGATACCCAGCACGAAGCCGAAGTCGCCCACGCGGTTGATCAGGAACGCCTTCATGTTGGCGAAAATCGCCGTCGGGCGGGTGTACCAGAAGCCGATCAGCAGGTACGACACCAGGCCCACCGCTTCCCAGCCGAAGAACAGCTGGACCATGTTGTTGGACATGACCAGCATCAGCATCGAGAAGGTGAACAGCGAGATGTACGCGAAGAAGCGCTGGTAGCCGGGGTCGTCGGCCATGTAGCCGATGGTGTAGATGTGCACCATCAGCGACACCGAGGTGACCACCACCATCATCATGGCCGACAGTGGGTCGATCAGGAAGCCGATCTCGAGCTTGGTCTGGCCGATCAGGCTCCAGGTGTAGACCGTGCCGTCGTAGGTGTGGCCGTTGAGCACATCGCCCAGCACGATGACCGAACCCACCGTGGAGATCAATACCCCCAGGATGGTGATGATGTGCGAGCCGCGGCGGCCGATGGGCCGGCCCAGGAACCCGGTGCCGAACAGCCCGGCAAGAATCGCGCCGGCCAGCGGCGCCAGCGCGATCAGCAAGTACAGGTTGGGTGAGCTAGACATTTTCTTCCAATACCCCGTCAGCCCTTCAGGCGATCGAGTTCGTCAACGTTGATCGTGTTCAGGTTGCGGAACAGCAGCACCAGGATGGCCAGCCCGATGGCCGCCTCGGCGGCCGCGACCGTCAGGATGAAGAACACGAACACCTGGCCGGCGGTGTCGCCGAACCAGCTGGAAAACGCCACGAAGTTCATGTTGACGGCCAGCAGCACGAGCTCGATGGACATCAGCAGGATGATCAGGTTGCGGCGGTTCAGGAAGATGCCGAAGATGCCGATGGCGAACAGGATCGCGCCCAGCACCAGATAGTGGGCCAGCGTCAGCGTCATTGTTTTTCTCCTTGGGCGTCGTCGGCCGGGGTGGCGATACGGCCCTGCGCGCGGTCGCTCTGCGCCGGCATGCTGACCAGGCGGAAGCGGTCCTTGGCGCGCACGCGCACGGCGGCGGCCGGGTCGTTGTACTTGGCGTCGCGGCGGCGGCGCAGCGTCAGCGCGATCGCGGCGACCATGCCCACCAGCAACAACGCGGCGCCGACTTCCACGGCGTACACGTACTGGGTATACATGACCTCGCCCAGGGCGCGGGTATTGTTGTAGTCGCCGGCCACGGACGCCGGCGGGCCCGCGCCGTACCAGGTGGAACCCAGCACGAACGACATCTCGACGACCAGCACGGCGCCGATGGCCAGCCCCAGCGGCAGGTAGGTCTTGAGCCCGTGGCGCAGCGTATCGATGCGGATGTCGAGCATCATGACGACGAACAGGAACAGCACCATCACGGCGCCCACGTACACCAGCACCAGCAGCAGGGCCAGGAACTCGGCCCCCAGCAGCATCCACAGCATGGCGGCGTTGGCGAACGCCAGGATCAGGTGCAGGACGGCGGTAACCGGGCTGCGCGCGGTGATGACGCGAAACGCCGCGATCACCAGGACCGCGGACAGTATGTAGAACAGGACAGTGGTAAAAGTCATGGATCAGACCTTAGGCGTCAACGGTATGGCGCGTCTTCGGCCCGGCGGCGGGCGATTTCGGCTTCGTAGCGGTCGCCCACGGCGAGCAGCATGTCTTTGGTGAAGTAAAGATCGCCGCGCTTTTCGCCGTGGTATTCGTGGATGTGGGTCTCCACGATCGAGTCCACGGGGCAGCTTTCTTCACAGAAACCGCAGAAAATGCACTTGGTGAGATCGATGTCGTAGCGCGTGGTGCGGCGCGTGCCGTCGTCGCGGACATCCGATTCGATGGTGATGGCCAGCGCCGGGCAGACGGCTTCGCACAGCTTGCAGGCGATGCAACGCTCTTCCCCGTTGGGATAGCGGCGCAACGCGTGCAACCCGCGAAAGCGCGCCGACGTCGGCGTCTTTTCCATCGGGTAGCGCAAGGTGACCTTGCGCTTGAAAAAGTACTTGCCCGTCAGGCGCATGCCCTTGAGCAGTTCGGCGAGCATCAGGCTGCCGAAGAAATCTTTGATCGCTTCCATATCCTGCCTCAGCTTGGCGCGTCAGTGCCAAATGTTCCAGGGCGTCTGCATCCAGATCGCCACGACGACCAGCCATACGCCGGTCAGCGGGATGAAAATCTTCCAGCCCAAACGCATGATCTGGTCGTAGCGGTAGCGCGGGAACGATGCGCGGAACCATACGAACAGCGAGACCACGCAGAACGTCTTGATGCCCAGCCACAGCCAGCCCGGGATCCAGGTCAGCGGCGCGATGTCGATGGGCGAGGTCCAGCCGCCCAGGAACATGATCGCAGCCATGCAGGACAGCAGGATCATGTTGGCGTATTCGCCCAGGAAGAACAGCGCGAAGGCCATGCCCGAGTATTCGACCATGTGGCCGGCCACGATTTCGGACTCGCCTTCCACCACGTCGAACGGGTGGCGGTTGGTCTCGGCCACGGCCGAGATCACGTAGATGACGAACAGCGGCAGCAGCGGCAGCCAGTTCCAGGACAGGAACGTCAGGCCGTGGTCGGCGAACCAGCCGCGGGTCTGGCCCAGCACGATCTCGGACATGTTCAGGCTGCCCGACACCAGCAGCACGGTGACCAGCACGAAACCGATGGCCAGCTCGTACGACACCATCTGGGCCGAGGCGCGCAGCGCGCCCAGGAAGGCGTACTTGGAGTTGGACGCCCAGCCCGCCACGATGACGCCGTAGACGCCGATCGAGGTGATGGCCATGACGTACAGCAGGCCGGCATTGACATTGGCCAGCACCACTTCGGGCCCGAACGGCACCACCGCCCAGGCGGCCAGCGCCGGCATCAGGGTGACCACCGGGGCCACCACGAACAGGACCTTGTTGGCCTGCGAGGGAACCACCACTTCCTTGGTCAGCAGCTTGAACACGTCGGCGAAAGGCTGCAGCAGGCCGCGGAAACCGACGCGGGTCGGGCCCAGGCGCACGTGCATCCAGCCGATCATCTTGCGTTCCCAGTACGTGAGATAAGCCACGCACAGGATGATGGGAACCGCGATGACGACGATCTTGACGAGCGTCCAGAGCACCAGCCAGGCCGTCGGGCCCAGCAAGGCCTGACCGTGGCTTTCAAGAATATCGAGCCATTCCATGTCAGGCACGCTCCACGCTGATTTCACCGAATGCACCGCCCAGGGCGGCGGTCTGTTCGAAGGCCGCCGCGATGCGCACGGCACGGTCGGCCACGGCATCGTCCTGCGCGGCAACGAGCTCGATCGAGCCGGCCGCGCTCTTCACGCGCACCTTGGCGCCGGCGGCCAGGCCCAGCCCGGCCAGCGTGGCGCCATTCATGCGCGCGGTGGGCGCCTGCGAGGCGGGCGCATCTTGCAGCGGCCCGGCACGGCGCACCATCGCATCGCTGCGATAGATGGGCACGTCGGCCACGCGTTCCAGGGCCGAGCCGGCCTGGCCCAGGCCGCGCGCCGCCTTGATGTCGTTGGACAGGCGCCCTTCGATGCCGCCCGCCAGGGCGGTGTCGCGCACCGATTCGGAGGTTTCGTCTTCGAAACCCTGCAGCTGCAGCACGTTGCCCAGCACCCGCAGCACCTTCCAGGCCGGACGCGTCTGGCCCAGCGGCGCCACCGTGCCCTTGAAGCTCTGGGGCAGGCCCTGGGCGTTGACGAAGGTGCCCGAGGTCTCGGTGAACGGCGACACGGGCAGCATGACGTCGGCCCAGTCTTGCGCGGCCGAGGCGTACGGCGTCAGGGCGACGGCGAACTCGGCGGCGCGCAATGAAGCCACCGCCTGCGGGCCGTTGTCGGCATCCAGCGAGGGCTCGGCGTGCAGCACGATGTAGGCCTTGAGCGGTTCGGCCAGCATGGCGGCGGCAGTCTTGCCGCCCTGCCCCGGCACGGCGCCGGCCAGGTAGCCGCCCACCGTATTGCCGCCAGAGGTCAGGAAGCCGAAGCGCGCGCCGGCCAGGTCGGCCACGCCGCGCGCGTTGGCGGCCAGCAGCGCAGCCTGCGGCGCCGCCACGGCCATGTTGCCCATCAGCACGGCGACATTGCTGCCCGAGGCCAGGCTGGCGGCGATGAGCTTGGCGTTTTCATCGGGCGTGACGCCGGCGAATTCGGCCGGCACGGGCTGTTCCTTGGCCTGGGCCAGCGCCACGGCCACCTGGGCCAGCGCCAGCGGCAGGCCGGACGGCGCCGTGGTGATGCGCGCGGCGATCGGCATCAGCGGATCGTCGGCGGCGCTGTCGACCAGCAGGACCTGCGTGCCGCGCTTGACGGCTTGGCGCAGGCGCTGGGCCATCAGGGGGTGGTCTTTGCGCAGGAACGAGCCCACCACCAGCACGCGGTCGAGCGCGTCCAGGTCGGCCACCGGCATGCCCAGCCAGGGCGCGCCCGACAGCGCGGCGTCGAAGCCCGGGTCGGTCTGGCGCAGGCGGAAGTCGATGTTCTCGGAGCCCAGGGCGCGCACCAGGCGGCCCAGCAGCGCGAATTCTTCGGTGGTGGCGTACTCGGCCGCCAGCGCGCCGATCTGGCCGGCGCCATGGCTGTCGCGCACGCGCGACAGGCCCTGCGCCACGGCTTGCAGCGCGTCGGCCCAGGAAGCTTCCTGCCACTGGCCGTCGGCGCCCTTGATCATGGGCACGGCCAGGCGGTCTTCGCTGTTGAGGCCTTCGTACGAGAAGCGGTCGCGGTCGCTGATCCAGCACTCGTTGATGGTTTCGTCTTCGAAGGGCACCACCCGCATGACGCGGTCGCCCTTGACCTGGATCACCAGGTTGGCGCCCAGGCTGTCGTGCGGGCTGACCGAACGGCGGCGGGCCAGTTCCCAGGTGCGCGCGCTGTAGCGGAACGGCTTGGACGTCAGGGCGCCGACGGGACAGAGGTCGATCATGTTGCCCGACAGTTCGGACTCGACCGAGCGGCCCACGAAGGTGGTGATCTCGGAATGCTCGCCGCGGCCCAGCATGCCCAGTTCCATGACGCCGGCGATTTCCTGGCCGAAGCGCACGCAGCGGGTGCAGTGGATGCAGCGGGCCATTTCCTCGGCCGACACCAGCGGGCCCAGGTCTTTGTGGAAGACCACGCGCTTTTCTTCGCGGTAGCGCGACGACGAGCCGCCGTAGCCGACCGCCAGGTCTTGCAGCTGGCACTCGCCGCCCTGGTCGCAGATGGGGCAATCCAGCGGGTGGTTGATCAGCAGGAATTCCATGACCGACTTCTGCGCGGCCTTGGCTTTCTCGGAGCAGGTATGCACCACCATGCCGTTGGTGGCGGGCGTGGCGCATGCGGGCAGCGCCTTGGGCGCCTTTTCCACTTCAACCAGGCACATGCGGCAGTTGGCCGCGATGGACAGTTTCTTGTGGTAGCAGAAATGGGGCACGTACAGGCCGATCTTCTGGGCCGCATGCATCACCATGCTGCCCTCGGGGACTTCGACCTTGTTGCCGTCGACGGTTAATTCAACCATTGCTGTTCCTGAGACCTACAGATAGTGCGGAACCACACACGACTTGTGCTCGATGTGGTGCGCGAATTCGTCGCGATAATGCTTGATGAAGCCGCGCACGGGCATGGCGGCGGCGTCGCCCAGGGCGCAGATGGTGCGGCCCATGATGTTGCTGGCCACGCTGTCGAGCAGGTCCAGGTCTTCCTGGCGGCCTTGCCCGTGCTCGATGCGATGGACCATGCGGTACAGCCAGCCGGTGCCTTCGCGGCACGGCGTGCACTGGCCGCAGCTTTCCTCGAAATAGAAGTACGACAGCCGCATCAGCGACTTCACCATGCAGCGGGTCTCGTCCATGACGATGACCGCGCCCGAACCCAGCATGGAGCCCGCCTTGGCGATGGCGTCGTAGTCCATGGTGGTGTCCATCATGATGTCGGCGGGCAGCACCGGCGCGCTCGAGCCGCCGGGAATGACGGCCTTGAGCTTCTTGCCGCCGCGCATGCCGCCCGCCAGTTCAAGCAGCTTGGAGAACGGCGTGCCCAGCGGGATTTCGTAGTTGCCGGGGCGCTCGACGTCGCCCGAGATGGAAAACAGCTTGGTGCCGCCGTTGTTGGGCTTGCCCACTTCCAGGTAGGCCTGGCCGCTGTTGCGGATGATCCAGGGCACCGCCGCGAAGGTTTCGGTGTTGTTGATGGTGGTGGGCTTGCCGTACAGGCCGAAGCTGGCCGGGAACGGCGGCTTGAAGCGCGGTTGGCCCTTCTTGCCTTCCAGGGACTCGAGCAGCGCGGTTTCTTCGCCGCAGATGTAGGCGCCGTAGCCGTGGAACGCATGCAGCTGGAAGCTGAAGTCGGAGCCCAGGATCTTGTCGCCCAGGAAGCCGGCCGCGCGGGCTTCTTCCAGGGCTTCTTCGAAGCGTTCGTACACTTCGAAGATTTCGCCGTGGATGTAGTTGTAACCGACGCTGATGCCCATGGCGTAGGCCGCGATGGCCATGCCTTCGATCACAATGTGCGGGTTGAAGCGCAGGATGTCGCGGTCTTTGAAGGTGCCGGGCTCGCCTTCGTCGGAATTGCACACCAGGTACTTCTGGCCCGGGAACGCGCGCGGCATGAAGCTCCATTTCAGGCCGGTGGGGAACCCTGCCCCGCCGCGGCCGCGCAGGCCCGAGGCCTTCACTTCGGCGATCACGTCCTCGGGCTTCATGCCGGTGGACAGGATCTTGCGCAGGGCTTCGTAGCCGCCGCGCTTGACGTAGTCTTGCAGGCGCCAGTTGTTGCCGTCGACGTCGGCCATGATCTGCGGCGAGATGTGCCGGCCATGCAGGCACATGGAATTCGACAGGTCGTTCAGGGGGTTGGGGTCCAGCCCCTGGGCCAGGCGCTTGTACAGGTCGGGCGCGTTCATGCCGGTTCTCCTTGGGCGCCTTGGTCTTTCAGGCCCTGGACCAGCGCGTCGAGCTTTTCTTCGGTCATGCGCACGCACATATGCTTGTTGTTGACGATCAGCACCGGCGAATCGCCGCAGGCGCCCATGCATTCGCCTTCGACCAGCGTGAACAGGCCGTCGGGCGTGGTTTCGCGGTAGTCGACGCCCAGTTTGCGCTTGAGGTAGTCGCCGGCTTTTTCGCCGTCGCGCAAGGCACAGGGCAGGTTCGTGCAGACCGCGATCTTGTGCTTGCCGACCGGCTTGGTATCGAACATGTTGTAGAACGTGGCGACTTCCTGCACCGCGATGGGCGGTACGCCGATGTACTTGGCCACGTCTTCGAGGACTTCGGCCGACAGCCAGCCCTTTTCTTCCTGCGCGACGGCAAGCGAAGCCATGATGGCCGACTGCCGCTGGTCGGCCGGGAACTTGGCGAGTTCCCGGTCGATTTTCTGGTAGGCCTGTTCGGAAAGCAGCATAGTTTGAATCCGGGTTATGCGGGGCGTTCGGGCTGACGGGTCAGCGGTCGATTTCGCCGAAAACGATATCCTGCGTGCCGATGATGGTGACGGCGTCGGCGATCATGTGGCCGCGCGCCATTTCATCGAGCGATTGCAAATGAACGAACCCCGGCGCCCGAATCTTCAGGCGATAGGGCTTGTTGGCGCCGTCGGACACCAGGTAGATGCCGAATTCGCCCTTGGGGTGCTCGATCGAGGCGAACGCTTCGCCGGGCGGCACGTGGAAACCTTCGGTGAAGAGCTTGAAGTGGTGGATCAGCTCTTCCATGTTGGTTTTCATGTTGGTGCGCTGCGGCGGAGCCACCTTGTGGTTCTCGATCATCACGGGGCCGGGGTTGTTGCGCAGCCATTCCACGCACTGGCGGATGATGCGGTTGCTTTCGCGCATTTCGGCCACGCGCACCAGGTAGCGGTCGTAGCAGTCGCCGTTGACGCCCACCGGCACGTCGAAATCGACCAGGTCGTAGACCTCGTAGGGCTGCATCTTGCGCAGATCCCAGGCCACGCCGGAGCCGCGCAGCATCGGGCCGGTGAAGCCCAGCGCCTTGGCGCGGTCGGGGTCGACCACGCCGATGCCCACCAGGCGCTGCTTCCAGATGCGGTTGTCGGTCAGCAGGGTCTCGTATTCGTCGACGCACGCCGGGAAGCGGTTGGTGAAGTCCTCGATGAAATCGAGCAGCGAGCCCGAGCGGGCGTCGTTCATCACGCGCAGGTCTTTCTCGCCGCGGTACTTGCTGCTTTCGCCGTACTGCGGCATGGCGTCGGGCAGGTCGCGGTAGACGCCGCCGGGGCGGTAATAGGCCGCGTGCATGCGCGCGCCCGAGACCGCCTCGTAGCAGTCCATCAGGTCTTCGCGCTCGCGGAAGGCGTACAGAAACACGGCCATGGCGCCCACGTCGAGGGCATGCGAGCCCAGCGACATCAGGTGGTTGAGCAGGCGCGTGATCTCGTCGAACATGACGCGGATGTACTGCGCGCGCAGCGGCGCCTCGATGCCCAGCAGCTTCTCGATGGCCATGACGTAGGCGTGCTCGTTGCACATCATGGACACGTAATCCAGGCGGTCCATGTAGGGCAGCGCCTGGATGTAGGTCTTGTGTTCGGCCAGCTTTTCGGTGGCCCGGTGCAACAGGCCGATGTGCGGGTCGGCGCGCTGGATGACTTCGCCGTCGAGCTCGAGCACCAGGCGCAGCACACCGTGCGCGGCCGGGTGCTGCGGGCCGAAGTTCAGGGTGTAGTTCTTGATTTCTGCCATGATTAACGCCCCATGCCGTAGGAATCTTCACGCACGACACGCGGGGTGATTTCGCGCGGATCGATGGTGACCGGCTGGTAGATGACGCGCTTCTGTTCGGGGTCGTAGCGCATCTCGACCGTGCCGGACAGGGGAAAATCCTTGCGGAACGGGTGGCCGATGAAACCGTAGTCGGTCAGGATGCGGCGCAGGTCGGGGTGGCCTTCGAAGACGATGCCGAACAGGTCGAAGGCTTCGCGCTCGAACCAGTTCACGCCGGGCCAGCACTCGACCAGCGAGGCGACCATGGGGAAATCGTCGTCGGACGCCCACGTGCGCACGCGCAGGCGCCAGTTGTGAGCGACGGACAGCAGGTGCACGACCACGGCGAAGCGCGAGCGCTGCACGCCGCCGGCCTTGTCTTCGCCAGCCTGGCGGCTGCCGTTGCCCCAGGTCAGGTAGTCGACACCGCACAGGTCGATGCAGGTTTCGAAGCTCAGGCCGGCGTTGGTACGCAGCTTGTTGCAGACCGGGATCCACTGGTCGGCCGGCACTTCGAGCGTCAGCTCGCCAAGCGCCTCGGTCAGGGCAATGTCTGCGCCGAGCGCAGCCTGCAGGTTGTGTTTCAGGGTTTCGAGCCTGGTCATCGTCATGTACGCTTAGGTAAACCGATATGCTGACGGGCACCGCCGGCGGGCACTGCGCGCGGCGGGATGCGATCAGCGAGCAATGGTGTTGGTCAGGCGGATCTTGTTCTGCATTTGCAGCAGACCATAGACCAGCGCTTCGGCCGTGGGCGGACAGCCCGGCACATAGACATCGACCGGCACGATGCGATCGCAGCCGCGCACGACCGAGTACGAGTAATGGTAGTAACCGCCCCCATTGGCGCACGAACCCATCGACACCACCCAGCGCGGTTCGGGCATCTGGTCGTAGACCTTGCGCAGCGCGGGCGCCATCTTGTTGCACAGCGTGCCGGCCACGATCATCAGGTCGGACTGGCGCGGGCTGGGACGGAAGATGATGCCGAACTGGTCGAGATCGTAGCGCGCCGCGCCGGCGTGCATCATCTCGACCGCGCAACAGGCCAGGCCGAAGGTCATGGGCCACATCGAGCCCGTTTTTGCCCAGTTCAGGAACTTGTCGGCACTGGTGGTGATGAAGCCTTGCTTAAGAATGCCGTCTATAGCCATATTCGTCTCTGATAGCGTGCGGGAAGGCGGGGTCATTCCCAGTCCAGCGCGCCCTTTTTCCATTCGTAGATGAAGCCCACCGTGAGCACGGCCAGGAAGACCATGACGGTCCAGAAGCCGACCAGGCCGACGGCGCCCTGGGCGATGGCCCACGGGAACAGGAAGGCGATTTCGAGGTCGAAAAGAATGAACAGGATGGCGACCAGGTAATAGCGCACATCGAATTTCATGCGGGCGTCTTCGAAGGCCTCGAAGCCGCACTCGTAGGCCGAGAGTTTCTCGGCATAGGGACGCCGCGGCCCCAGGAGCGAACCCGCCGTCAGCAGCGCAAACCCGATGAGGGTAGCCACCGCGATAAACAGCAGGACGGGAAAATACTGTTGCAAGTTCATTCTGGCGTCCGTCAAATGCGCAAACCTTCAGATTGTAGCATTTGCTAAGTGACTGTCCGCTGAACCCAAAGCCCCGAAAACAGGGAACTGTTGACGTATGGCAGGAACAAAAAAAGCCACCCCGAAGGGTGGCTTTTTGCAGGCAGGCCGAAGCCTGCCTGCATGCTTGGAATCGAAGCGAGGCTTGCGCCCCGCAGCCGATTAGAAGCGGTGGCGGATACCGACGCCGACAGCCGTGCTCTTCACGTCGTCCAGGAACGCGAAGTTCTTGGCGTACGAACCGTAGGCGTACAGGTTGGTACGCTTGGACAGGTCGTAGGTGTAGCCCAGCGAGAAGATGTTCATCTTTTCTTCGCCGCCAGTCAGCTTGTCGTTGCTGGGGTCAACCATTTGCCACGAACCGAACAGCTTCGAAGCACCGCCGATGGGGGCGGACAGACCCAGCAGGTAGGAATTCGCCTTGAAGCCGTCGGCGAACACGTTCGAGCCCAGGCCGTTTTCGCCCGGGTTGAACTGCAGACCGTTCACGCCTTGACCAGCGAACCAGCCGTCGGTCGTGCGGGCGTAAGCCAGCGAGACCTTGACCACTTCGAAGTCATACGAACCGCCGATGCCGTAGACACGGGGGGTGGCGTCGACGGAATCTTGGTCTTGGTTGTTGCTGGCGTTCAGCTGGTCGTACGACAGAGCGACGTTCAGCGGGCCGTTGACGTAGCGCAGGCCGGTGGTGATGCCGCGGACGTTGTCGGCGGTACGGAAGCCGACGCGATCGCCGCCAGCGTTGTCGTCAACGCTGAACGAGTAGCCGATACCGAACTGGAAGCCGCTGAACGACGGGGTTTGGTACATGACCATGTTGTCGTAGCGGACGGTGTTCATGGCGCTCATGCCAACACCGATGTTGGCTTGGCCGAAGCCGGCGCCGAACGGATCGATCGAGCCGAAGTACTTCGACGCGATGTTGGTTTGACGACCGAAGTCCAGACGGCCCCAGCTGTCGCTTTGCAGACCGATGGTGGCTTGACGACCGAACAGACGGTCACCTTGAGCGGAGTTGCCGTTGCCGGAGCTGAAACCGCTTTCCAGTTGGAACACGGCTTGCAGGCCGTCACCCAGATCTTCGGTGCCACGCAGGCCCCAGCGCGAACCGTTCTGCACGCCGTTGATCATGCCGATCTTGCTGCCGTCGAAACCGTCGCCCTTGACCTTGTTGTAGCCGATACCGGTATCGATGATGCCGTACAGCGTCACCGAGGTTTCTGCCTGGGCCACACCGGCGAAACCGGCGAGCAGGGCGGCAGCGAGCAGAGTCTTTTTCATTTAAGAAATCTCCGTTGATTTGAGTGACAAGAGCAGCAATGCTTGCGTCAGCCTGCCGCCCCCCTAACTCCGCGAAGGGAAGTTGACGCTATTGCATCAAAAAACCCCGGCACTGGCTATGGTCGGCATCACAAAAGTACCGGTTCCACGCTAGGGTTGTTGGGATCTTGCAACATATGCGGCATCTGGCCAGAACCGTATTGGTATTTACCCTGAATACCGGCGCAAGCCAATATCCGCGCCGTTTCCTGCCCGATTGCCAGCTATTGCGCGGCTCTTGGACGCTATTGCTTTGGTAACGCGAAACAATACTGGATACAGGAATGCAGAGACTCGATACATGTATATCGGCCGGGCTGCGCACAGTCTTGCACGGGGGGATCGTTGCGGTCAAAATAACAGCGTTATCAAATCACACCATTGCTATATGCCCGCCGCGATGGATACCGCCGCCCTCACCCATGCCCAGCGCCTGACGGCCCTGCGCCGCCAGCTCATCCTGGACGCGGCGCAGCGCGTGTTCCAGCGCGACGGGCTGGAAAAGACCACGGTGCGCGCCATCGCCAAGGAAGCCGGCTGCACCACCGGGGCCATCTACCCCTGGTTCGACGGCAAGGAAGCCATCTACGCCGAATTGCTGGAAGCGTCGCTGGAACGCCTGCGCGCGCAACTGGAAACCGCACTGGCCTCGGACGCCCCCGGCGCGGCGCGGCGCGTGATCGAGGCGTTCTTCGGGTATTACGCCGATCGCGCCATGGAGTTTTCGCTGGGGATGTACCTGTTCCAGGGCATGGGGCCGCGCGGCCTGGGCCGGGAAGCCGACGATCGCCTGAACACCCGCCTGCGCGGCTGCGTGGACCTGCTGGGCCAGGGGCTGCGCGCCACCAAGCAATGGCCCGGCGAGGTCGTCGCCGTCGAGCAGATGCAGACTTTCACTTACTTGATGGGCCTGCTGCTGCTGTTTCACACCCGCCGGCTCAAATCCCTGGACCAGCAGGCCACCGGCCTGCTGGAACGCTATTGCGCAACGCTGGAGCAGCGCTGACATGACACCTTCCGCCCCCCTGCCCCGCATCAGCGTGACGGACTTCCACCGCCTGCTGGCCGACCAGCACCCCTTCGCCGAGATGCTGGGCGTGCAGATCACCGATATCGGCCACGGCACGGCGCGGGCCATCCTGCCGGCGCGCCCGGGGCACCAGCGCCTGGGCGGCATCGTGGCGGGCCCGATGCTGATGGGGCTGGCCGACCTGGCACTGTACGCCGCGGTGGTGGGCGCCACCGGGCAGGCGCATGCCGTCACCGCCAGCCTGACCATCAATTTCCTGCGCAAGAGCCCGGCCGGCGCGGTCGTGGCCGAGGCCCGGCTGCTGAAGACCGGCCGCCTGGCCGCCGGCGAAGTCATCCTGCACGGCGAACACGCGTCCGAGCCGGTGGCCCACATCGTCAGCACCTGGTCGGTGCCCGCGCCATGAACCGCCAGCCTGCCGCGCGCGTCGGCATCATCGGCCTGGGCTCGGCCGGCAGCGAGGCGGCCCGCCAGTTGCTGGCGGCCGGGCCGGCCGACCTGATCCTGACGGTGTTCGACCGGGAACAGGCGCAATGCGAGCCGTTCCGCGGCAACGCCACGCTGGCCGCCACCGCGGACGAAGCCTTGCGCGAATCGGACCTGGTCGTGCTGGCGCTGCCCGGCCAGCGCGAGATCGACCGTACGCTGGACCGGTTCAGCGACGGCAAGGTGGGCGCCGATATCCGCGGCAAGCTGATTTGGATCCTGCGCCGGTTGCCCGACCCGGCGGCCGCGGGGTTGCGCCAGGCCATCGAGGCCGCCGGCGCCGCCTATGTGGCGGGCCCGGCCGACGAGGCCACGGCCGCCCGGCTGCTGCAACAGCACTTCGATGCGGCCGGCGCGCGGGCCGTGCTGCGGGCTATCCGCGCCGCCTGAGCGGCTGCAGGCGCTCGGCGCCGGCCAGGCACAACGCCAGCCAGGCCAGGCTGGCGGCGAAGCCGGCGACCACGTCGCTGAAATAATGCACCTGCAGCAGGACCCGGCTGGCCCCGATGGCGGTGATCAGCGCGGCCGCGCCGGCCAGGCAGTGCGGATGCCAGCGGGCGGGCGTGCGGCGCAATAATAGATAGCAGGCGAATCCGTACACGGCCAGCGCCGCCGAGGCATGCCCGCTGGGAAAGCTCCAGCCGTCGGCCGCGGCATAGCCGTGCACGTGCTCGGGCCGCACACGCTGGAATAGGTGCTTGAACGCATAATTGAGCGCGCCTGCGCCGCCGGTGACGATGGCGCAGGCCAGGGCCAGGCGCCAGCGGCCGCGCCACAGCAGCGCCGCCGTCATGGCGACGGCGATGATCGTCAGCAGGTTGCGATCGCCCAGGTAGGTGAACCACGACAGCAGCCAGAGCAGCGCGGGCGGCATGGACAGGCTGAGCGCAGAGGCCAGCGCCACATCCAGGTCGACCAGGCCGGCGCGCCGGCTCATGGCCGCGGCCACGCCCAGGAACACCAGCCCCGCGCCGGCGGCCACGCCCCAGCAGGCCCAGGCGGGCCGTGCGCCGGAGCGCTGCCCGTAGCGGCGCCCCAGCAGCCACGCGCCGCCGCCCGCCGCCAGGGGCGCGGCCAGGAATATCAATAATGGGTGGGCGGCCACCCAGGCGGCGAAGGCTTGCATGAAGGCGGTACGGGGTCGGCGCGATGCAGATCCAGCGTCTGGGCGGCCGCGCGGCGGAATTCGCCGGCGTCGGCCGAGTAGTCCCAGCGCTGGGCGGAACAATGATGCCGCCCATTATCGAGCATATGGTCTATGACATTGACCGAATTCGAAATGCCGCCTCGCACCCGGCGCGACACCGCGGTGCCCGCCTGGAGGGTCCAGGCCTGGCGCGGCTGGGGCCCGGCCGCGCCGTGTATGGGCAGGATGTACGGCAGGTGGATGTGCCCGCCCAGGATGAGGTCGACCCCGGCATCCACCCAGGCAGGCACCGCCACGTCGCGGCCGATGAGCAGATTGGCGCGGTCGCTGTCGACGGCGGCCCGCACGGGATGGTGCAGCAGCACCACCCGCAGGCGGCCCGGGCCGGACTCGCGCAGCCGCTGGGCGACCCGCGTGATCTGGCCGGCCGATACCTGGCCATTCTTGTGGCGGCCCGGGCGGGTGGTATTGACGCCGATGGCCAGCAGGCTGTCGGTCTCGACCACGGGCTCGAGCACGGCGCCCAGCGCGCGACGATAGCCGCCGTAGGGATCCAGCAGCCTGGCGGCCAGGTTGAACAGCGGGATGTCGTGATTGCCCGGCACCGCCAGCACGGGCCGCTGCAGCGCCTGGACGAAGCGCCGGGCGGCCGCGAACTGGCTGCGCCGCGCGCGCTGGGTAATGTCGCCCCCCAACAGCACCAGGTCGGGCTGCAGGGCGTCGGCCAGCGCCAGCAACGCCTGCACGACCGGCTCGCGCTCGGTGCCGAAGTGCGTGTCGGAAAGATGGAGGATCCGCGTCATGCGCGTTCCGAGCGCTGCGCCTCGGGCGGCACCAGCAACAACAGCGGACGCGGCGACACGGTGAATTCCAGCGGCGTATCGAGCCAGTGGATTTCACCGTCCATCGCGACCTTGGCGCGCCGCCGCCCCCGGCCCAGGCGCACCGTCAGGCGATCGAAGCCGAAGCTGAAGACGTGATCGGCATCGCCCAGCCGGCTGAGCCAGCCGCGCAGCACCAGGGCGTACATGGCCAGCGTGCCGACCGGCTTGACGCCCATCGCCACCAGGCGCCCCTGCTCGAGCTCGCCGGCCTCGGCGATGCCGATCTGTTCCAGTTGCAGGGCATTGTTGCCCACCACGATGGTGGGGGTGCGCAAGGCTCGCGACTGGCCGTCGTGTTCGAGCTGCAGCGCCAACTGGCGATGGGCCCGCGCCAGCGTGACCAGGGCCGACCACAATGCCACCACGCGGCTGCGGCCGTAGCGGCGCTTGTAGGCCTCGCGATCTTCGAGCAATTGCGGATACAGGCCCAGGCTGGCGTTGATCAGGAAGATCCGCCCGTTCACCAGGCCTACCTGCACCGGCTGCGGCTGCGCGGCGAGCAAACAGCGGGTGGCGGCCTCGGTGTCCTGGGCAATGCCGTAGGTGCGGCCGAAATAGTTGAACGTGCCCTGCGGCAGGATGCCGAACGGCAGGCCGGCTTCCAGTACGGCCTGCGCCACGGCGCTGAGCGTGCCGTCGCCGCCGGCGGCGACCACGATGCCGCCCTGCCGGCGCGCGCGCTCGACGGCCGACTGGGCGGCCGCGGGCAAATGCCGGCCGTCGTCGACCGGCACCAGTTCGTAGCGGCGGCCGGCGTCGTCCAGCACTTGCCGGATCGTGGCCTGGACATCGCGCGCATCGTCGCGGCCCGAGCCCGTGTTCAGCACGATGAAGAATGGCTCTTGGCCGGTCAGTTGGGGGAGCGCCATGCCGCAAAGATAGCGTGCGACGGCGCCGACCGGCAAGCGGCGGCGCTAGTAGAATAGACGCCTGCCTCACTTTTGCGCCCCATCGTGTCGAACCGCGACGCCCCCTTCAGCCTTAAAGCAATAGCCGTCCCCGCGTTCGGCCCCTCTATTCTCTACGGCGTCAGCAACGGCGCCATCCTGCCCGTGGTGGCGTTGAGCGCGCGCGAGCTGGACGCATCGGTGGCGACCTCCGGCCTGATCGTGGCGCTGATCGGCATCGGCTCGCTGGTCAGCAACATCCCCGCCGCGCTCATCACCTCGCGCTATGGCGAGCGGCTGTCGATGATGGGCGCCGCGCTGCTCAGCGTGCTGGCCCTGCTGCTGTGCATATTCGCCGGCAACGCGTGGATGCTGGCGATCGGGGTGTTCTTCATCGGCATGGCCTCGTCGGTGTTCATGCTGGCGCGCCAGACCTACATGATCGACGCCGTGCCCGCCTACATGCGCGCGCGGGCGCTGTCCACGCTGGCGGGCACCATGCGGATCGGCGTGTTCGTGGGCCCCTTCGCGGGCGCGGCGCTGATCCATTTCATGGGCCTGCAGGGCGCCTACTGGGTGGCGGTGATCGCCATGGCGGGCGCCGGCGTGATCGCCCACCTGGCGCCCGACATGACGCCGGCCGACCGGTCCCATGCCGCCGCACAACCCAAGCCGCGGGTGCTGGACGTGGCCCGCGCGCATCGCCGGGTATTCCTGACCCTGGGGCTGGGCATCCTGCTGGTCAGCGCGGTGCGCGCGTCCCGGCAGGTGGTGATCCCGCTGTGGGCCGACCACCTGGGCATCAACCCCACCACCACGTCCATCATCTACGGCCTGGTGGCGGCCATCGACATGTCGGTGTTCTATCCGGCCGGCACGCTGATGGACCGGCGCGGCCGCCTGTGGGTGGCGGTACCGTCCACGCTGCTGATGGGCTGTGCCCTGATCGGCACCTCGCTGACCAGCGGCGTGATCGGTTTCGTGATCGTGTCGATGATGCTGGGCATGGGCAACGGCATCGGCTCGGGCATCGTCATGACGCTGGGGGCCGACTCGGCCCCGCCGGCGGGGCGCAACGAGTTCCTGGGTATCTGGCGGCTGGTGGCCGACCTGGGCAGCAGCGCGGGGCCGGTGGTGCTGTCGGCGATCACCGCGCTGGTGTCGCTGGCCGCGGCAGTGGCGGCCATGGGCGCATTCGGGCTGGCGGCCGCGGCGGTGTTCTGGCACTGGCTGCCGCGCGGCAACCCGTCCCGGCAACCCTAGGCGTCAGGCACCCTTCAGGGTGCCAGGCGCCTGACTGGCGACGCCTGTCGGCCGATCACCGGCTACAGCCCCACATGCGGCGCAGCACGCCGTCGCGCAATACATATTGGTGGAACAGCGCGGCCAGCGCGTGCAGGCCGGCCAGCACGATGATGGCCCAGGCCACGAGATTGTGCAGGTCGCCGAAGAAATGCCGCTGGTCGCGCGTCAGCGGCACCAGGGTCGGCACGGAAAACCAGCCGAAGAAAGTGAACGGCTCGGCCTGCGCCCAGCGGAACAGGAAGCCCAGGATGATCTGCGCCGCCAGCAGCAGGTACAGCACGTAGTGCACGCTCTTGGCCGCCACCTGCAAGGCGCCGTGCGAGGCCGGCGGCAGGCGCCGCCCGCCGGTGGCGCGCCAGGCAGCCCGCCACACGAACAGCGCCGTCAACAGCAACCCCAGGGAAATGTGCAGCGATTGCAGCGACTTGCGCGCCGGCGTGCCGCGCGGCATGGCTTCCCACACCTGGGCCAGCGCGAACAAGGCAACGACCAGCAGCGCAGTCAGCCAATGCAGGAGGATGGTGGTTCGGTCATAGGCCGGCTTGGCGACTTCCAGGACGGGAGAGATCGGCTTCATGGGGCAGAGGAAGGGGTTGGGAATTTTCAAGCGTAGTGCCGCTTTGCTGACGTCAAGCTGACACACCCGGGACCGCCGCCCGGCGCTAGTCGTAGCGGCTGGCGGTGTCGAGCAAGCCGGGCGTGCCGATCAGTGCGTTGAGCTGGTCGAAATCCAGCATGCGCTCGCGCCAGGGCGCGGTGGTGCCGTGCGCGCGCAGGCTGCCATAGTAGGCTTGCAGCGTGTGGGCCACGGCCCGGGCCGTGCCCCCCGGGAAAATGACGATGCGAAAGCCGCGCGCGGCCAGCGCCTGGGCGCTTTCGACGGGGGTCTGGCCGCCTTCCACCATATTGGCCAGCAACGGCACCCGCCCGGCAAAGCGGGCGCAGGCGGCATCCAGCTGGGCCGGCGACCGCAAGGCCTCGATGAACAGCGCATCCGCCCCGCATTCCAGGTAGCGCTCGGCACGCTCGAAGGCGGCTTCCAGGCCCTCGACCGCAACGGCATCGGTGCGGGCCAGGATCAGGGTGTCGTCGCTGGCGCGGGCATCGAGCGCGGCGCGCAGCTTGCCGCACATCTCGCCGACCGGCACCAGCGATTTGCCCGCCAGGTGCCCGCAACGCTTTGGGAAAGACTGGTCTTCCAGCTGGATCATGGCCGCGCCGGCCCGCTCGAAGCCGCGCACCGTGCGCTGCACATTCAGGGCGTTGCCGAAACCGGTGTCGCCATCGACGATGACCGGGCAGCGCACGCGTTCGGCGATGCGCGCCAGCACATCTTCGACTTCGCTGTAGGTGGTCAGCCCGACATCGGAACGGCCCAGCCGCGTGTAGGCGATGGACGCCCCGGACAGGTACAGGGCGTCGAAGCCGGCCTGCTCGGCGATCAGCGCCGACAGCGCATCGTAGATGCCGGGGGCCAGCAGGGCCTGGCCGGCCGCCAGTTTTGCTTTCATGGGTATCGTGTCCATCAGGCTTTCATCGGGTGACGGGGCAGCGAGCCGTCGGCCAGCCGGCGTTTGAGCTGCATCAGCAACCCGCCGGCGCGCACCATGTCCAGCAGGAAGCCCGGCACCGGCTCGCAGGGCAGCGCGGTGCCGTCGGCACGCAGCACGCGGGGGCCGGACAGGTCGATGCGCACCTGCTCGCCCTCGGCGATCTCGCCGGCGCGCTCGCAAGTCAACAGCAACAGGCCGACGTTGAAGGCATTGCGAAAATACAGGCCGCTGAAACTGGGCGCGATGACGGCATGCAGGCCCAGTTCCACCAAAGCCGAGGCGGCCTGTTCGCGCGACGACCCGATGCCGAAATTGCGGCCGGCCACCAGCACATCGCCGGCGCGCACGCCGCCGGCAAAGCCGGGGTGCAAGCCTTCCAGGCAGTGTCGCGCAATATCGGCGATGCCGAACTTCATGTAGGCGCCCGGGGCGAGCTGGTCGGTATCGACGTCGTCGCCCACGCGCCAGGCTTTGTGAGTGGTGCTCATGGCAAGACCTCGCGCGGGTCGGCAATGCGGCCGGCCAGGGCCGAGGCCGCCACGGTATACGGAGACGCCAGGTACACGCGGGCGCTGGCCGCCCCCATGCGGCCCTTGAAGTTGCGCGCGGTCGTGGCGATGACGTTGGCGCCCTCGGGAATCGAGCCGCCATAGCCGGAACAGGCGCCGCACGACGTAGGCAGCAGCGTGGCGCCGGCCTGCATCAGCGCCGGCAGCACGCCCTCGGCCTGCGCCGCGGCCTGGTCGCGCTGGCTGGCCGGCGCGACCATCAGGCTGACGCCTGCGGCGATGCGCCGCCCCCGCAGTACGCGGGCGGCGGCCCGCAGGTCGTCGAGCTTGGCGCCGGTGCACGCGCCGATGTAGGCCACCTGTACCGGCGTATCGGCGCAGGCCTGCACCGGCCCCGCGTTGGCGGGGCTGTGCGGGGCCGCCACCTGCGGGTCCAGCGCGGCGGCGTCGAACTCGTGCCATTGCGCCTGGGCGTCCGGGTCGGACTGCCAGCGCGACGTGTCGACGTTGGGAACGCCGGCTTCGCGCAAGTAGCGCGCGGTCGTCTCGTCGGGCGCGACCAGCCCGGCCTGCGCGCCCAGTTCGGCCGACATGTTCGACAGCGTCATGCGTTCCTGCATGGACAGCGCGCGCACCGCTTCGCCGCAGAACTCCACGGCCTGGTAGCGGCCGCCGTTCATGCCGTAGCGGCCGATCATGTGCAGCATCATGTCCTTGGCCGTCACGCCCGGCGCCAGGCGGCCGTTCCAGCGCATCATCAGCGTCTGGGGCACGCGCATCCAGATTTCGCCGCTGGCGACCACGCCCAGCATCTCGGTGCTGCCGACGCCGAACATATAGGCACCGAACGCGCCGCCGGTGGGCGAATGCGAATCGCCGCCGACGCAGAACATGCCGGGACGCAGGTGACCGTGCTCGGGCACCACCACGTGACAGATGCCCACCGAGTCGTACACATGCGGCAGCGCCTGGTCGCGCGCCCATTCGCGGGCGATGCGGACGATGCGGCGCGATTCGTCGTCGGCCTCGGGCACGTAGTGATCCATGACCAGCACCACCTTGGAGCGGTCCCACAGGCCGGTGCCCAGCTCTTCAAGCATGGGCTTGAGCCGGCGCGGGCCGCTGGAATCGTGGAACATGGCCAGGTCGACTTTGCAGGTCAGGATCTCGCCGATGCGCACGGCGTCGCGGCCGGCGGCGGCGGCCAGCAATTTCTGGGCAAGGGTCTGGGCAGGCATGGCGAAAACCTTTCAGGCGCGCGCTCGCACCGGCGTGCCGGCAGGCAGCCAGGTGGGCTGGCCGGGCATGTCGTGGGCTTGCATGTTCATGCGGTATTCGTAGCGGTCGGGCCGGTACAGCGCCTGCAACCACTCTACCGGCCGGCCGGATTCGTCGCGCACCAGGCGATGCAGGCTGAGCAGGGCCGAGCCCACCGGCACGTCGAGCAAGCCGGCCGGGCCGGGCTCGGCCAGCACCGCCGAGATGGACTGCTCGGCGCGCGCCACGCGCACGCCCAGGTCGCGGAAAATGGCCAGCAGCGGCTTGGCGCCGAGATCCTTGCGGCGAATGCGCTGGCCGATCTCGCCGGGCACGTGGGTGATCAGGTGCGAAAACGGCAGGCCCTGGTAGCTGCGCACCCGCACCGAGCGCTGCACCGGCGAACCCACCGGCAATTCCAGGCGCGCGGCCACCTGGGGGGCGGCCGGCGCGGTATCGAATTCCAGCAACCGCACCTGGGTCTGCATGCCCATGTGCGCCAGGTGCGCCATCAGCGCATCGATGTCGGAACTGTGCTGCGGCGCCGACAGCGCCGCCAGGTCGACGGCAAACGTGCCGCGGCCCTGGCGGCGCTCGATCAGGCCTTCGGCCTCCAGGGCCTCGAGCGAGCGCCGTATGGTCAGGCGCGACACGCCGTATTCCGCCGCCAGCGCGTTCTCGCCGGGCATGGCAGCATCCTGGGCAAAACCGCCCGATTGCAATCGCTGCTTCAGCAGCAAGTAGACCTTGTGATAGAGCGGCAGCGGACTGTCGGGCACGGCGGAAACTCCGGTCGGGGCGGGATCAATCGACGGTGGCGCCGGTGAACTTGACGATCTCGGCGTAGCGCTGGATATCCTTGCGCACGAAGGCGTCGAGTTCTTCGGGGCTGCTGCTGACGGCCGACGCCGCCTCGCGCTCGAGCAACTGGCGGAACTCGGGCGTGGCGACCGCCTTGCGCGCCGCGGCGTTCAGGACCGCCAGCGTCTGCGGCGGCAGCTTGGCCGGGCCGAACAGCGCGAACCACGCATTGGACTCGAACCCCTTGATGGTATCGCCGATGGGCGGCACGCCGGGAAACTGCGGCAGCGCCTGCGGGCTGGTGACGCCCAGCGCCTTCAGCGCACCGCTTTTCATGTGCGGCAGGGCATTGAGCGAACTGGCGAACATCATGTCCACCTGCCCGCCCAGCAGATCGGTGATGGCCGGCGCCGTGCCTTTGTAGGGCACGTTCAGGATATCCAGGTTCGCCATCATTTTCATGCGCTCGCCGGCCATGTGCAGCGACGAGCCGATGGCGCCCAGCGCCATCGTGTACTTGCCGGGGTTGGCCTTCACCAGCGACACGAATTCCGGCATGGACTGGGCCGGGAAATCCTTGCGGGCGACCAGCACGCTGGGCACGTTGGCCAGCATGCTGATGGGGGTGAAATCGCGCACCGGATCGAACGGCAGGTTGCGGTACAGGGTGGCATTGATGGAAAAGCTGGTGAACGTGACCAGCAAGGTGCTGCCGTCGGGGTTGCTCTTGGCGACGTAGTCGGCGGCGATGTTGCCGCCCGCCCCCGGCTTGTTCTCAACCAGCACCGTGCGCTTCAGGTCTTGTGCCATGTGCTGGGCGATGCTGCGGGCCACGGTATCGGTCGTGCCCCCGGGCGGCGCGCCCACCACCAGCTTGATGGCGTTGCCCTGCGCGCAGGCGGGCGCCAGCGGCAGCGCCAAGGCGCCGAACAGCGCGCAGCCGGCGGCCATGCGTTGCAATCTCTGCATGAGTGTCTCCTGGTATGTTGTATTGATGACAATACAAGTATACCTGGAGTCGGCCGGCGCTGCCAGGCGCCTACGAGCGTTCAGGGGTTCAGCGGCTGTCGCGCCGGGCGCTGTCGGCCTCGAGCATGGCCAGGCGGAACAGCAGCAGCACGCAGGCCAGCAGGCCTGCTCCCGCCAGCAGCCAGCCGGCCGGCTCGCCCAGCCACGGCACCGCCAGCCAGGGCGCGGCCAGGCCGGCCAGGGGCGCCAGGGCAAGAATCGTCAGGAATGTGCGGCGGCTGCTGTCGGCACAGGCTGGTGCCGGCCGCGCGCGATGGGCCTTGTTGGCGGAACGGATCGCTTTGGCGCGTTCTCGTTCGAGTTCCAGATATACCACTGCCATAAGCCCCTCCTAGCTTATCTTCCGCGCGGACGGGTCTGCCCGGCGCGGAATTCCGGCCTGGCGGGCTGGCATGGCCGGGCTGTGCCGCCCGGTCCGCCGATCCGCCAGTGGTTTGTCTCGCGAACTATCGTTGCCTTAATGGATACTCCTATCCGGCTGGCGCCGCAATCGGGTATTGCGCGGATACGACGGCGGGCCGGCCGGCGGCCTACTTCAGCGCCGAGTACGCCGTGGGGGCCAGGAACTGGTTTTCGACCCGTTCGACGATGATCTTTTCCGCTTCGCTGGCGGCGCGCTTGGCGATCCAGTCGGGGTCGGCCTGGAAGGCATTCCACTTGCGTTCGCGCTCGGCCAGGCTTTCCCATTTCAGCAGGTAGGTCAGCGACTGGTTGGTAGCACCTGCCAGGGTGGTCCAGAAACCGATCTGCTCGATGCCGTGCTTCTCGAAGAAACCCAGCGTGGCGCTGGTGAAGCGTTCGTGCAACGCGGGCAGGCGCCCGGGCGCGCAGTGGTAGATGCGCAATTCGACGATCATGGTGGCGTCCTCAGGCGGCCGCGCGGGCGGCGCCGCGCGCGTAATCTTGGTCGGATACTGCTTCCTGCCATTCGCTCTTGCCGATCGAAGTGGCCACGTGAATCATATAGGTATCGGCGGCCGCCCCGTGCCAATGGCGCTCGTTGGGCGGAATCCACACCACGTCGCCCTGGCGGATGGGCTGGGGGTCCTGGCCTTCGGCGCAGATCCAGCCCTGGCCCGCCGTGACCTGCAGCACCTGGCCCAGCTCGTGCTTGTGCCAGTACGTGCGCGCGCCGGGCGTGAAAAACACCGAATTGATCGTGACGTTGTCGGTAGCGGGCATGATGGGGTCGGCCCACACCACGCCCGTGAACGTCGCGCCGCGCTGTTCGGACACCTTGCCTTCTGCCCTGCCGTGAAACACCTTCATTGACTGCCTCCTATTCGGTTTTCAACCGGACGCCGCCGCTGACATCGCCGATGGCGTCCACTACGCGATTGCTGATCTGTTCGCCATAGCCCAGCGCGGTGGCCAGGCCGAAGCTCGACAACGGGCCGGACGCATTGAGCGAAGCCACGCCCAATTCGCGCGCCAGGTCCACATACAGCACCACATCCTTGGTCATGAGCTTGCTGGTCAGCCCGCCTTCCAGGTAATTGCCGTCGACAATATGCGGGAAGCGGTTGAGCGTGGCGAAGTTCACCCCGCTGCTGCTGTTGAGCACGTCCAGCAGCCCGTGCAGGTCCAGCCCGGCCTTCTTGCCCGCCACCATGACCTCGGCGGTGGCGGCCAGGCTGACCGCATTGAGGAAATTGTTCAGCACCTTGGTGGCATGCCCGGCGCCGCTGGCCCCCATGTGGACGACCTTGCTGCTGATCGGGGCGAAGGCCCAGCCTAGCGCCTGGATCGTGGACGCGTCGCCGCCGACCATCAGCGTCAGCGCGCCCTTTTCCGCCGCCGCCGCCCCGCCGGAAATGCCGGCGTCGACGAACTGCGCGCCGCGCGCCCGGAACAGGCCCGCCAAACGCTGGGTGGAGCTGGCCGCCGACGTGCTGAGGTCGACCACCACCTGCCCGGGCCGGCACGCCGCCAGGATGCCGTCGGGGCCCTCGACCACGGCCTCGACGACGCGGCTGTCGGGCAGCGACAGCAGCACCACATCGGCGTATTCCACCGCCTGGCGCAAAGAGCCGGCCGCCTGCGCGCCCGCCGCCGGCGCCCGTCCGGCATCGGTGTCATAGCCACACACGTCGATACCCGCCTGGACCAGGCGCCGCGTCATGCGCCCGCCCATGTTGCCCAGCCCCACGAACCCGACTCGATCTTGTTTCATGGCGACATCCTCATGCCAGGTGGCCGGCCGTCATGGCTTGGCCGCGTCGGCCTCGCATTCGCTGATGGCCTGCGAGGCGACGCGAAACGCCGCCAGCGCCAACGGCACGCCGCAATACACCGAGGCGTGCATCAGCACCGCGCGGATCTCGTCTTTGGTGATGCCGTTGCGCAGCGCACCCTTGACGTGCGCCGCCAGTTCGTGATGCTGGCTCATGGCGGTGAGCATGGCCAGGTTGAGCATGCTGCGCGTCTTGAACGGCAGCGTCGGATCGCTCCAGATCTCGCCCCAGCAATACTCGGTGACCAGCTTCTGCATGGGCCGGTTGAAATCGTCGGCCGCGGCCCATGACTTCTCGACGTGCGCCGCGCCCAGTACTTTCTTGCGGTTTTCCAGGCCTTTCTCGAACTGATTGGTGTGTTCCATGCTGTGGTTCCTTTGTGTGCTGCCGTATGCGTGCCGCATGCTGCAAAATGAATCGATAATACAATAATTCAATATTCATTAAAACCATCGGCGGCCGCCGCAGCGGCCGCGCGAAGGCTATTTCTGCTTGCCCGGCCAGATCGGCTGCGCAATGGCCACGTCTTCCGGAAAGACCGTGACCGGCACGCCGTTCTGCCACTGGATCACCGTCAGCGTCGCGCCCACGCGGTGCCCGGCCTCGTCGAACTTCAGCTCGCCGCCCGGGAAGTAAGGCGTCTTGCCTGCATCGAGCCCGCGCACCGCCTGCGCCACCGATTCGCGATCGGCCTTGCCGGCTTTTTCGAGCGCGGCCTTGATGATCCACATGTCGCCGTATGTGGAAATGGCGTTCTGCGTCATCCAGGGTTCGTTGTATTCCGTCTTCATACGCTGAATCAACGCTTCCTGGCCCTTGGCGCCCCAATTGGCCACCGCCGACATCACGCCGTTGAGCAATTGCGGGCTGACCGTATTAAGCACTTCCGGCTCGGCAATGGCAATCCCGAACGAAATCACCGGAATGCGCACGTTGGTCTCGTTCATTTTCTCGAGGATGAGCTTGGCGTCCGAGATCACCGTCGGCAGGAAGAACACCAGGTCGGGCCGGCGCGAGCGCACGCGCTGGATCAGCGACGAGGCGTCCGACAGCGGCGGGGTGAAGGTCTCGTCGACCACCAGCTCCAGACCGTTCTTGTCGAGCAAGCCGTCTTTCATGGCCTTCACCGACGACAACGAGGCCGCGGTGTTGTCGGTCAGGATGGCGACCGTCTTGGGCCGCTTGCCCGACGCTTTTTCGGCCAGGTCCAGGATCATCGGCAGCGCGATGCTGGCCTGCCGCCCAGCCGTGGCCGAGGTCTGGAAGATGTACTTGAAGCCGCGCGCCGTGATCTGGTCGGAATACGACAGCGTCAGCATGGGCAGCTTGGCGCGCTCGGTGACTTCGGTCACGGCCAGGGTGAACGAGCTCAGGTACGCGCCGGTGCCGGCCACCAGGTCGGGATAGTCGGCCACCATGCGCTGGGCCGCGCTCTTGGCCTTTTCCGTCGAATCGCCCGAATCCACCACCACCAGCTTCAGCTTGGCGCCGCCCAGGGCCTTGATGCCGCCCTGGGCGTTGATGTCCTTGATGGCCATCTCGGCGCCCATGCGCATCACTTGCCCCGGCCGGGCATAGATACCCGACATCGGCGCGATCAGCCCCACGCTGACGGGCGCCGGGTCGGCGGCGCGGGCCGGGCCGGCGCCGGCCGCCAGCAGGCCCGCCGCTGCGGCGGCCAGGCCCAACGTCTTCAATATCTGTGTCTTCATGTCCGTCTCCTCCTGTTGTCCGCTTGCGCGGTGCTCGGTTCAAGCTACATGCCCAGATACGCCCGACGGACGCGGTCGTCCGCCTGCAACGTGTCGTGCGTGCCTTCCAGAACCACGCGCCCCGTCTCCAGCACGTAGCCGTGGTCGGCGAACTGCAACGCCTCGGCCACCCGCTGCTCTACCAGCAGGATGGTCAGCCTGGCGTCCCTGCGTATGTCGATCAGGCGCTCGAAAATGAAATCGGCGATGGCCGGCGACAACCCCATCGAGGGCTCGTCCAGCATCAGCAGCCGGGGCGAGGACGCCAGGCCGCGGCCGATGGCCAGCATCTGCTGCTCTCCACCGGACAGCGTGCCCGCCAGCTGGCGGGCACGCTGCTTCAGGACCGGGAACCACTCGTAGATGCGCGCCAGGTTGTGGCGCCAGTCGCGCCGGCCGGCGGCGGTATAGGCACCCATTTCCAGGTTTTCCAGCACCGTCATCGACGCGAAGACCTGGCGGCCTTCCGGCACGTGCGCGATGCCCAGGTGCGGCCGCTGCGGCGGCGGCACGGCCAGCAAGTCGCGCCCGTCGTAGCGCACAGCGCCCGACATCGCGGCCACGGTGCCCGATAGGGTCTTGAACAGCGTGCTCTTGCCCGCCCCGTTCGGCCCCACGATGGAAACGAACTCGCCTTCCTTGACGGCCGCGGAGACGCCGTTCAACACCGGCAAGACGGAATAGCCGGCCACCAGGTTGTCGATCTCAAGCAGCATGTTTCGCGCTCCATTTCTTGCCCAGGTAGGCTTCGACCACACGCATGTCCTGCGTGATGGACTGCGGCTCGCCCACTGCCAGCACTTCGCCGTGGTCCAGCACGACGAACTCGTCCACCAGGCGCACCATGGCCTGCATGGTGTGCTCGATGATGACGATGGTGATGCCCTGCGCCGACAGGGCCCGGATCGCGGCCACCACGTCGTCGACCTCGCCCTGCCCCAGGCCCGCCAGCGTTTCGTCCAGCAGCAGCAGCTCGGGTTGGCCGGCCACCGCGCGCGCCAGTTCCATCAGGCGCAGTTGCCGCGTGGTCAGCACCGAGGCCAGGCGGTCGGCGCAATCGGCCAGCCCGACCCGCTCGATGGCCTGGGCGGCGAAAGCGTCGGCCTCGGCCTCGCTGCGCGCCTTCACATAGGCACCGACCTTCACGTTCTGCGCCACCGTCAGGCGCATGAACGGGCGCATCACCTGGAAGGTGCGGCCCACGCCCGCCGCGCACAGCACGTGCGGCTTGCGCCCGGCCATGTCGACGCCCTTGAATACCACGCGCCCGGCATCCGGCCTGAGAAAGCCGTTGAGCAGGTTGAACAGCGTGGTCTTGCCCGCGCCGTTCGGGCCGATGATGCCCAGGATCATGCCCTTGCGCACCTGGAAGCCGACGTTCTGCACCGCCTTCAGGCCGCCGAAACTGCGCGACAACCCCTGCACGTCCAGGATCACCTCGCCGCCCGGCGCCCGGGATGCGGGCGCGGCGGCAACCGGCAGCGCCTGCCCTGCCGGCGCCGGCGGCGCGGCGTCGGCCGGCAGCGACGGCGCGGGCGCGCGCGCGTGGCGGCGCCGTCGCAGGAAGTCGCGGGTCTTCCAGAACACCCCTTCGGGCGCGGCCAGGATCACGGCGATGATCGCCACGCCCAGGATCACCCCCTGGATGCCGGGATAGGTCGCGCCCAGTTCCGCATGCAGGATCTCGCCCAGCGGGATCAGGATGGCCGCGCCGATGATCGGCCCCCACACCGTGCCGACGCCGCCAAACATGGCAACCGTCAGTGCCTGGGCCGACACCAGCATGCCGAACACCGACACCGGCGTCACCACCAGCAGCACCACCGCATAGAAGGCCCCCGTGGCGCCCGCGATGGCGCCGCTGAGCGCGATGGCCTTCAGCTTCCAGCGCAGCGTGTCGATCCCGGCCGCCTCGGCCGCCGCCTCGTTCTGCTTGATGGCGATCAGCGCCATGCCGAAGCGGGTGCGTTCGACATGGCGGGTCACTTGCACGAACAGCAACAGCATGCCCATGGCCACGACCGTATACAGGCGTGGGTCCGAGAACTGCATGAAGCGGGCCGGATGCTCGCGCATCATCGGGAAGGTCACTTCCTGGTAGCCCAGCCATTCGAAGACATACAGCAGCGCCAGCGGATACGCCAGCATCGCCAGGGCGAAATAGTGGCCGCGCAGGCGGAACGTGGGCAGCCCCACCAGCAACCCGGCCGCCGCGCCGATGACGGCCGACAGCGGGATCATCAGCCAGGGCGACAGCCCCAGGTGGATCTGGCCCAGCACCGTGGCGTACGCGCCCAGGCCGAAGAAGGCGGCGTGCCCGAACGACACCAGGCCGGTATAGCCGCTGAGCATGTTCCACGACAGACCGAAGCACGCCCACACCAGCACCAGCGTGAAGATCAGCTGGTGATACGAGTTGTCGACCAGCAGCGCCGCGCCCAGGTAGGCCGCGGCCACCGCCAGCATGATCAGGAATGTGCGCATGGGTTTCATCAGGTCCGCTCCGCGACGCGGCCGAACAACCCTTGCGGCCGCAGAATGACGATCAGCAGGAAGAACACGAAGATCGCCGCGTTCTGCAATTGCGTGGGCAGCACCAGGCTGGACAATTGCTGCACCAGCCCGATCACCATGCCGCCCCAGAAGGCACCCAGGATGCTGCCGATGCCGCCCAGCACCACGCCGGCGTACATGACGATGACGAATTCCAGGCCCACGAACGGATGGAACGGGAAGTTGGTGGCCAGCAGGCCGCCGGCCAGGGCCGTGATGCAGGTCCCCAGCGCGAAGGCGATGCGGTAGGCACGGTCCACGTCGATGCCCATGTAGGATGCGGCCACCGGGTTGTCGGCAGCCGCGCGCAGCGACTTGCCCAGGCGGCTGCGGCCCACCAGCACGGCCAGCGCGACGATGGCCGCGGCCGAGATCAGCGCCGCGATGCCGCGCCCCTTGTTGACGAAAATGCTCACGACATCGCCCCACAGCGGGCCGATTTCCCAGGCGCTGCTCGACAGCGGCGTACGGATCGATTCGAGCTCGGGCCCGAACAGCATCATGGCGCCGTTCTGCAGCACCAGGGCGATGCCCAGCGTCAGGATCAGTTGCGCGTAATGGCCCTCGCCTTCCAGCGCGGCCGTCTTGCCCCCGGTGACGCGCGCGATCAGCAGGCGGTGGGCCAGGTAGCCCACGCCATACATGACCGGCAGCGTCAGCACCATCGACACGTAGGGCCCCAGGGCGGAGCCGGCCATGCCGTGCCCGGCCAGCAGCACGAAGAAGAAGTAGGTGATGTACATGCCCAGCATCATGAAATCGCCCTGGGCGAAGTTGATGACGCGCATGATCCCGAAGATCATCGCCAGGCCGACGCACATCAGGCCGTAGATGCCGCCGACCAGCAGCCCCGCGGCCAGGGACTGCAGGAATGCTTCCAGGTGTATTTGCAGTTCGGTCATGGATGGTTCCTTGCGTAAACGGCAGGCGGCTCAGGCCGCCGCTGGCGCCGCGCACAGCCGCGGCAGGGCCGCGGCGTCGGGCGCCTGTTCATAGCGGTCGACCAGCGCCTCGATGCGCGCGGCGGCCGCGGCGCCCACGGCCACCGTGGCCGCCTGTCGGAAGCGCTCGCGGATCAGCGCCTCGTCGGCCGCCACCACGTCGTCCAGCGCCGCATCGACCGAGGCACCGTCGTCCAGCAGCAGCGTGACCCGCGCCCCCTGCCGCGCCGGGAAAGCGGCGCTGTAGCCGTCATCCGCGCGCAGCGTGGTGGCGGCGATCAGCCGGGCGATGCCGGGGTCGTCCAGGCGCCGGTAGTTGTCTTCGGCGATGGCGCCGCGCACCAGCGTGGCGGCCACCCCGAACGGGATGCTCATCTTGGCCTGCAGGGCGTGCTGGAACGGCCCCGTCGCGTCGCAACCCGGATACCGCACGGCGGCATGCGTGGTCTCGATGCGCACCGCCTCGATGCGGCGCCCGCCTGCCTGGCGCACGGCGCGCAGGGCGGCCTGGCAAGGCGACTGCGCGAAATTGCAGGCAGGCACCGGCTTGTTGAACACCGCGCCGATCTCGGCCCGGCCGCCGTCGAACAGGACGATGTCCGCGTCCAGCGGCGCGCGCGCGTACGCCTGGAAGAATCCCGCCTCGCCTTCCAGGATGGAAGCCGACGCCTGGGCGCCGGCGCGTGCCAGGTCCAGGCAGGCCAGGGCGTTGCGCACCGCGAAGCCCGGATGGAAGTACATTTCGCTGCCACCGGTGTGCGCCCACTGGTTCAGGCCCGCGCAGCAATTGCCCGCCAGCGCGAAAGCGTGGCGCGCACGGATCTCGTCCAGGCCCGCGATGCGTGCGCCCGCCACGGCGGCGGCAAACGGCCCCACCAGCCCGGTGGGCCGGAACAGCCGCGCCAACGGCGGCGACATCACCGCGCGGCCCAGCCGCGCGCCCACTTCGTAGCCCACGATGGCCGCCTGCAACAGCTGCGCTCCCGTCACCGGATACTGTTCCGCCAGCGCCAGCACAGTCGGCCACACCACGACCCCCAGGTGCGCCACGCTGCCGGCATGCATGTCTTCCCGCACCAGGCCGTGGCCCGCCACCGCATTGGCGAAGGCGGCATCGCCCGGCCGCCACGCCCCGGCCCGGCCGACCAGGTGCGCGCCGGGGGCATCCGGCGCGGGCGCGGCCAGCGCCGCGGCCTGCTCGCTCCAGGGCAGCGGCAGCGCCTCGAACGCGCACGACAGGTAGTCGAGCAGGCAACGCCTGGCCTGGGCCAGCGTCTGGCCACCGAATGGCCCGGCCGCCAGCGCATCGCGCACCAGCCTGCCCGCCACCCCGCTTTCCTCGTCCCGCATGGTTCCCCCGATCATCTTGGTGATCTCCGTGCCCTGCCGCGCTAGTAGCCCATCACGGTCATGGCGCCATCGACCTTCAGCGTGACGCCCGCGATCGAGGCCGATTCGCCGGACGCCAGGAACACCGCCGCGGCGCCGATGTCGCCCGTGTCGGCCAGGCGCCGCAACGGCGTGCGCGCGCGGCGGGTTTCCCAGCCCTGCGCGTCGATGACCGAACTGGCGCCCGGCGTCACCACGGGTCCGGGCGCCAGGGCGTTGACGCGGATGCCGCTGGGGCCCAGCTCGACGGCCTGCTGGCGCGTCAGCGTGTCCAGCGCGCCCTTGATGCAGCTGTAGACCGCCGCGTGCTTGATCGCCACCGACACCGCCACGGACGACAGGTTGATGACCGCCCCGCCGCCGCGCGCCACCAGGTGCGGCGTAGCCGCCTGCAGGCACCACAGTGCGCCCTTCAGGCCCACGTCGATCATCTTGTCCACGGCCGCTTCGGGCATGTCGACCAGCAACCCGTAGTGGAAATAGGCGGCGTTGTTGACCAGGATGTCCAGCCCGCCGGCATCGCGCGCATAACCGTCGACGGCCGCGCGCACGGCGGCGCGGTCGGATACGTCGCACACCAACGCCTGCGCGCCCGGCACGGTGGCCGTCGCCTGGGCCAGCAGGTCGGCGTTGTTGTCCAGCATGCCCACCCGTGCGCCCTCGCGCGCAAAGGCGCTGGCGATTTCCCTGCCGATGCCGCCCGCCGCGCCGGTCACCAGCGCAATCTTGCCGTCCAGTCTTGCCATGTCGTGCTCCATGTCCGCCTCAGGGCTGCAGGTTGCGTTCCTTGACGATCTTTCCCCACTTGGCCATTTCGTCGCGCAGGTACGCCTGGGCCTGCTCCGGGGAATTGGCCACGACCTCGGTGCCGTCGCGCTCGAAGAAGCGCTGCATCACCGGCCCGGCCGCCACCTGGGCGGCGGCGCGGTTCAGGGCCTGGATCACCGGCGCCGGGGTGCCGGCGGGCGCGGCCAGGATGAACCAGTTGCGCGCCTCTACACCCGGCAGCGTCTCGGCCACCGTGGGGGTGTCGGGCGCCGTGGCCATGCGTTTCGGGCCGGTGGTGGCGATCAGCTTCAGGCTGCCGGCACGCACGTGGGGCAGCGACGAAGCCGGGTTGTCGACCATCACGTCCACCTCGCCGCTGATCAGGTCCTTGAAGGCGGCGCCGGCGCCCTTGTAGGGGACCTTAGTGAAGGTCACGCCGGCCTGCGCGGCAATCATTTCGGTGGCCAGGGCCTGCATGCCGGTAATACCGCTGAGCGCGACGTTGACGCGCTCGCCGGCCTTCACCATCTGCACCAGTTCGGCAATGCTGCCGGCCTTGAATTTGTTGCTGGTCACCACCACCTGTGGCGCCGCGGCCAGAATGGTGATGGGCGCGAAATCGCGCACCGGGTCGTAAGGCGCCTGCGGATAGAACGCGGGGGTGGTAGCGAAGGCCGCGGAACTGAGCAGCAGCGTGTACCCATCGGGCGTTGCGCGCGCCACTTCGGCGGCGCCGACCTGCCCGGTCGCGCTGGCCTTGTTTTCCACCACCACGCTCTGCCCCAGCAGCGCGCCCAGTTCCTGGGCGAACGGGCGGGTCAGCGCATCGACCCCGCCGCCGGCGGCGAACGGCACCACGATGCGCAAGGGCTTGTCGGGGAAATCCGCCTGCGCGGGCTGGGCCGACACCAGGGCCGCCAGGCCCAATGCCGCAATGCGCGTGTACTGCTGCCACTTCATGTCGTCTCCTTTTCCAGGCTGCAAGCGCGGCGCGCCGGCATGGCGCGCCGCCGGTTCAAGCGGCCGGCCCGGTCGCCCTGCAAGGGCCTAGGCCGCCAAGTCCATGACCCGCGCCGCATCGGGCGCGCGGTCCAGTTGCCACAGGGCATCGATCAATGGCTGGGGATTCCAGCCCGGCAAGGCCGCGCGGGCCTGCTCGCGCAACTTGTGCTCCAGCTCGAGATCGCTGAGCGGCCGGCCGGCCGAGCCACGCGCCGCGTCCACACGCCGCGCCAGTTCCGTGCCGCCTGGCAGCGCGATCCGCACCTGCGCGGCCTCGACGGCAAAGCCGTCGTCTTCCTGCACGACCACTTTGGCGGCCAGCTTGTGCACGGCCGGGTCGCGCACCGCCGCGTCGCTGAATTCGGCCAGGCCGGCGCGACCGCGCATCAGCGCGACGGCCGTGGCATGCTGCGCGCTGACCTGCGATTCGCGGCCAGTGGCCACGCCGGGGCGGTCGGTGCGCTGGCGCAGCAAGGGATGGCCGGTCAGCGTGACGCGTTCAATGCGGTCCAGGCCGCCGTCGCGCAGTTGCGCATCGCCCGCCAGCGCCAGGCAGGCATCGATCACCGGGTTCAGCACCACGCCGCAGGGATAAGGCTTGTACGTGTTGTCGGCCAATTGCCAACGGGCGCCCAGGTCGCGCGTCACCGCATCGATATCGGGGTTGTCGGCCGTCACGCGCAGGAAGCCGCGCTCGCCTTCCAGGGGCCGGGCCGGCCCATCGAAGCCCTGCTGCGCCAGCAGCGCGGCCAGCAGGCCGTTGCGGGCGGCATTGCCCACGCCGACGCTCTTGGCCATGGTGCCCAGCGTCTCGACCAGCCCGCCCGCCTGGCTGGCGGCCGAGCCCAGCGCCCAGACCAGCGTCCGCGCGTCGAGCCCCAGGCACCGGCCGGCAGCCATCGCCGCGCCGAACACGCCGCAGGTGGACGTGATGTGCCAGCCGCGCGCGTAGTGCCCGGGCGAGACGGCGTTGCCCAGCCGGCATTCGGCTTCGACGCCCAGCACGAAGGCCAGCAGCAGGTCGGCCCCGCTCATGGGGCGCGACTGCGCCAGCGCGAACAGGGCGGGCGCCACCGGCGCGGTGGGATGGATGATGGTCGGATGGTGCGTGTCGTCGAAGTCGTAGACGTTGGCCGCCATCGCATTCAACGCCGCGGCATTCAGGATGTCGAACCGCTCGCCGCGCCCCACCAGGCTGGCCTGCCGTCCCGCCGCGAAGTGCCCGTGGACGCGCACCGCGATATCCAGCGTGGGGTCTTGCGAGCCGGCCAGCGCCACCGCGAAATAATTGACCAGCGACCGCCGGGCTTCATGCCGGATCGGTTCGGGAATGTCTTCCCACTGGCAGGCGGCAATGAACCCCGCCAGGGCCTGGGAAATACCGGACGCACTGCTTGCGAGCATGACGCGTTGTCTCCTTGGGCCGCCGCGCGGCCGGCGGTTTCGTTCTGGCGCCGCCGTCTCGACGGGCGGGTCGGCGCGATTTTTCGGTATTATAAACAGATTGTATGATTGAATACTCATTTTTCTGACCTTGGGTATCCCGGCTTCGCCGCAAAACCGTTGCGCGGCCACCGCAAGCGCCGTCGCGCATGCTTCGCGCCGGGGAAGACCGGCTAAAATGCCGCCAAGTCAGTACACTGGTTCCGAATGCCGACCTCTTCACCGAACCGCATGAAAGCCGCCGAGCTCCCTGCCGATTTCAAAGTCCCCCGCGCCGCTTCGGTGCTGCGGCACAGCGTCACCGAAAGCATCCGCAACGCCATCCTGGTGGGCCGCTTCCAGCCGGGCGAACGCCTGCCCGAGCGCGAACTGTGCGAAATGACGGGGGTCAGCCGCACGCTGGTGCGCGAAGCCCTGCGGCAACTGGAATCCGAAGGCCTGATCCACGTCATTCCGCACCGCGGCCCGGTGGTCGACCGGCTGCTGCCCGAACAGGCCGAAGGCATCTACCAGGTACGCGAAGAACTCGAAGGCCTGGCCTGCCAGCTGTTCGCCGAACGCGCTACCGACGAACAACTGAAGTCGCTGCAAAACGCCTTCCAGGCGCTGAAGCGCTCGTTCACGCAAGGCGGTTCGCTGGAACAGCTGTCGGCCAAGAACTATTTCTATCAACAGCTGATGGACGGCGCGGGCAACGAAGCCCTGACCACCACCCTGCGGCTGTTGAATTCGCGCGTGATGCTGCTGCGTTCCACCTCGATGCAGGCGCCCGGGCGCGCCAAGAAAAGCCTGGCCGAGCTGGGCGAACTGCTGGACGCCCTGGCGGCCCGCGACGGCCGCGCCGCGCGCAAGGCCGGCAGCCTGCACGTACGCAACGCCGCGCGCGTGGCCATCAAGATCCTGCGCGAAACCCAGGCATCCGTCGCCGCCGCCGAATAAGCGGCACGCTGGCAGGCCCGCCGCATCGCGGGCCTTTTTCTTTTCCCCTATATTCTTCTTTCCGGCATGGCTTGCCGCCACGCCGGGCCTTTGTTTTTTTTGCTAATACTATAATACAATCCTACCAATAAGATCGACATTCAGACAGCGGCTTTGCCCCGCAGCCGCAAGGAGACAAAATCTTGGCCACCCCCATTGCTCCCTTCGAGGTCTACGCCATCCGCTACGGCCGCCACGGCGGCCGCCATGCCGCCGACAATTACGTGGGCAGCGTCGATTTCCACGACGCCGATTCCGACCTGGACTACTTCATCTGGGTCGCGCGACGTGGCGACGAGGTCTACGTGGTCGACACCGGCTTCGACGCCGAGGCGGCCCGCCAGCGCGGCCGCGAGCAATTTCTGCGCCCCGCCGAAGGGCTGGCCCTGCTGGGCATCGACGCCGCCCAGGTGCGCAACGTCATCATCACGCACATGCATTACGACCATGCCGGCACCCTGAACGATTTCCCGGCCGCGACCTTCCACGTCCAGGATGCCGAGCCGGCCTACGCCACGGGCCGCTGCATGTGCCACGCCACGCTGCGCCACGCTTATTACGTCGAAGATGTCGTGACCTTCGTGCGCAAGGTGTATGCCGGCCGCGTCGCCTTCTACAACGGGCAGAGCGAGCTCACGCCCGGGCTGTCGGTGCACCTGATCGGCGGCCATACCGCCGGCCTGCAAGTCGTGCGCGTCTGGACGCAGCGCGGCTGGGTCGTGCTGGCCTCGGATGCCACCCACCTGTACGGCAACATCGGCCACGGCGTGCCGTTTCCGGCCGTGTACAACATCGGCGACATGCTGGAAGGCCACCAGGCGGTGCGCCGCCTGGCCGACAGCGAGGCCCACATCGTGCCCGGCCACGACCCGCTGGTGATGCAACGCTACCCTGCTCCGGCGCCCGCCCTGCAAGGCCAGGTGGCCCGCCTGGACGTGGCGCCCACGGAATCCGCATGAGCGGCGATCCGGCCGGCCTGCGCGGCCGCTGCGCGCTGATCACCGGCTCGACCGCCAGCCTGGGCTACGCCATCGCCGGGCACCTGGCGGCCCAGGGCGCGCACGTGGCGCTGCACAACCTGCACGACGACGCCGCCGCGCGCCAGGCCCGGGCCGAACTGGCCCGCCGCCACGGCACCCAGGTGCTGCTGCAGGCCGCCGACCTGAACGACGTGGACCAGATCGAAGCCATGGCCGGCACCGTGCAGCGCGAATTCGGCGGCATCGACATCGTGGTCAACAACGCGGTGGTGCGGCACTTCGGCCCGGCCGAGACCCTGCCCCGCCGGCACTGGGACGAAGCGCTGGCCGTCAACCTGTCGGCCGCCTTCCACCTGGCGCGCCTGTCCATCCCCGGCATGCGGGCGCGCGGATGGGGTCGCATCGTCAACATATCGTCCGTCTACGGCGCCGGCGCCACCGCCAACCGGGTCGGCTACATCACCACCAAGACGGCCCTGCTGGGCCTGACGCGCGCCCTGGCCATGGAAACCGCACAGGCGGGCATCACCTGCAACGCCGTGTCGCCGGGCACGGTGCCCACGCCGGCCATCGTGTCGCGCATCGCCGGCATCGCGCGCGAGCAAGGCATTTCCGAACAGCAGGCCAGCCGCGACTACCTGGCCGAACGCCAGCCCACCGGTCGCTTCGTCGACATGGACAACGTGGCCGCGCTGGTCGGATTTCTGTGCAGCGAGGCGGGCCGCGACATCACCGGCGCGGCCTTGCCCATCGACGGCGGCTGGACGGCCGCCCGACCCCTTCATCCTCTTCTTCCTGTAAAGCCATAGCCACCATGAGCACTGAACGCAAAGACTCCCTGGGATTCGTCGGCATCGGCCGCATGGGCGCGCCCATGGTCACCCGCCTGCTGCGCGCCGGCCACGACGTCATCATCTACGACACCAATCTTCAGGCCACGGCGGCCCTGGCGGCCGAAGGCGCCCGCGTGGCCGCCAGCCCGCGCGAAGTGGCCGACGCGGCCCGCACGGTACTGATGTCGCTGCCCCTGCCGCAGGTGGTCATCGCCGTCGGCCTGGGCGAGAACGGCCTGGTGCATGGCTCGGCGGTCAAGACGGTGATCGACCTGTCCACCACGGGCCCGCAGGCGGCCGGGCAATTGGCCGCGGGCCTGCAGGCGCGCGGCATCGCCACGATCGACTGCCCGGTCAGCGGCGGCGTGGCCGGCGCCGAGCGAGGCAGCCTGGCGCTGATGATGTCCGGTGCGCCCGAGGAAATCGAGCGCGCGCGGCCGGTGCTGTCGGTGCTGGGCCGCCCCATGTACGTGGGCGAGCGCCCCGGCATGGCGCAGACCATGAAAGTGATCAACAACCTGATCTCGGTGACGGCGCTGGCCATCACGTCGGAAACCCTGGTGCTGGGCGCCAAGGCCGGGCTCGATCCGGACATCATGGTGCAGATCATCAACGCGGGCTCCGGCCGCACCAACGCGTCCGAAGACAAGATCCCCAAGTTCGTGCTGACCCGCAGCTTCGATTTCGGCTTTGCCCTGGGCCTGTCGGCCAAGGACATCCGCCTGTGCCTGGAAACCAGCGAACAACTGGGCGTGCCGCTGCGCGTGGGCGAAGCCGTGCGCCAGCTGCTCAATGCCGCCCGCGACAAGTACGGCGAACAGGCCGACATGACCGAGCTCATCCGCTACGTGGAAGCGGATGCCGGGGTCGAAGTGCGCGGCCAGGCCGCCGGCCCGGCCTGACGGCCGGCGCGGGCGGCCTGCCCGCGCCTATTTGCGCTCGGTGACCTGCCGCTGCAGGTCCTGGGCCATCTTCAGGTGTTCCTGCAAGGCCGGCAGGTGCTTGGCCGCGAACGCCTTGATGTCGGCGTCCTTGGCGTTGGCCGATGCGTCCTGGAACAGCTTCACGGCATCTTCATGCGCCGACACGCCGATCTGGTCGGCATACATCTCGTCGAAACCATCGTCGGTCATGCCCAAGGTCTTGAGCTTGGCCTTCTGAAGCAACGAGGGCTCGGCCGGCGGCGTATAGCCCTTCTGCTGCGCCAGCGCCTTGAGCTCGTCGCCCACCTTGGTGTGATCCTGGATCATCTTTTCGGCGAAGGCCTTGACGTCGGGATTCCTGGCCTTTTCCTGCGCCATCCTGCTACCTTCGATCTCGGCGTGGCCCGATTGCGCGGCGTTTTCCAGGAAATCCTTGTCGTCGCCATCGAGCTGCTGCGCCGCGCCGTCCTGCGCGGCCGGCGCGGGCGAGGCAGGCTGCGGCTGGGCCATGCCGCCGGACGAGCATGCCAGCGCGCCGGCGGCCAACATGCCCAGCGCCAGATTACGTAGTTTCATAGGGCCTCCGTTGCTGCGCGCATTGCGCGCGAAAGTGGGCGGGAATTTTCCGGCCATGCCGGAACACCCTGCCGACCAGCAAACGGCATACCCGGTCAGGCCTGCGCCTGCCGCATCTCGGTCGCCAGCCAGTCCAGGAACGCCCGCACCGGCGGATGGCGCTCGCGGCCCGGCGCGCACAACGCGGTATAGGCGGCGCCCGACACGTGCAGGCCGGGCCGGTACGGCGCCAGCAGGCCCTGCCCCACCAGCGCCGAGGCCATGATCGAGCTGGCCAGCACCACCCCCTGCCCCGCCACGGCGGCCTGCAGGGCATAGTTTTCCTCTTCGTAGACCCGGTCGGGGCCGCGCGCCCGTATCCAGTTCACGCCGGCCCGGTCGCACCAGTCGCGCCAGCCGCTTTCATACAACTGGGAATCGCGCCAACGCACACTGATCAGCCGCGGGCGCCGCGCCGGCCGCAATGCGGCCACCACTGCCGGCGCGCCATACACCCCGAAACGTTCCGCCAGCCCGCATACCGAGGTCAGCCCGGGGTAGGCGCGAGTGCCGTAGCGGATGGCCACGTCCACGCTGGCATCCTGGCCCAGGTCCACCACCACCGGCGTGCTGGACAGGCTGACCTGGTATTGCGGCCAGGCATCGTGAAAGCGGCCCAGGCGCGGCACCAGCCACAGTGCGGCGAATGAATGGGTGGTGGATACGTTCAACCCGCTGGCGCTCAAGGCCGGCTGCAGCCGCTGCAGCACTTGCGCGATATCGAGCCAGGCGCCGTGCACGCAGCGAAACAGCAGCTCGCCCGCGGCAGTCAGGCTGACGCCGCGAGCCCGGCGCGCGAACAAGGGCAGGCCCAGGCGATGCTCCAGCGCTTTCATCTGGTGCGAGACCGCCGTGGGCGTGACGTGCAGTTCGGCAGCGGCGAGCTTGAAGCTTTGCAGCCTGGCGGCCGCTTCGAACGCGCGCAAGGCGCCGACAGGCAAATGGGCAAACATGGCGCGGGCATTCCTTCAAAGATGATTTGAATTCATCCAGGCCCAGCTTTGCTCAATTGTCGCACTGGCCGGGCAAGCCTAAATTTTACCCATGCCATGGTTTCCATACGCCAGGCCCCCCCACCCTACATTGAAGCAAGGAAGGCAAAGATGAATTCACCTGTATCCACCCCACCCACCTTATTGGTCCTGGTAGGCAGCCCGCGCCGCGACGGCAACAGCGCCCTGCTGGCCCAGGCCGTCGAGCGCGGCGCGCGCCAGGCGGGCAGCGTCGTTTCGGTCCGGTTCCTGGACGACTTCATCGCCGGGTTCCTGCGCGACGAACGCAGCGCCGGCGCCGGCGCCGGCGGGCAGCCCGACGACCGCTACGGCGAACTGTTCCTGGACCAGTTCCTGCCGGCGCAGGGAGTGGTGTTTTGCACGCCGGTGTACTGGTACGGGATGTCGGCGCAGACCAAGGCGTTCTTCGACCGCTCGTTCACCTACTACGCCGCCTCGCACCCGCGTTCGCGCGATGTGCTGGCCAGCATGGCGGGCAAGCGGCTGGGGCTGACGCTGGCGTCCGAAGAAAGCTATCCCGGCGTCGGCATGGGCATCGTGCACCAGGTCCAGGAATTCGCGCGCTATACCCATTCGCAATTCGTGGGCCTGGTGCACGGCGTCGGCAACAGCCGCGGCGAAGTCGCGCGCGATCCGCGCCAGCCGCTGCTGGCCGCCGAGACGCTGGGCCGCGAATTCTTCACGCGCAGCTACAGCGACTATCGGCTGGATACGCCGCGCGAACACCATGTATGGAGCCATGCCGAATAGCCGCGCCGGCGCCCTCTAGCACTACCATTTCTTTCAACCGGGCCGGCTACGGCAGCACCGCCGGCCGACGCGCGTAAGGCCGCAGGCCGCGCCGGCAGGCGGATGCGGCCGGCCCCACCTCATCGCGCGGCGCGCTGTTCCGCCCCCGCTTTGGAAACCTCTGGTTAATAACGGTGACACAGAACCCGGCGACGGATGGCACGGTCCTGGAACATACTGCTCCCTAATCTAAAACAAATGGAGGAGAGAGCATGTCTAACCAGGACAGCCTGGACCACACCCCCTTGAAGCGGGTGATGGGGCCGAAGCTGCTGCTGTTGTTCATCATTGGCGATATCCTGGGCACGGGGGTCTACGCATTGACCGGCCAGGTCGCCGCCGAAGTGGGCGGTGCCGCGTGGGCGCCGTTCCTGGTGGCATTCGTCGTGGCCCTGCTGACTGCCTTTTCCTACCTGGAACTGGTCACCAAGTACCCCCGGGCCGCCGGCGCAGCGCTCTATGTACACAAAGCCTTCGGCGTTCACTTCCTGACGTTCATCGTCTGCTTCACGGTGATGTGCTCGGGGCTGACCTCGGCGGCCACCGCCTCGCGCGCCTTCTCGGCCAACCTGTTCGTCTCGCTGGGCATGGACGCCGATCCGGTGCTGGTCACCATGGGCGCGCTGGGCTTCATGCTGCTGGTGATGCTGGTCAATTTCCGCGGCGCCTCGGAAAGTGTGAAGGCCAACGTGGTGCTCACGCTGGTCGAACTGAGCGGCCTGCTGCTGGTCATCGTCCTGGGCTTCTACGCCATCTCCGGCGGCCAGGCCGATTTCTCGCGCGTGGTGGCATTCGAGACCCCCGAGAACAAGAGCGTGTTCCTGGCCATCACCTCGGCCACGGCGCTGGCGTTCTTCGCCATGGTGGGCTTCGAGGACTCGGTCAACATGGCCGAGGAAACCCACGACCCGCATCGCATCTTCCCCAAGGTCATGCTGACTGGCCTGGGCATCACCGCCGTCATCTATGTGCTGGTGTCCATCTGCGCCGTGGCGCTGATCCCCGTGGGCGAGCTGGCCGCCAGCTCGACGCCGCTGGTGCTGGTGGTCAAGCGCGCCGCGCCGGGCCTGCCCATGGAAACCATCATGCCGATCATCTCGATGTTCGCCGTGGCGAACTCGGCTCTGATCAACATGATGATGGCCAGCCGGCTGCTGTACGGGATGTCGCGCCAGGGCGTGCTGCCGCGCTTCCTGTCGTATGTGCATACCCGCACCCGCACGCCGTGGTCGGCCATCCTGTTCACCACGGCGCTAGCCCTGGGGCTGATCCTGCTGGTGTCGGCCAGCAACTCCAAGGCCATCAGCGCCCTGGGCGGCACCACTGCCCTGCTGTTGCTGGGCGTGTTCGCCTTCGTCAACGTGGCCGTGCTGGTGCTGCGCCGCGACCGCGTGCAGCATGAGCACTTCCGCGCCAACACCGTGCTGTCTTGCGTGGGCGCCGCGGCCTGCGTCTTCCTGGTCACCCCGTTCACCGGCCGCGACCCCATCCAGTACCAAGTGGCCGGCTGGCTGCTGGCGCTGGGCGTGGTGATGTGGGGCGTAACCCTGCTGGTGCACCGCAAGGAACACCACCACCTGGACCCGGAACACATGGTCGACGAATAGCATCGCGCAACCGCCTGCCGCCATGCCAGGGCGCCCCACGGGGCGCCCTGTTCGCATCCGCCGGCCCGCGCCTTCGGTACTATAGCGACTGGTATCGATTTTCGGAGGACAGCCCATGCGACGCGCCGGCAGCGCCGACTTGCCGCTGCATGGCGGCCGGGTCCCGGCATGGCTGGGCCAGCGCATGTCGCGGCTGGGCGCGGTGATCGCGCAGGCCATCGTGCACCACTACGGCCGCGACGAATTCCTGCGCCGGCTGGCCCATCCCTTCTGGTTCCAGTCGTTCGGCGCCGTCATGGGCATGGACTGGCATTCGTCGGGCATCACCACCAGCGTCATCGGCGCGCTCAAGCGCGGCCTGGGTCCGCTGTCCGGCGAACTGGGCATCCATGTTTGCGGCGGGCGCGGCCAGCATTCGCGCAAGACGCCGCAAGAACTGGCCGCCGTCGGCGAACGCGTCGGGATCGACGGCGATGCCCTGGCGCGCGCCAGCCGCCTGGTGGCCAAGGTGGACAGCGCGGCCGTGCAAGACGGCTTCAACCTGTATCTGCACGGCTTCATTGTCACCGACGACGGCAGGTGGACAGTCGTGCAGCAAGGCATGAACGACGGCAACGGCCTGGCGCGCCGCTACCACTGGCTGTCGGAAGACCTGCGCAGCTTCGTCGACGCGCCGCATGCCGCCATCGACGGCGTCAACCAGGGCCGTATCGTCAACCTGACCGACCGCCGCGCCCAGGCTTCGCGCCAGGGGCAACTGGTGCTGCTGAACGACCACGGTCCCGACTACATCGTGCAGGAAACCGCCGCCCTGGCCGAATACGCCGCACCGCCCGCGCCGCTCCCCGCGCCCGAGCCGGCCCAGCTGTCGCTGCCCTGCCTGGTGATGCCGGCCCATCACGATGTGCGCCCCAAAGACGTGAACCTGCAGCGCCTGCACGGCGCCCTGGCCGCGGCGGCCGAACGCGGCCCGGCCGATTTCGCCGACCTGCTGCTGGTGCCGGGGGTGGGTGCGCGCACGATACGCTCGCTGGCCCTGGTGGCCGAAGTCGTGCATGGCGCGCCGTGCCGCTTCAGCGATCCGGCCCGCTTCTCGCTGGCCCATGGCGGCAAAGACCGGCATCCCTACCCGGTGCCCTGCGCCGTCTACGACCAGACCATCTCGGTGCTCAAGAGCGCCGTCGGCAAGGCCGCGCTGGGCAACGACGAACGCCTGCAGGCGCTGCGCCGCCTGGACCAGCAGGCGCGTCGCCTGGAGAAAATCGCCAGCGGCCCCAGCCTGCCGGATTTCGTCGAACAGGAACGGCAGGCCAGCCCCGGATACGGCGGCCGCAGCGTATACGGCTGGGAAGCCGCCTAGCCGCCAGCCGGGCCATGCCCGGCGCGCGCATCCGGCGGCATGCCGATTGCGCGCCCGCCGGCATGCCTTTGCCGCGCCGGAGCCGCCATGAAAAAGCGTTTTTCGATTTCCGTCCATGCCCGCTGGGATATTCCCTTCGATGCCACGCCGGAACAGGTCGCCGACATGCGCGCCGACGGCCTGGCCGTCGATGAAATCTGCAATACGGTGCCGCACTGGCTGCCCGGCCCGCTAGTACGCGGCTGGTGCCGCGCCCAGGATGCCTGGCAATGGCTCAGGATGATCTAGACAGCGCCGGCCGCCCCGCCGGCGGGGGCCCCTACCCGGCCTGTTGCTGCGCCTCGAGGTTGCTTTCGCTCTCGGCCAGCTGGGTCAGCTTCTGGTCGGTGGTTTTTTCTTCCTGCAGCGTCTGGTGCAACAGCTTCTCGGCATCCTTGAAACCCAACCGGCGAGCAAAGGTGCAAAGCGTGCCATAGCTTGAAATTTCGTAGTGCTCGGCCTTCTGCGCCGCGGCGATCAACGCGGCATCCAGCACGGGGCCTTTGGCGATTTCTTCGATCACTTCCTTGCCCTCTTCGACCAGGCCTTCCATGGCCGCGCACTTCATGCGCTTGAGCTTGATGTCGCAGGCCTCCACCACCTGGTCGATGCGCTCGATCTGGCCCTGGGTCTCTTCCAGGTGCATCCGGAACGCGTCGGACAGTTTCCGGTTGGTCGCGGCCCCGGCCAGTTTCGGCAGGGCCTTGGTCAGTTGTTTCTCGGCGCTGTAGATGTCCGAGAGTTCGTGGACGAACAGGTCTTGCAAAGTCTTGGCAGTCATGAGGGGTCTCCGGAAATGCGTGGCGTGAACGAGCCGCCATTCCCAGCAAGCCCCATACCCGCTCGGCGCCCCCGGGCTGCCCGATGTGCAGCGTCGCGCGGCGCCCGAGCGCTGCGCGACGCCGCGCCCTATTTCCGGCGCAGCCCCGGGTCCATTGCCGCGCCGCTGCCCAGGTCGGCTCCCGTGACCGGGTCGGCATCGGGCAAGGATGCCGTGCGCGTCGCCAGCGCCTGCAACGCGTCGACCTGGCGCGCGGTCAGGCCGACCGTCGGCATGCCGTCGCCTCCGTCCACGGCGCATTGCCGTTCGCGATCGGACACCATGTCGAAATTCGCGTCGCTGTTCCACGACCCGCGCGTATTGCCTTCGCCCTGCGACATGTCGAAATACACCTGGGCAAAGCGCGGGTCGCCCGGCAACTTGCCGGGCGGGAAATTCGGCTGCATGGAATAAAGCGCCTTCTCGAAGGAACGCTGGTGCGAGACTTCACGCGTCATCAGGAAGCCCAGGGCTTCTTTCACGCCGGCGTCGTCGGTGACGTTGATCAGGCGTTCGTAGATGATCTTGGCGCGCGCCTCGGCGGCGATGTTCGAGCGCAGGTCGGCCGACGGGTCGCCGATGGTGTCGATATAGCCGGCATTCCATAGCTGGCCGCCGGAATTGGTCAAGGCCGGCCCGCCGCCATAGAGCACCTGGGTCACGTGCGAATCGTTGCCCGCGCCGTGCAGGTTGCGATAGAGCTCGGCTTCCGTATCGGTGGCCTCGGCCAGCTGGCCCTTGGCCCCCTTGTTCAGCATCGCCACCAGCGTGCCGATGATCTCCAGGTGGCTGAGTTCTTCGGTGGCGATATCGAACAGCATGTCCTTGCGGCCCGGGTCGTCCTCGGCGACGGCCTGCGTGAAATACCGACAGGCCGCCGCCAGCTCGCCCTGCGGCCCGCCGAACTGCTCCAGCAGCAGGTTGGCCAGGCCGGGGTTGCCGTCCCGTACCCGCACGGTGTATTGCAGTCGCTTGTTGTGTGCAAACATGAAAGTCTCCCGGCTGGTTGTCGCCCGCGGAATACGGGCCGGCCCGCCGTCGCAATTCATGTTCCCGGACACCGGCGCGGGCCTGGCCTGACCACCCGGCCGCCCAGCGGCGATGTAACGCCTGGTCATGCCGGTAAAACCTGGCTGCCGATCGGCGCTTGCCCAAACCGGGGGAAGCACTACACTTGGATCGCTTCCCAACAAGAACAAGGAGCCCACGCCATGCGCACCTCACTCGGCATTCTCATCCTGGCGGCCGCCTGTAGCGGCGCCCTGGCCAGCCAGGCCCTGGCCGCCCCGCCCGACGGCAAGGGCAAGTCGTCCCAAGGCCAAGGGCAAGGCAACGGCAAGAACAAGGGCAACAACGGCGGCAACGGAAATGGAAACGGCAATGGCAATGGCAATGGCAACAATGGCGGCAACGGCAAAGGCTCGCGCGGCGGCGACTCCGACGTTGGCGTAAGCGTATCCCTGACCACCGCCGGCATCAGTATCTCGGCGGCCCGCGGCTATGCCGTGGAATACGGCATGACGGGGTATTCTTCCCTGCCGCCCGGCATCCGCAAGAACCTGGCGCGCGGCAAGCCGCTGCCTCCGGGTATTGCCAAGAAAATGGCGCCGGGCCCGATGCTGGCCCACCTGCCCGTCCATCCAGGCTACGAATGGCGCGTGGCCGGCAGCGACCTGATCCTGGTCGCCATCGGCACCGCCATCGTCGCCGACATCCTGCTCGACGTGTTCGATTGACGCGGCCGGCCTCGGCGCGGCGCCAACGCGCCGCCGGGGCCAGTGCCCGTCAGCGGCGCCCGCCCATGCGCGCCGCGACCTGGTCGCGCCAGACAAACCGGTGCACGCCCACCATGGCCACGTGCCCGGCTACCAGCGCCAGCAGCAGCCAGCCCAGCCAGCCGTGCAACGCATTGCCTATCGCGACCAGGGCGGGAACCTCGCGGCCGGTGGCCTCGAACAGGGGCAGGCCGAATACCGCCATCCCCTTGCCCCGGCCATGCGAACGCATCATGGCGACGACGGGCACGGCGATCATCAGCAGATACAGGCCCGTGTGCCCGGCGGTGGACAGCCGGCCGCGCAGGCCGGGCTCGGCATCGGGGCGCCGGCGCAGGTTTTCCAGCCCCCAGATGCCGCGCAACGCCACCAGCGCCAGCAGCAGCACGCCCAGCGAACCGTGCGACGCCCAGAACCATTGGGTGATGGCGGCATCGCGGTCCCAGGCATGCAGGGCGGCGCCGGTGAATTGCCAGGCGAACAGGGCCGCCATGCCCCAGTGCAGCAGGCGCGTGACGGTGCCGTAGCGGTCGGGGGAATCTTGCCAACGACAGGAAGCAGTGCGGTTCATGAGGGATCTCCGGTGTTCAAGGAAAAGACCGGTTCATGTTGGCGGCTGGCCCGCAGGCGGGACTTGACGCGACTCAAACCCTGGCGGCAACACCAAGCTATTGATATTTCAATCTGTTTTCGCCCCACCACCAGCCACCTGCGGGCGCGGCACCGTTCAGCCCAGCAAAACTCCCTCTAAACCAATCAAGATTGGCCGCCGGGCGGCGATCGTCGCAAAATCGACGGACTCGTCACTCAAGGGAACTTCATGTCCTCGTCTCCAACAGAGCCGCCCACCGGCCCGGAAAAGCATTACCACGACCAGCTGGCGCAAGGCCGGTTCCAGATCCAGCGCTGCCAGGCTTGCGCCCGGGCCGTGTTCTATCCGCGCGTCATCTGCCCGCACTGCGGCGCCGACCGCCTGGACTGGATCACGCCCACCGGCAAGGGCACCGTCTATTCCACCACCGTGGTGCGGCGCAAGGCCGAGCATGGCGGCGACTACAACGTTGCGCTGGTCGACCTGGAAGAAGGCGTGCGCATGATGTCGCGCGTGGACGGCATCGCGCCCGGCACCGTTGCCATCGGCATGGCCGTGCAGGCCAGCGTGGTCGACGCGGACGGCGGCAAGTTGGTGGTATTCAACCAGGAGACCCCGGCATGATCGACCCCAAACTGCGCGGCGCCACCGCCATCGTCGGCGTCGGCCATGCCGGCCTGGGCGAGGCCCATGGCTATACCGAAATGGAAATCCTGGTGCAGGCCGCGCATCGCGCCGTGGCCGATGCCGGCCTGACGATGCGCGACATCGACGGCATCGCCACCGCCAGCGTGGCATCCACCATGTGGGCGATGCCGGTCATCGAGCACCTGGGCATCCGGCCGACGTTCATCGACAACACCATGATCGGCGGGTCCAGCTTCGTCGCCCACCTGATGCCGGCCCTGCAGGCGCTGGCCAGCGGCCAATGCAACGCCGTGCTGGTCTGCTACGGCAGCACCCAGCGCACCTCGACGCTGAACCGCGCCGAGATCGGCAGCGCGCGCCGCAAGCTGGATCCGCAACCCTACGAGACCCCTTACCAGCCCCTGAGCCCGCTCAGTTCGTACGCGCTGGCGGCCGCCCGCCACATGCACCAGTACGGCACCACGCGCGAACAGCTGGCCGAAGTGGCCGTGGCCGCGCGCAAGTGGGCGCAGCTGAACCCCGAGGCTTTCACCCGCGACCCGCTGACCATCGACGACGTGCTGTCGTCGCGCATGGTGTCCGACCCGCTCACGGTGCGCGACAGCTGCCTGGTCACCGACGGCGCCGGGGCCTACGTGCTGGTGCGCGCCGACCGCGCGCGCGACCTGCCGCGCAAGCCGGTCTATGTGCTGGGCAGTTCCACCGCCTGCTGGAACCGGCAGATCTCGTCGATGGACGACCTGACCGTCACCGCGGCCCAGCAGTCCGGCGCCATCGCGTTCGAGATGGCCGGCATGCGGCCCGCGGATATCGACGTGGTGGAACTGTACGACGCCTTCACCATCAACCCCATCCTGTTCCTGGAAGACCTGGGCTTCTGCAAGAAAGGCGAAGGCGGCCCGTTCGTCAGCAACGGCGCGCTGGCCCCGGGCGGGCGGCTGGCGGTCAACACCAACGGCGGCGGGCTGTCGTGCGTGCATCCGGGCATGTACGGCATGTTCATCACCATCGAGGCGGTGCGGCAACTGCGCGGCGAATGCGGCGCGCGCCAAGTTGCCGACGCCCAGGCGGCGCTGGTGCACGGCAACGGCGGCACGCTGTCGAGCCAGTCGACGGCCATCCTGGGCACCGCGGCAACGCTGTAGCGAACCGCCGCGGCCCGCGCGGCCGCGGCTTTCATCTTACTGGCGAAAACCACCTTGCGGGATTACCGAATCATTAATGATCGGTAATCCCGCAAGGCGCGCCATTGCTCGTTCTTCCGGCGATCCGTGGGCTAGAATTTCAGGCACGCACGACAAGCCTGGAGATCGAAAATGTGGCGCTGCCTGATCGTCGAAGACGACGTCGATAACGCCCGGTATATTGCCAACGGGCTGAAAGAACTGGGGTATGCCCCCTTCGTCAGCATGGACGGCGCAACCGGCCTGCAACGGGCCACCACCGAGCACTGGGATGCCATCATCCTGGACCGCATGCTGCCCAACGACGTCGACGGCCTTTCCATCTTGTGGTCGCTGCGCTCGCTGGGCAAGAAGACGCCCGTGCTGGTGCTTAGCGCGCTGACCGCGCTGGACGAACGCGTGCGCGGCCTGAAGGCGGGCAGCGACGACTACCTGACCAAGCCGTTCGCCTTTCCCGAACTGGCCGCGCGGGTCGAAGCGCTGATCCGGCGTTCCACCGCCGGCTACGAGCAGCGCCAGCTCAGCCTGGACGACCTGGAACTCGACCTGGTCAGCGGACGGGTCGCGCGCGGCGGCAAGACGATCATGCTGCAACCGCGCGAATACAAGCTGCTGGCCTACATGATGAACAACCCCGACCAGGTCCTGACCCGCACGATGTTGCTGGCCACGGTATGGGGCTATCACTACGACCCGCAAACCAACGTGATCGACGTGCAGATCAGTCGGCTGCGCCAGAAGATCGACGGCGATTCCGACCGGCCGCTGATCCACACGGTGCGGGGCGTGGGCTACCGGATGTCGGCCAGCGCCGCCGAAGACGGGGCCGGGCCGGCGCCATGACCGCCCGCCTGGGCGGCACGCTGCAGGCCATCTGGAATTCCGTCGCCTTCCGCCTGACCCTGAACTACAGCGTGCTGGCGTTGCTGACATCGCTGGTATCGCTGTTCTTCGTGTACCACCAGAACGCCAAGATCCTGGAATCGCAGTTCTCGCGCCAGGTCGAGATGACGGCGCAAAGAATGAATGCCCATTTCGAGCAGGGCGGCCTGCCGGGGCTGGCGCGCGAAATCACGCTGGAACTGGCAGACCACGTCAACACCGATACCGAGATGTTCCTGCTGCGCGACCGGAACGGCAAGACCCTGGTGGGCAACATCGCGCCCGGCGCCGACGGTTTTCCGTCGGACCAGGAGGGAACCACGCGATCGGTGCTGCTTCGGGGCAAGCCGGTGCACGGCTACCTGGTCGCCCGCCACCTGCCGGACGGCTCGACCCTGATCATCGGCCACGACCTGCGCGACCTGTACGACATCACCAACCTGATCAAGAAGGTCAGCCTGGCCGCCACCGGCGTCATCGCGCTGCTGGTGCTGCTGGGCGCCACGCTGTTTCGCCGCGCCCTGCAGCGGCGCGTCGAAGTCATCCGCAGCATCGCCACCCAGATCGGCGCCAGCGGCCTGCCGCTGACGCAACGCATCCCCGCGCACCGCCGCCGCGACGAATTCGCGCTGCTGTCGAACGACATCAACAACATGCTGGATCGCATCGAGCTGCTGATGAACGGCGTGCGCAATGTCTCGGACGCGGTCGCGCATCACCTGCGCACGCCGCTGACGCGCATGCTGGCGCGGTTGCGCACGGCCCGGCGTGCCGGCGCCACGCACGCGGAAGTGCAGGAATGCCTGGATGGCCTGGCGGCCGAGCTCGAAGACCTGGTGAAGGTCTCGGAAAAGCTGCTGCAGATCGCCGAGTTCGAGTCCGGCACCCGGCGCCGGAAGTTCGAACCGATCCGGCTGGACGCCATCGCGCACGACGTCGCCGAACTATATGAAGCCCTAGCCGAAGAAAGGCATGCCCAACTGGCTTGCCAGGCCTCGGGGCCCGTGCGCCTGACCGGCGACCCCGATCTGCTGGCTGGCGCCATCGCCAACCTGGTCGACAACGCCTTGAAGTATGTCGGCAACGGCGCGCGTATCCGCATCGAAGCCAGCCAGTCCGCCCGCGAGGCCGTCCTGGCGGTCACCGACAACGGGCCGGGCATCCCGGCCGAGAAGATGAGCCGCATCGGCGAACGCTTCTACCGCGCCAGCCGCGACGTGCCCGGCTACGGGCTGGGCCTGGCCACCGTGGTGGCCATCGCCCGGCTGCACGGCGCCCAAGTCGAAATGGCCGATGCCCGCCCCGGGCTGCGCGTGTCCATCCGTTTCCCACACACACGGGCGTCCGCCCCCCAGACGTGACTGCGCCGCGCATCGGCGCGGCGCAGCATACTGCCTGGCCTGGCCCGCGCGCCGTGGCGCGTGGGCCGGACCGGGCCTAGTCTTCTTCCACGAAGGTCTCTTCGCGTTTCTTGCGAATCGACGGCAGGGCCACCACCAGTACCAGCGCCACGGCGGCCACCAGCAGCGAAGCCGACAGCGGGCGCTCGACGAAGGTGAAGAAGTCGCCGCGCGACAGCAGCAGGGCACGGCGGAAGTTCTCTTCCATCATGGGGCCCAGCACCAGGCCCAGCAGCAGCGGCGCGCCTTCGCACTTCAGCTTCGACCACACATAGCCCACGATGCCGAATATCGCCGTGATGAAGATGTCGAACGAGTTGTAGTTCAGCGAATACACACCGATAGTGCAGAACACCAGGATGGCGGGGAACAGGATGCGGTAAGGCACCTTCAGCAGCTTGATCCAGATGCCGATCAGCGGCAGGTTCAGCACCACCAGCATCAGGTTGCCGATCCACATCGAGGCGATCAGGCCCCAGAACAGTTCCGGGTGGCTGCTCATCACCTGCGGGCCGGGCTGGATATTGTGGATGGTCATGGCGCCGACCATCAGCGCCATCACGGCGTTGCCCGGGATGCCCAGCGTCAGCAGCGGGATGAACGACGTCTGCGCGGCCGCGTTGTTGGCCGACTCGGGCCCGGCCACCCCGGCAGGATGCCCCTTGCCGAAGCGTTCGGGCTGCTTCGACAGCTTCTTTTCCAGCGTGTACGACGCGAACGACGACAGCACCGCGCCACCGCCCGGCAAAATACCCAGGAACGACCCCAGCGTCGTGCCGCGTATCACCGCAGGATAAGACTCGCGGAATTCCTGCTTGTTGGGATACAGCGTGCCCACCTTGTCGGTGATCTCGACGCGGTTTTCCTTCTGTTCCAGGTTGGTCATGATCTCGGCGAAGCCGAACACGCCCATGGCCACGATGGCGAAGTCGATGCCGTCCTGCAGTTCGGGGATGCCGAAATCGAACCGGGCCACGCCCGAATTCACATCGGTGCCCACCATGCCCAGCAACAGGCCCAGGATGATCATCGCAATGGCCTTGACCAGCGAACCCGAGGCCAGCACCACGGCGCCCACCAGGCCCAGGGTCATCAGCGAGAAGTACTCGGCCGGACCGAACTTGAACGCCACTTCCGCCAACGGCGGCGCGAACGCGGCCAGCAGCAGCGTGGCCACGCAACCGGCAAAGAACGAGCCCAGCGCGGCAATCGCCAGGGCCGCCCCGGCCCGTCCGTTGCGCGCCATCTGGTGGCCATCCAGCACGGTCACCACCGCGGATGTCTCGCCCGGCAGCGCCACCAGGATGGCGGTGGTCGACCCGCCGTATTGCGCGCCGTAGTAGATGCCCGCCAGCATGATCAGGCCCGCGGTAGGCGGCAGCACGTAGGTGATCGGCAGCAGCATCGCGATGGTCGGCACCGGGCCGATGCCCGGCAGCACGCCGATCAGCGTGCCCAGGATGCAACCCAGCAGGGCGTAGGCCAGGTTCTCGGGCGTGAACGCCACCGAGAAGCCCAGCATCAGGTGATCAAACAGTTCCATGGCCGATTGCTCCTCAATTCATGCCCAGAAACGACGGCCACAGCGGGAAAATCAGCCCCAGCCCCTTCACGAACGCCAAGTACGAGAACACCACCAGGAAAATGGCATTGCCGACGGCAACCTTCCAGCTGAAATCATGGCTGGCCACACTGCTCATCACGACCAGGATGAACGTGGCCAGATAGACGCCCAACGGGCGCAGCAGGAATCCATAGACGATGACCGAGCCGACCACTAGCAGCACGATGCGCCAGTCGAAGCGGTCGATGTGAGTCTCGGCGGCCTTGGGGGAAAGCGCCGTCAGCGTGATGCACACCCCCAGCAAGGCCAGCAACGCTCCCAGCCAGAACGGGAAATAGCCCGGCCCCATGCGGGCGGCAGTCCCCATCTGATAGCGTGTTGCCACCGCGGCAAAGAACACGCCGATGGCCAGGAACATGATTCCCGACCAGAAATCTTGTCGCGACTTTATTTTCATAGAGTTTCCTCTCAGCTCCCCCGTTGTGCGCAACGGCGCGCTTTCGCCATGCCGTGCGGATCAGTAAAGCGGAGATGGTACGGAAGCTCTTGCCTTTCGGAGAGTTACGGAATCATTAGTGATTCGCAATGTTCACCCGGACGCGCCCAGCCAGCCGCCGCGCCGCCCCTGCCGAGCTTGCGGAACAGTAATGGTCCGGTAATGGCGCGCCCGGCCGCGGATGCCTACCATGCCCGTTGGCGTTGAAAGCAAACAGGGGCCGCGCCCATGGGCCGCACTTACATCAGTGAACGACTCATTCCCGAGCAGACGCTGCTCCAGTACATGACCTTCCACGAATTGGTGGAACTGCTGAAGTTCAACCAATGCGTGTTCGCGCAGGCCGGCAGTGCGCAACACAAGACGCTGCTGCGCACCGCCAGCCGACTGCGGCGGCAACGCCCGCCGCAGGCCGATGCCGCCCTTCCTGCCCCTCCGGCCGCCCCGTCGCGCCTGAAGCGGCACATCGCGCTGCAATGGTGGGGGCCGGCGGGCGGGCGAGCCCAGGCCGCCCCCCTGCCGCACGACCGCCAGGCCCCGCAGATAGGCGTGCTGTCGACTGTGCAGGCCCTGTGCAACGCCCTGTCGCTGGGCGACCACGATCTGTACATCAGCGAAACCTCCGGCGGGCAGGCCGGCGCCACGCGGGACATCGCCGTGTTCTGCATGTTCGCCGACGTGCGTCCCGCCGCCGGCGAAGACGAGTGGCGCCTGCTGGCCGACATCCGCGAACTGCTGACCGGCATCGTGCTGCCCCCCGACGCCCCGCCGCGCTTCCAGGAACTGGTGCGCAAGGTGGTGCAGGAACACCTGTGGATTCCGGTGCGCACGTTGCCAGGGGAAGCCTTCGGCAACGGCGCCGGCCGCGCGCCCTGCGGATAGCCAGCCGGGCCGGCAACGGCCTCGGCGACGCGACACGGCTTATGATTGGGGCTCTCCCGCCATCCGGAGACCCCGATGATTCGATTGACGCGCGCGCCCGACCTGATGCTCGGCCAGCACTGGATCAACCTGCTGGAACAAGCCGGAATTGCGTGCCGCCTGAGCGGCCAGTACCTGCAAGGCGGCGCGGGGGAAATCCCCGTCGACCAGTGCGGCCCCGACGTGTGGCTGGAAAACGAGCACGACCGCGATGCCGCCATGCGGATCATCGAAGGCAGGGCCGACGGGCCGTCGGCCAGGCAGCCGCACTGGCATTGCGACGCCTGCGGCGAATGGCTAGAGCCGCAATTCAGCACCTGCTGGCAGTGCGGCGCCTCGCGCCCGGCCGATTCGCGCTAGGGCCCGCCAGCCGGCATCCGCGCCGCGCGTTCAAGGCCTGGCTCCGCCCGGGCTTACACTGTGCAGCAAATCAGGCATGCCGCCGCGCACCCCGCAACCCAGCCGGGCCGGCGGCCCACGCCCCCAAAGGAGATCGCCAAGATGGAGTCGCCGGACATGGATCCCCGCGTGCCCGCGCCAACGGACACGCGGGCGCCGCAACCCATGGACGGAGCGCCCCCGCGATGGCGCGAGGCTTTGCGCGGATTGTCTCCCGCCTATTTCGGCCTGGTGATGGCGACCGGCATCGTGTCGCTGGCATCGGACATGATGGGCCACCCCCGCCTGGCGGCGGTGCTGTTCGCCCTGAACGTCGCTCAGTACGCGGCATTGTGGCTGGCCTACCTGCTGCGCGCCTGGCGGTTTCCCCGGCACTTCTTCGGCGACATGATCGACCATGCCAAAGGGCCGGGCTATTTCACGCTGGTGGCCGCCACCGGCATCCTGGCCAGCCAGTTCATCCTGTTGCGCGACGACCTGGCCACGGGCTTCGCCCTGTGGGCGCTGGCCGTGGCGCTGTGGGTCGGGTTGACCTACACGATCTTCACCGCGTTCACCGTCAAGGCCCAGAAACCGCCGCTGGACCGCAGCATCAGCGGCGCCTGGCTGCTGGCCGTGGTGGCGACCCAGGCGCTGGCGGTGTCCAGCGCCCTGCTGGCGGCCCGCATCGGGCAGCCTTTCCGGCTGGAAATGAACCTGGTGGCGCTGTCGATGTGGCTCTGGGGCGGCATGCTGTACATCTGGATGATGTCGCTGATCTTCTACCGGTACACGTTCTTTCCCTTTTCGCCGGGCGACCTGTCGCCGCCGTACTGGATCAACATGGGCGCGATGGCGATCTCTACCCTGGCCGGCTCGCTGCTGATCCAGAATGCGCCGCAGGCGCCCTACCTGGTGTCGCTGCTGCCCTTCCTGAAGGGTTTCACTGTCCTGTATTGGGCGACCGGCACATGGTGGATCCCGATGCTGCTGTGCCTGGGCATCTGGCGCTACGCCTTCCAGCGCTTTCCGTTCAGCTACGACCCCCTGTACTGGGGCGCGATTTTCCCGCTGGGCATGTACGCAGCCTGCACCTGGCAGATGAACCGGGCGATGGGCTTCGACTTCCTGGGGTTCCTGCCGCCGGCGTTCCTGGCCGTGGCCCTGCTGGGCTGGCTGCTGACCTTCACCGCCATGGTCCGCCGCCTGCTGCGCCTGGCGCGCGGCGTGGCGGCATCTACGGTGCTGCTGCTCTGTTGGGCAGCCGACCATCTTTCCGGCCTGGCCCAGGAATTCGTGTAGCGGCGGCAACGCCGCCACACGCGCTCAATTGCCCGAGCTGCGCAGCTTCACCGACTGGGCCCGGTTCAGGCGCTTGGCTTCCTCTTCGGCATATTCGCGTTCGCCCGGCTCGTACGCCCCTTCGTAGCGGCACCCGCTGGGATTCCAGGTGCATGCGTTGAACAGCCGGCTCGGCGACATCGAGCTGCTGGTGGACGAGCAGCCGGCGGCCAGCGCAACGAAACACAGCGCGATACCGCAGCGGCAGAACAGTTGAATCGACATTTTCCCAGGCCCTGAAGAGATCTGCAGCCATTGTTATAGCAAGACCTGGGGGACAATGCGCAGGCGCCAGCGCCGCGCTGCGCCGTTGCGCGCTTCAGGCCGGCCCGGCAACCCGGCTGCGATAGTCGGCCTCGGTGATCCGCGGCAGTTCCAGCAAATCGGTCTGCAGGCTGTACCAGGTTCCGCCATGCATCCGGCCGACCAGGTCCAGGCCGGCAGTATCGACATACAACCTGGCCGGATCCAGCATCGCCCCGTCGTGGATGTGCATGCCCAGCACGCGCGCGATCACGATGCTGCGGTTGCCGCCCAGCGTGTGCACATGCTCGACCACACACTCGTAGGCCACCGGACTGGCCTTGATCCGGGGCGGCGCCACCTTGACCGAGGCGGCGGTCTCCAGGCCGGCCTCGGCCAATTCGTCGACGCTTGAATCGAAGTCGACCGCCGTCACGTTCATCTGCCCCAGCAGTTCGCGCGACACCAGGTTCACTACGAAGCTGCTGCCCTGCTGCAAGTTGCGGCCCGTGTCTTTCACGTCGCCATTGCGCGACCCCACGCCGATCGCCACGACCGGCGGCTCGCCGGACATCAACCCGAAAAACGAGAACGGCGCGGCGTTCAAGCGCCCGGCGGCGTCCTGGGAAACCACCCAGGCGATCGGCCGCGGGACCACGGTGGCCGTCATCAGCTTATAGGTGTCCCTGCCCGTCAACTCGGAAAAATCGAAATACATGGCGTCCCCTTCTCATTGGTGAAAACACGGATATTGATTCCATTTTAGTTCCACTATAAACTATCTTTCAACTAATATAAGTTGATAAGTAATCTTATTTAAGTAGACGAAGCGGGTCGAAGAAAACCCGGCCCGCGCCACCCCTTCAAGGGCCCAGAGGAAGACAACCCCATGAATTCCTGTACCACCGCATCCCATCTGCTCGACCTGGCCTACCACCCCGGGTTCGGCAGTCACGTCAGCACCGAAGCGCTGCCGGGCGCGCTGCCCAAGGGCCGCAACAGCCCGCAGCGCGTGGCCTATGGGCTATATACCGAGCAGATCTCGGGCACGGCCTTCACGGCGCCGCGCGCCGAGAACCGCCGCACGTGGGTCTATCGCAAGCATCCTTCCGTCGGGCACGCGCCCTGTCGGCCGCTAGCGGCGCGCGCGCTCAAGACCGCCCCGTTCAACGACACGCCTCCGGTCCCGGCCCCGCTGCGCTGGGATCCCCTGCCCCCGCCCACGGCGCCGACCGACTTCGTCGACGGGCTGACCACCTTCGGCGGCAACGGCAACGCCAGCGCGCAATGGGGCATCGGCATTCATCGGTACGGCTTCAACCAGGCCATGCCCAACAAGGCCATGGTCAACGCCGACGGGGAAATGCTGCTGGTGCCGCAGGCGGGCAGGCTGCTGGTCAGCACCGAACTGGGCCGGCTGGAAGTCGGCCCCTGCGAAATCGCCGTGATCCCGCGCGGCATCCGGTTTTCGGTAGCGCCCCTGGACGGCGCGGCCAGCGGCTATGTCTGCGAAAACTACGGCGCGCCGTTCCGCTTGCCGGAGCTCGGCCCGCTGGGCTCGAACGGCCTGGCCAATGTGCGCGACTTTCTTTACCCCACGGCCTGGTTCGAACAGGCCGACGGCCCCTACCAGATCGTCACCAAGTTCCAGGGCAACCTGTGGAGCCACCAGCAAGACTGGTCCCCGTTCGACGTGGTGGCCTGGCACGGCACCCTGGCGCCCTACAAGTACGACTGCCGCCACTTCATGACGATCGGCACCGTCAGCTTCGACCACCCCGACCCGTCCATCTACACGGTGCTGACCTCGCCTTCGCACGAGGCGGGCGTGGCCAACGCCGACTTCGTGGTGTTCCCGTCGCGCTGGCTGGTGGCCGAAGACTCGTTCCGGCCGCCCTGGTTCCACCGCAACATCATGAGCGAGTTCATGGGGCTGATCCACGGGGTCTATGAAGCCAAGAAAGAAGGCTTCGTTCCCGGCGGGTGCAGCCTGCACAACAGCATGGTGGCGCACGGGCCCGACAAGGCCACCTACGAACGCGCCGTCAGCGAAACGTTATCGCCGCAAAAACTACCGGACACCCTGGCCTTCATGTTCGAGACCCGCTACGTGATCCGGCCGACGCTATCAAGCATGCAAGACCCCGGACTGCAGCCGGATTACTGGCAGTGCTGGTCCGGCTTCGACATTCATTTCAACGAACAACCTTAAGAGACACGAGGCAAAAATGGTAGTCATCGACACAGACGCGCACGTCATGGAATCCGAAGAAACCTGGGCCCACCTGGACCCGGCGTTTCACCCCCGCCGGCCGGTGGTCGTCCGGTTTCCCGAAGACACGTCGCTGGGCGTATTCAACGCCGCCTGGCTGATCGACGAGAAAGTCCGCCTGTTCGGCGCATCGCCGACCGCCGGCACCCGCTCGCGCGAGAAAAAATACAACTTGCTTTCGCAGCACCTTGCCGACCCGGTCGAGCGCCTGAAAGACATGGACAAGCGCCGCATCGATTACCAGGTCATCCACCCCACGTTCGGCCTGTTCAACCTGTGCGAACAGATCGACCTGGAAACCGCCCTGATGCAGAGCTACAACACGTTCCTGGCGGAAAAGTGCGCGCAATCGGATGGCCGCATTTTCTACAGCGCCATGGTGCCCTTCCGGGACCCGGCCGCGGCGGTGGCGGAAATCCGCCGGGTCAAGTCGCTGGGCGGCGCGGCATCGCTGTTCTTGCGCGGCGTCGAATGGGACCGCCCCATCAGCGACCCCATGTTCTACCCCATCTACGAAGCCGCGCAGGCCGCCAACCTTCCCATCGCCGTGCACGTCGGCTCGGGCAGCCCGGGGCTGCGGCAGGTGTTCGACCACCAATCGCGCGTGCCGGGCGAAGAACCCTTCTGGCCGGGCCGCATGAAGCGCCTGGTGGGCCCCGTCTCGGTCCAGTTCGGTTTCTACAGCCTGATGGAAAGCACCCTGTCCACCGACTTCCCGGCACTGAAATGGGCCTTCCTGGAAGCCACCGGCAGCGAATGGATGCTGGGCGCCGTGGGCGCGCTGGAACGCGCCGGAAAAATGCATGGCCAAAGCCTGTTCGACGAACGCCGGGTCTTCGTGTCGTGCGAACCCACCGAAGACCTGGCCTACCTGGCCAAGCGCTTCGGCGACGACTGGATGATCATCGGCAGCGACATGCCGCACCAGGACGAGGCCGCGCACGAAAACCTGGTAGACGAATTCGAGACCCGAACCGGCGACCTGGGCACGGCCATGATGGAAAAGATCTTCCACAAGAACGCGGCCCAGCTGTTCGGCATCGACGCCGTCCGGAAAGCACGCACCGCGCCATGAACGCCACGCATGCGCCACTGTGGTACACGCGCTGCCCGTTGCCCACGGCAACCGGCATCGCGCTGGATACCGGCCTGCTGGAAACGGCCATGCGCGAAATGGGATGCCTGCTCAGGCCCATCGAGGCCGCCGGCGATGCCGATGCCCGGCAATCCCATTTCACGCACAGCCTGAAGAACCTGTTCCGGCACGGGGGCAACATCCCGCCGATCTGGTCCCGCTCGCGGGGCGCGGACACGGCGCTGGTGGGCATCAGCCGGCTGAACGAGTACCAGGCGATCCTGGCCCTGCCCGGCGCCGCGATCCGCACCGTGCAAGACCTGCGCGGCAAGCGGCTGGGGCTGCCTGTGCGAACCAGCGGCGAAATCGACTTCTGGCGCGCCATGTGCCTGCGCGGCTTCGAATCCGCCCTGCGCACGGCGGGCATGGCACTGTCCGACGTCGAACTGGTGGAACTGCCGGTAGACGAGCGCTACATCGACCAAGGCGCGCCACCCGCGTCCGGCACGCCCTGGATGTGGTCGGGCGCGGCCCGGGCGCGCCGGCAGCAGGCCGAGACCCTGGCGCTGATACGCGGCGAGATCGACGCCATCTACACCAGCGGGGCCATGGGCGCGCAGCTGCAGGCGATGCTGCAGGCCACGGTCGTCAGCAACCTGCGCGCCCACGGCGACCCCGCCGTATCGGTCAACAACCAGTGCCCGGCCATCCTGACCGTGGACCGCCACTTCGCCCGGGAACGCCCGGACGCGGTGGCGGCCTACATCCGGGCGCTGGACCAGGCGACGCAATGGGCCGGCAGCCACCAAGACGCCACCTACCGCATCTGGGCGCGCGAAGTGGGCGCCCCGGAAGAATGGATTCCGCAGGCATACGGCCAGTCCGAGATCGGCAACATGGCCGTTTCCCTGGACGCGGCGCTGGTCGGCCAGGTCGACAGCCAGAAGGCCTTCCTGCTGCGGCACCGCTTTATCGACAACGACTTTCCCATCGAAGACTGGATCGACCCGGTACCGATGCAACTTGCCCGCCAGGCGGCGGCATAAGGAGTGAGGCCAGCATGATCGAGAAAACCAACCCGCCCGGGCTTGCCACGCCCAACGGCTTCAGCCATGTCTGTATCACCGACCTGCCCAAGACCATCCATGTGTCCGGCCAGGTCGCCTACGACCGCGAGGGCAACATCGTCGGCGAAAACGACCTGGGGGCCCAGACGACCCAGGTTTATGAGAATATCCGCACGGCCCTGGCAGCGGTCGGCGCAACCATGGACGACGTCATCAAGACCACGCTGTACGTGAAGGCGCTGGACCCGGAAAAAGCAAAAATCATCCGCCAGGCGCGCTCGAGCTTCCTGCCCGCGAACGACCCGCCGACCAGCACGATGGTGGGCGTGGCCTCGCTGGCCAAGCCCGCGCTGTTGCTGGAAGTGGAAGCCATTGCGGTGAAGCGATAGCGGCCATCGCTGTCAGCCATCGCGTTGCAGAAAAAACAAAGGAGAGACGAACATGCAAAGTTATCGTTCGATTGGCACACGGCTGCTGGCGACCGGAATGGTCCTGATGAGCGCCCTGTTCGCCAATGCCAGCTGTGCCCAGGAAACCTTCCCGGCCAAACCCCTGACCCTGGTCGTTCCGTTCGCCCCCGGCGGCGGCACCGACATCCTGGCCCGCATCGTCGCCACCGGCATGAGCGCCCAGCTGGGCCAGCCGGTGGTGGTAGAGAACAAGCCCGGGGCTTTCACCACCATCGCCGTATCGAATATCCTGCATGCCAAGCCCGATGGCTACACGATGCTGCTGGGCAACACCAACACCTTCGTCGTCAACGAGCTGCTGCAGAAAAACCTGTCGTACGACGCCCGCAAAGACCTGTCCGCCATCGGGTCGGTGGCGCGCTTTCCGATGATCCTGGTCGTGCCGGAAAGTTCGCCCGTGAAATCGGTGTCCCAGTTCATCGAATACGCCAAGAGCAAGGCAAACCCCATCCAGTATGCGTCGCCCGGCATCGGCTCGCCCCATCACCTGTCGATGGAAATGCTGAAGGACCAGGCCAAGATCCAGGCCACCCACGTCGCCTACCGGGGCGTGTCGCCCGCGTTCCCCGACCTGTTGTCGGGGCGCCTGGACGCCATGTTTGTCGACTATGCCGCCGGCGCGGGGCTGATCAAAGACGGGCGCCTGCGCCCGCTGGCCGTGGCCAGCAAAGAGCCCAGCCCCCTGGTTCCCGGCGTCAGCCCGCTGGCCGACCAAGGCTACCCCGAGTTCGACATCACGGGCTGGCAGGCCATTGCCGTCAGCGCCGGCACCCCGCAACCCGCCATCGACAAGCTGGCCCAGGCACTGCAGGCCACGATGGAATCGGCGGACATTCGCCAGAAACTGATCGACGCCGGCCTGGAACCCTTCCACCTGGGGCCCAAGGCATTCGACAGCTACGTCGAGACCGAGCGCCAGCGCCTGGGCCATCTGGTCAAGACCAACCACATCACTATCGACTAAGCACTTGAGCAAGGTATCGAGATGAAAGACAGAATTGCGATTATCGGCGCGGGCATCGGCGGGCTGGCGGCCGCGCTGGCCCTGCTGCGCCGCGGCCATGACGTTCAGGTCTACGAACGCGCCGCCGAGCTGGGCGAAGTAGGCGCCGGCATCCAGGTCACGCCCAACAGTTCGCGCGTGTTGATCGAGCTGGGGCTCGAAGCCGAAATCATGCAGGCCGGCACGGTGTCGTCCGGGAAAACCAATTACCTGTGGAACACCGGACAGCAAAGCCCTTTCATCCGCCTGGGCGACAACGCCAACCAGGCCTTCGGCGCGCCGTACCTGCTGTTTCACCGCGCCGACCTGCATCGCATCCTGCTCGATGCCGTGCTCAAGCAGAAACCCGATGCCATCGCCCTGGGCAAGTCATTCGAATCGATGACGGCCTCGGCCGACGGCGTGGACATCCGCTTCGAAGATGGCTCGTCCTGTCGCGCCGGCATCCTGGTGGGCGCCGACGGCATTCATTCCCGCGTGCGCCAGACCCTGTTCGGGCAAGACAATCCCGAATTCACCGGGTGCGTGGCGTGGCGCGGCCTGATCCCGGCCGAACTGATCGAAGACCGCATCGACCTGAGCGGCGGCGGCATGTGGCTGGGCCCCACCGCCCACATCGTCACCTACCCCGTCCGCAAGGGCCGCATGCTGAACTTCATCGGCATGGTGGACCGCGACGACTGGACCAGCGAATCCTGGGTGGAAGCCCGCACTCACGACGAATGCCTGCGCGACTTCGACGGCTGGCATCCCAACGTGCTGCACATGATCCGCAGCATCAAGACGCCCTACATCTGGGCGCTGAAAGTTCGCAAACCCTTGCCGCGCTGGTCCGTCGACCGGGTGACGCTGCTGGGCGATGCCTGCCACTCGACGCTGCCGTTCCTGAGCCAGGGGGCCAACATGGCCATCGAAGACGGCCTGGTGCTGGCCCGCAGCCTGGCGCAGCACGACGCCGACCCGAAGACCGCGCTGCGGGTCTACGAAGCCGCCCGAAGAGAGCGAACCGCGCGTATTACAATGAGCTCCGCGGAACAGCTACACCGTGTGCACAATCCACAATTAGCCCACCCGGATAGCGCCCAGGCCTACATCGCCCGGGAATGGTCTTCATCGAGCGTCAGCGATCGATACAATTGGATCTACAGCTACGACGCCACACAAGTCACCTTGCCAGTGCCCAGCGAGCCGTAACTTTATGACCGACCCTTCAGCCCTGAACCTTCAGTATTTCCTACCTTATAAGCTGTCGCGCCTGGTCAACGATATCAGTGCAGAACTGTCACGCACCTACGCGACGAACTTCGGGCTGAATGTTTCGCAGTGGCGGATGCTGGCGGCAGCCGCACAACTTGAACCCACTTCCGTCACCGAACTGACCGACTATTCCGGCATGGACAAAGTCACCGTCAGCCGCTCGGTGGCGGAAATGGTCAAGCGCGGCCTGCTGACCCGCACCCCCGATTCGCGCGACAGCCGCCGGGCCATCATCGCCCTGACCACCGAAGGCCGGGACATCTACGTACACATCGCCCCCGCGGCGGTGGAATTCGAGCAATCGCTGCTAAGCGTCTTCGACGACGGCGAACAGAAACAGCTGCAGGAATTCATCGACCGCTTGCTGGCCCAACTGGCCGTGCTGCGCTTGTCCGGGTCGTACAACTTCGATCGCCGAAAGCGGAAATCGCCGAAGGCGGTGGTGGCGGAGAAAGTGGATAAGTAGGCGGACAGCGCCAAGCTGTTGCAGGTATGTAGGACAAAAACCCGCGTCTCAGTAGAGATTGCGGGTTTTTTATGGGCCCTAGCGATGGTCCGGCACCATTTACGATTTGAGAGTTTTAAGTAACTAAATTAGACTAATCTATCTTTATGTGTGTGAACGAGCCGCCCTGGGCCGCGCTTTTATGTGTGTGGAGACATCAGTGGACGAATTCAAAAGGCGCATTGCCGCCCACATGGAACATGTTAGAAAAGTAGGCAGTCACTGCTCAACCGAAGAGACCACGAAGCAGGCGCTGATCCTACCTCTACTGGATATCTTGGGGTTCAGTCCGTACGACCCTACCAAAGTCAAAGCAGAGTACAGCGCAGATTTTCCCGGCGTGAAAGCAACTGAGCGCGTTGACTACGCATTGTTTAGCGCAGGCATCCCAGTCCTCTTCATCGAAGCGAAAGCTCATGCGCAGGAACTGACGAACCATTGCCCGCAACTATCACGCTACTACAACGCCACCCCGGAAGTCGCTGTCGCAGCAATCACCAATGGCCGTGAATGGCGCTTCTTCACCGATTTAGTCAATCGCAACATCATGGACCGGGATCCATTCCTTGTTGTCGATTTTGAATCGGAAGCATCTGACATTGCAGAGCATCTGCAACGCTTCCACCATGATCGCCTAGAGCCTGACGCCCTGCGTGCCCTTGCGGAAGAGAATATCTATTTGACGTCGTGTCGCGAGGCAATTACATCGGCACTGCGAGACTGTGATCTTGATTTCGTTCGCTATGTGGCAGCTCGGGGCGGCATTCAACGTACGTTCACCGGCAAGTTCCTTGAGAGCATTCAGCCCATCGTCAAACAAGCAATCGCACAGTCAATCAGCGGCATGGTAGCCGTGAGCCTATCGAGAACTGAGCAAGCGCCAGAAGCTCCCCCTGTTGAGGTCGTCCCAGACGACGATGCTCCAATCGTTGATCCAGACAACGAGAAAATAATCACTACCGTAGAAGAGCGCCGGCTACACGAAATCTGCGCGGACATTCTCCCTGGGGAGAACCTATCCATGCGAGACACTGAAACGTATTTTTCGGTGATCTTGGACGGAAAGTCGAACCGTTGGTTGTTCAGATTTTGGGGAGACAAGCGGCACCCTTCCATTCAGTTCATACAACCAGTCACCGACGCACATCAACTCGAAGCCCAACGAGCAGGGTTAGAACTGGGCCGCAACGGGCAAATTTTGCTCAAGAAACCGGAAGACCTCTATCGCCTTGCAGGGATCGTGCGCGACGCCTTAGCGTACTGCACGAATGATGAGAATTTCCGTCGTGGAAGTCGAGCCAAACCGGAATTGGAAGCATAGGGGCCAACACGACCCAGGCACTGAAGAAACTCGAGCCTCACTATAAAAATTCCCAGGAGAATGTGGCCACATGAGAATTTCTATTCTTTTTGCATCGATTGCGCTCGTAATACTCAGCGGGTGTGCCTACAAATCGAATGTCTCCAGTGCGAGCGGCGCCTCAGAAATCATGCCAAACCGGAGAATCCAAGCTCCAGCATATGTACGCGTAGATCCGGAGCTATCTGGCTTGGCGAGAAAAGCGTCTACCGGCTTCGTCTGCAGTGCCCACACATACACCGTAGATATCGGGCCCGCGGTTACCGAATCAATCATGCAGACATTGGAAGGTGCCTTCACGCAAGTTCTCCGAGTCGATGCCCAATCAGAAGCTAGACCTGATGGATACTTCCTCGATTTCTACCTATCGGATTTTTCTCCCAGGCTTCGCTTTGACCAGGGCTTCTGGAGTGTAAACGCCGAGGCTACAACGGAGCTGTCGATTCGAGCAAAAGCCTACAGCGGAGATGGAAGTCTTCTATTTCAGACGACAGCCCGAGGCGATGCTCGCTCCGACAACTCGAGCGGCGGATGCCCAGATGGCGATGAACGCTTGGCAGAAGCCGGGAAAAAGAGTCTTCAACGGACTATGGAAGACTTGGCTCAGAAGATGGTCAACTCTCGAGTTTTGACAGAGAACATCGCTAACGCAGCTGTCCCTAGACAGCCGCGATAAAACCTCTTGTCCATACCCCGAACCGATAAGTTGGTGAGCGAGAGTAGGAAGAACAAATGTCGAATGGCTCTGCTATCCCTTGCCTTCATTGGCATTCCCGCCTTTACTGGTCAATTTCTTTTCTACTCGCTAGGAGAAGCGAAGACACCCTACGTCGGGCCCTCAAAAAACGAATACCAAACTACGGGTAGATCTACAGGTTCAGCTCTTTTTGAGATGAGCGTGACAAAATTGATCAACCAAATCAGTGCGCTACTGAAATCGGAGGGGAGATGACCGCCAAAGAGGGGATCCGCAGGATTGTTAGGGCGATTTCGATGCTTGCCTGGGCAGTAGGGGCTCTTTCTCTGCTTGGCGGGACAGCACTACTGTTTGGCACGGAACCATTCCTGTCAGTTGTTATGTGGGGTGCTGGAGCAATTGCCTTCGCAGTCTTGCAAAGCCTAGCGTGGATCATTGCTGGGTTTTCGGGGAATCCGAAGGAATCGGACGGTCTGCTTCGATGGATGAGCCTGCGGACATGGCGGAATAGCGGCAAGAAATCTAAGCCAATTGATCCAGGGCCAACTGGCGTTGGAGGATGGCTCTTGCTCCTTGCCATCAATTTACTTGCGTTCACCCCTTTGCGTTTAATTATTGAAATCCATCTGACCATGACCCAAACCGAGAGCGCCTATCCTTCGTTGGTGTCGTTCCCTTTGTGGGAAAGCTACAAAATAGTGATTTGGATTATCACCGCCATCCTGTGCGCACTGATGATTGTCGCTGGCCTGAAGCTGAGGAACAGGCACGAGCCCAGTTCCGTTCAATTCGCTATTCGAACGCTTTGGATCGCAGGCCCCTTCGCGATCGTCCCAATTGCATTGGCAAATACTCTAATGATTGGAACGCCGCTTGCCGAGTTTTTCGACGTGGGAATGCTGCGAGAAATGGCAGTATCTGCGGGTGTGGCGCTCCTATGGACGTTGTATCTCAAATGGTCGCGCCGGGTTCGGAATACGTACTATCACCGCCTTTACTGGGATAGCGGTCCCATGGTTCCAGCGACTAATCGTCAAGAGCCGACGATCTGAAACTATCGTTAGACTTGCTGAAGAGGCTGCCCAGGGCGTGCTAGGTCACTAGATTGGCGCTAGCGTCAGGCAAGCCCGTTGTAACGTTAACTCCTCCCACCGAGGAACAAATTTAGAATGCCATCAAAAAGTGGCACATTACGCAGAGGAGGTAACTAAATGAGAAAAACAATTCTGCCAGTGTCCGTGTCATGTGCACTACTAACCGCTTGCGTTCATACGACTCCCAATCCGGTTCAAGTTTCTCAATATGGCGATGACACGATGTCATGTAGAACCATTGAGAATCAGATGCAGGATATGCAGACCCAACGTATGGCAAGCGATTCCGCTGGCGACGGTCAAGTTGCAAAGAACGTGGGACTCGGTGTTGCTGGTGCATTTCTGCTTGTTCCGCTGTTCTTCATGGACACCAGCGATGCGCACAGCGTTGAGGCTAAAGCTGCGCAAGCCCGATATAAACGGCTTCAAGCTTTATATGAGGACCGCGGTTGCGTGCCGCCTGGGTCAACTGCTGCTCAGCAAGTTCCTGCAGTCGACCCCGCACCAATACAGATCGGGCCAACCAAACCAACACCAACCACCTCGGACTACCGAAACCCCGTCACTGGGAATGCTAACTAACCCACCCCACTGATAAACCGATTCAAACACCACACCAAAAGGGCAGACCACACAGGAGACGCAACGAAATGAGAAAAATCAGACTATTCATCGCCGCGCTGTCATTTGGCCTAACCGCAATCCCGTTCCAGGCCTATTCCCACGGCGGGGGATGCAGAAAAGATTCTCCGCCGGGAAAATGTTGTCACATGGATAAGAAAGCCGGGACCGTGCATTGCCATTGAGCGCTCTCTGGCCTCCAACGAGAAGCTGATGATCTCAGTTCTCATGTTGCCCCTGCAGAACGATCTTCAAGGAAAATATCGAAACAATGAAATCATTCGGAGCACGTTTTTATACGGCGAATTGTTTGGGTGACTCGCCAGTTGTTGCTGTTGCGGATCTACTTCAGAACATTTATGAAGCAAGCCAGCGAGGAGAACTGTCACCTCAATTGGAAGACGAGGGTTGCAGATACGAAATTCGTGAATTGCAATCGTTAGGCGCGGCCACTTCGTTTAAAGGGGTCCTTGCAGTAGTGCGTGACGATGCGCCGCACATCAGGGCTGCGGACGGCGCTGAACGGCAGATCGATTTGAAGGACGAGGAAGGCGTCCTGGAAAAAAACTACTTTTTGTTTTTCCGCCAACATAACTTACTTGTCTGGCAAGTCAACGGTCGAGCAAGTCACGTGATGCGTTTCGAGCGCTACTTGTCCATGCTGTCTCCCAACACCATCGTTTTCGATGACGTTATTGATAGAGGCTCTTTGGCTAGGCTGCAGGCAGGAACGGTCAAACGTATCCAAGTTCGGATTGCATTGCCTAAAAACGCCGAGGCATATGATCCTGATGTATGGGAGGGCGGAGCATTCGATATGATGGCGGGAGTAGGCGCAACCACCATGCAGTTCGAACTGGCAACCAGAAGAAGGGGGCGAGGGTTAGAGCGAACCGTGAAAGAGGCTATCCATCGGCTGTTAAATCGGAAGGAAACGCGGGCAGTGAGAGTCCGGATGGACGGGCAACGAGAGTTTATTGACCTCATGGCTGATTGCATTACGGATCAGGTTCAGGTTCAAATGTTTGGGTTATATCCGAACCCTACTAGCGTTTTTGCTGAGCTTGCATCTGCAAAAGACCGGCAAACCCCGCGATTGGAGGCTTATTTTGGCATCGATGACCAAGTTCTGGATTAAGTGGGTGGCTACGTCTAGCTTAATCGTGGTTGGCATTGCTTACCTTGGCTTATTGGATCGTCTGACACCAGCAGACATAAAAAGCGCCGTTGGCGTGGTTGTGCAGGTCGCTGTAACGATGCTGGGCTTTGTGCTCGCATCGCTGACCGTCTTAGCTACTATTGCTCAATCTAAATTGGTAAGAAACATGCAAAAAACGGGACATTATCGCGTGCTACTTACGCGGATGTTTGCCTGCCTCATGATGTTTGGGCTTGTTGCAATAGGAGGGCTGATTTTGCTTTTCACCCCCGAAATCCCCGTGCGCGCTACTCTGGCGATCGTCGGACTGGCATTGCTCTCCATAGCTCTGCTGGGAGATGTACTTCGCAAATTGCGTTTGGTATTGGATCACTTAGCGATTTCGTGATTTGAATCCCTGTACCAAACGTTTTCCTGCCGATAGATTTCCAATGGCCGGATAAAACCGCCTTCGGGCGGTTTTCTTTTGCCTATCGAGTTGATGTGCTACCAACTCCAACATCGATAGTGCCGTACATCTCCACACTCCCCCTGTCTGTCCTGCTTCATTCTTATGAGCGCAACCTGCCAGGCCGGCCATCAGCATTGCGACGACAACAAAACGGGAAGGTTTTCAGAAATCATGCGGGCTTCCTCGAACTGTTTTTAGGCTTCATTCTATGCCATCTCACCTCGGCGCTTTTGAGGTCTTCAAGTGAGCCCGATTTGGGCACTCAACAAAAAATACCCAACAAAGTACCCAAAAACCATAGATTCACTGATACGACGGCAGACGCACAGACAACAAAAAACCCGCGCCTCACTAAGAGATTCGCGGGCCTGATGTGTTTGTGCGTACTACTTGAACTGCTGCTTGGTGCCGACGGCGAGACTCGAACTCGCACAGCTTTCGCCACTACCCCCTCAAGATAGCGTGTCTACCAATTCCACCACGTCGGCTGGGTATCGTTGCCAGGGCCGCCCATGGCTGGGCCACCCCAACAAAGTCCGACATTCTATCACGATTGCCCCACCCGACCACCCGCCAAGGGCTCAAATACCGGCTTTCGAATCAGTACACTAGCTGATCTGTCACTTTTTGCATACGCATTCCCCATGACCGTTTTTCCTTTCGAAGCCGTGTTGTTCGACTGCGATGGCGTGCTGGTCGATTCCGAGCCCATCACCGCGCAGGTACTGTCGACCATGCTGGGCGAGCTGGGCTGGCCGATTACGCAGGACGAGGCGCTGCGCATTTTCGTCGGCAAGACCGTCCGGGACGAGGCGGCGCTGATCCATGCGCGTACCGGCTTCACGCTGACGCCCGAATGGCTGGGGCAGTTCCGGACCCGGCGCGACGCGGCGCTGGCGCGCGACGTGCAGGCCATCGACGGTGCGCCGCAGGCGGTGCAGGCACTGCACGACTTGCTGGGCAGCCGCATGGCGGTCGCCTCGGGGGCCGACCTGCCCAAGGTGGAACTGCAATTGCGCAAGGTCGGCATCCACGGCTATTTCGCCGGCCGGATATTCAGCGGCCAGGACCTGCCTCGCAACAAACCCGCACCCGATGTCTACCTGGCTGCCGCCGCCGCGCTGGGCGTGGCGCCGCAACGCTGCGCGGTGGTCGAAGACACGGTGACGGGCGCCACGGCTGGCGTGGCCGCGGGCGCCACCGTGTTCGGCTACAGCCCCGGCGGCCCGGGCCACAGCGGCACCCAGGCCCTGCTGCAAGTCGGCGTGGCCCAGGTGTTCCACGACATGCGGGAACTGCCCGCATTGCTGGCGCAGGCAGGGGTCACGGCCGCCTGACGACCGTCATTCCTGGCGCTTGCGGTATTCCTTGATGACCTCGGGCAGCGGGTCGGCGCCCAGGCCCGGGCCGGTGGGAAGCGCCACGCTGCCGCGCACGACCCGGCCGGCGCTTTCGTATAGCTCGGCCTCCAGGCCCACGACGAAGTGCTCGATGGCGAGTTTCTCGGGCGCGGGCTGCGAGGCGATCAGGTGCAGGGTGGCCAGGAAACCGGGGCCGAAGTAGGTGGAATGGGGGGCCAGCTCGGCCCCGTGCACTTCGGCCAGCGCCGCCACCTTGCGGAATTCGGTGATGCCGCCCACCTTGGCCACGCTGGGCTGTACGTAGGTGGCCGCGCCCGCCGTCAGGATCTTGTGGAATTCGTGGGCGGTGCAGGCGTTCTCGCCCAGCGCCAGGGCCATGCCCGACGCTTCGCGCAGCGCCCGCAGGGCCTGCAGGTTCTCGGGGGGATAGATGGGTTCTTCCAGCCAGCGGATGTCGTAGGCTTTCAGGGCCATGGCCAGGCGCTGGGCGGCAACGGGCGTTTCGTGGCAGTTGGTGTCCACCATCAGCGGCACGTCTTGCCCGATCACGCCGCGCACCGCGCCGACATCGGTGGAACCGCGCGTGTGCACCTTCAGCGACTGGTAGCCATCGGCCACCGCGGCGCGGGCGGCTTCGGCCACCAGGTCGGGGTCGTCGAAACGGAACAGACTGGCGTAGGCGGCCACCTGCTGGGTCGAGGCGCCGCCGATCAGGTCCGCCACGGGCAGGCCGGCGCGCTTGCCGGCGATGTCCCATAGGGCGATGTCCAGGCCCGACAGCGCGAAATTCAGGATGCCGTAGCGGCCGTAGATGTGCAGCAGGCGCTGCAGGTCGTGCAGCGTGGCGGTGATGCGCCGGGAATCCCGGCCCACCGCCAGCGGCGCGACCATGTGGTCGATGGCGGCGCACACCGGGGCCTGGCAGGCGTACGAGAACGCCTCGCCCCAGCCGACGATGCCGTCGGCCGTGGTCACCTTCACCAGCAACACTTCCAGCGCGCCGAATTCCCTGCCCCGCCAGGCCGGCAGGCGGCTGCGCACCTCGAAGGGGATCGAAAGGGGGATCGCCTCTACGCTACGTATTTCCATTTCCGCCTCGCGTGGTTCCCGTGGCGCCCGTGCGCCGTCCGGCCGGCGCCGGGCAGGCGCCCGTCCAAGATTCTGCCTGATTCCGGCCGGCCCGACTGATCCGGGCGAGAATTTCCCGCTTACCGGCATGGAATGGGCAAAATTTTTCTCGTACTTCTGTTTATCATCCGAGGGCACAGTCATTCCTACGCCGTGGAGAAGATTCATGTCTTGCGATCCGGACACCGCCACGCTGGACAAGTACGAGCTCGCCATCCTCGAGATCCTGCAGCGCGATGCCCGCACCAGCGTGCAAGAGATCGCCGACCAGATCGGCCTGTCGGCCTCGCCCACCTGGCGCCGGATCCGCGCGCTGGAAGAGCGCGGCTACATCCAGCACTATGTCGCGGTGCTCAATGCCGAAAAGCTGGGCTACAAGCAGTGCATCTTCGCGCACGTCACCCTGAGCAAGCACGACGGCAACGCCATCCGCCAGTTCGAACAGACCATCGAGCGGCGCAGCGAAGTGCAGGAATGTTTCTCGATGACCGGCGACGCCGACTACCTGCTGCGCGTCATCGTGCGCGAGACCCAGGACTACGAACGCTTCTTGCAGGAAGCGGTGTACTCGTGCCCCGCCGTGCAAAGCGTGCGGTCCAACTTTTCGCTGCGCAAGATGAAATTCACCCTGCGCGTGCCGCTGGACTGAAGCCCCGGGATACACGGCGCGGCTGCCCATCATTTCACGCGGAAATCCCGGATCACGCCGGGATCCGGGTCCAGCCCCAGACCCGGCCCGGCGGGCAGGGCCAGCTTGCCGGCCACGGGCACCATGGCGTCGCCATAGGGGAACGCCTCCAGGCCCGCCACGAAGTACTCGATGAAGCCATGCGTCAGGGCCGGCGTCAGCGCGATCAGGTGCAGCGTGGCCAGCAGGCCCGGGCCGAAGTACGGCGAATGCGGCGCCAGCGTCATGCCGTGCACTTCGGTCAGCGCCGCCACCTTGCGGAATTCGGAAATGCCGCCCACCTTGGTGACGCTGGGCTGGATGTAGCGCGCCGCGCGGGCGCTCAGGATCTTGTGGAATTCGTAGGCGGTGCAGGCGTTCTCGCCCACCGCCAGCGCCACGCCGGTCTCGGCCTGCAGCGCGCTCAGCGTCTGGAAGTTCTCGGGCGGGTACAGCGGCTCTTCCAGCCAGCGCAGGTCGTACTGCTTCAGGGTCTGCGCGGCGGCATAGGCCTGGGCCGGCATCCAGGCGCAGTTGGTGTCGACCATCAGGGGCGTGTGCGCGCCGATGGCCTGGCGCACCGCGCCCACGTCGGCGGTGCCGCGCGTGTGCACCTTGAATGCGCCGTAGCCCTGCCGCTGCAGTTCCTGCGCGGCATGCGCCGCCTCGCCGGGGTCGTCGTAGCGAAACATGCTGGCATAGGCCGGCACACTGGCATCCGCCCCGCCCCCCAGCAGTTCGATCAGGGGCCGCCCGGCGCGCTTGCCAGCGATGTCCCACAGCGCGATATCCAGCCCCGACAGCGCGTAGTTCACCACGCCCGAACGGCCGTACAAGTGCATGACGTGCTGGATCTCGAACAGCAGGCCACTGATGTCGGACGAGTTCCGCCCCAAGGCCATCGGCGCGATCATCTCGTCCAGCGCGGTGCGCACCGCCCCCTGGCAGTTGTACGAGAACGCCTCGCCCCAGCCGACCAGGCCGTCGCTGGTCTCGACGCGCACCAGCAGCACTTCCAGCGCGCCGTAGTCGCGGCCGCGCCAGGCCGGCGCCTTGGCGCGCAGCCGGAAGGGAATGGCCAGTGGGATAGTCTCTATCTTCGTGATCTTCATGCCTGTGTTGCTCCTACGGATGGGGTGACGCTCGCACCGCGCGGCCGCCCCCTCGCCCGGGGCACGGCCGGCCATGCAGAAAACCGGTGCGCGCCGGGCGCGGCTACAGAATCGCCTGCAGGAACGCGCGGGTGCGGGGATTGCCGGGCGATGCCACCAGCTCGCGGGCAGACCCCTGCTCGACGATGGCGCCCTGGTCCATGAAGACGATGCGATCGCCCACCTCGCGGGCAAAGCCGATCTCGTGGGTCACCACCACCATGGTCATGCCCGACTGGGCCAGGCGCTTCATCTGGTCCAGGATGTCTTTGATGATTTCGGGGTCCAGCGCGGAAGTGGCCTCGTCGAACAGCATCAGTTGCGGACGCATCGCCATGGCCCGCGCGATCGCCACGCGCTGTTTCTGCCCGCCGGATATCTGGCCCGGATAGGCGCCGGCCTTGTCCGCCATGCCCACGCGCTCGAGCTCTTCCATGGCGCGGGCTTCGGCCTGCCCGGCCGTCAGGCCCAGCACCCGCATCGGCGCAAGCATCACGTTGCGCAGCACGGTCTTGTGCGGGAACAGGTTGAAATGCTGGAACACCATGCCGACCTGCTGGCGCAGCTGCCGCAGGTCGGCGCGCTGGCCCGCGGGCGGGCTGCCGGCCTGCGCGCCGGCCGACAGCACCACATTGCCCCGGAAGGTGATGCGGCCGGCCTCGGGCACGGTCAGCAGGTTCATGCAGCGCAGCAGCGTGCTCTTGCCCGACCCGCTGGGCCCGATGATGACCACTACTTCGCCGCGCCGCACCGACAGCGACACGTCGCGCAGCACGTGCACGGGTTGCGCCGCCGCGGCGCGCCAGCGTGGCTGCGCGGGGCCGAACCACTTGTTGATGCCTTCCAGCTTGATGATGTCTTGGTCCGATTGCATGGTGCCTGTGCTCCGGCGTGATGTCTGGGTGCGGGGCCTGCCGGGCGGGCCGGCTCAGGCCGTACCCCGCTTGAGCCGCCGTTCGATCAGGCGGCCGGCCTGTGAAACGGCGACGACCAGGAACAGATAGATGAGCGCCGCGGTCGTGTAGAACTCGAACGAGCGGTATTCCAGGTTGACGGCACGGATCGTCTCGGCCATCAGGTCGCTGGCGCCGATCAGGGCCACCACGGCGGAATCCTTCACGATCATGGCGAACTGGCTGACCAGCTGCGGCACCATCACCGCCAGCGCCTGCGGCAGCACCACGTCGAAAAAGGTGGCCCTGCGGCCCAGGCCCAGCCCTTGCGCGGCTTCGCGCTGCCCGGCCGGCACGCTGGCGATGGCCGAACGGTAGACCTCGGAAAGATAGGCGCTGTGCAGCAGCGTGATCGAGATGACGCTGGCGGCGAACGGCGTCAGCTCGACGCCCAGGGCCATCGACAACCCGAAGTAGATCCAGATGATGTAGATATAAATCGAGATCGCCCGGAAGAACTGCGTATACGCGAAGGCGACCATGCGCACCGGGCGCCAGGGCGACAGGCGCAGCAGCGCCACCAGCAGCCCCAGCACCAGCGCGCAGGCGTACGACGCGAACGAGATCTGCAAGGTGAAGACCAGGCCGCGCGCCAGTTGCGGCGCCTGCGCGATGACGGCGTGCCAATCCATCTGGTAGCTCATGGGTGCTCCAGCGCGCGCTCGATGGCCAGGAAGAAGAACGACAGGGTGAACACCATCGCCACGAACACCAACAAGACGGCCGTAAAGGCCTCGAACGGCGCGAAGTAGTTCATGTTGATCCCCTGGGCGCGATGCAGCATGTCCGGGATGGCGATCACGCCCATCAGGGTGGCGGTCTTCAGGATGCCCACCAGGACATTACCCAGTGGCGCCACCACCAGGCGCAGGCTTTGCGGCAGGATCACGTGCACATAGGTGTCGCGCCGCGTCAGGCCCAGCGCCCGCGCGGCCTCGGTCTGGCCGCCGTCGACCGCGGCGATCCCCGAACGGAATATCTCGGCGGCATACCCCGCCCCCGTGAAGGCCAGCACTGCGACAATGCTCTGCATCGGCGTGAAGGCGATGCCCACGAAGCGCGACAGGCCGAAGTGCACCCACAGCAACAGCACGTACGGCGGAATGCCGCGCGACGCCTCGACCACCGCGTACGCGGCGCCGCGCACCGTTGCCCATGGCGTGCGCCGGGCCATGGCCAGCAGCAGGCCCAGCGCGCAGGCGAACGAAAAGCCGATCAGGCTGGCGCTCAGGTCGATCCAGGCGCCGGCCAGCAGTGTCGGCCAATGGTCGGAAATGATCGACCACTGGAAGTTGTACTGGGAAAACATGGGGCAAGGTTCCCGCGCGGCCCAGGGTCAGGACTTCTTGATGATCAAGGGCTCACCGCCCGATCCCACCGCCACCATCGGCACGCCGTACTTGTCCTGCGCCTCGGTGCCGAACCATTTCTGCTGCAGGCCCAGCATAGTGCGCAGGCTGCCCTGGTAGCGCAGCCAGTTGGTGACGTAGGCCCACAGCTTGAAGTCGTCGGCGGCCATGAAGAACGTGTTGGGAATCGCGTTGACGGTTTCGGGGTGCACCGTGACGTCCGGGAACGCCTTGAAGACATTGGCGGCGAACAGCGCGTCAGTGATCAGCGCGTCGACCCGGCCGGTGCCCACCGCGCTGGTGGCGTCGCCCATTTGCGGGAAGGTCTGGATCTCGGCCTTGGGGAACATGGCGCGCAGCGTCGTCTCTTCAGAAGTGCCCTGCTGGCAGGCGATGCGGGTGCCGGGCGCGTTCAGGTCGTTCAGCGACTGCAGTTTCTTGCCGGCCTTCAGGTAGGCCACGTTCTGTTGGTAGTAGGCGGGAAAGCCCGCGAAGGCGCCGCGCAGCGCACGGCCCGGCAAGATCGTCACGAAGGTGCCGATCATGTCGAACTTGCCGGCCGACAGGGCGGCGAACGTCTGGCCGAACGGCATTTCGGTATAGACCGGCTCGGCGCCGATGTCCTTGAGCAGCAGTTCCAGGAAGTCGATGCCCAGGCCGGCGGGCTTGCCCGATTCGTCCTTGAAGCGCAGGGGCTTGTTGTTCAGGTCGACGCCGATGCGCGCTTTCTTGGTGCGCGTCCAGACGTCCAGCAGCGACTCGCCCGGCTTGGCCTGCTGCGCGGCCGCCGGCGTGGCCGTGGCCAGGGCGGCGGCGCCCAGCGCGGCGGCCCCGCCGGCGGCAAAGAAAGAGCGCCGCGACACCGGGGCATCGGGCGACGAAGTAGCGTTGGCGGCGGGCGTGTAAGTGTTCGGATGACGAGACATGAAGGTTCCCCTTATAGCGGTAGCGGCAATTCGGCATCAGCCTCATCGGGCATTGTTTGGCCGGTGCGCCGCCCCCATGAAACCCGGTGTGCGGCACCCGGTCATCATCCCATCGGGGGTCGGGCATGTTCTGTCTTTTTGCCCCGCGATGAAGCCGCGCGCTGGAAATAGAATTTCCGAGCAAGGGGAAATCGGGAAAGAAATCTGTCGGGTTGGGGCGCATTCAGGGCTAACCCTGACACCTGGCGAGGCGCGCGCATGAAAAAACCCGCGGGGCCTATACAGGCCCCGCGGGTCGGTGAACGGCTGCCGGCGACGCGGCCGGCTGGCTACTGGGCCTTACTGGGCCGGCTTGGGCGCTTCGGGGGCCGGCGTGGCGGGTTGTTGCTGCGGGGCCGGATCGGCAGCCGGCGGTTGCGCCGGGGCGGCCGGCACGTCGGCGGGCTTCGATTCGGACTGCGGCTGGGCAGCCGGCGCGGGCGCTTGCGGCACCGAGGCGTCGGGCTGGGCCGGGGCCGATTGCGGCACGGACGAACCGTTGCCCGCGCCCGGCACTTGCGGCACCGAACGGTCGGCCGGGAAGTCTTGCATGACGCCGGATTCGATCGCGGTGCCGGGGGTCGAGCCCTTGTGGCTAAGGTAGGCCAGGCCCACCGTCGAGGCGAAGAATACGACCGCCGCCCACTTGGTGGTGCGCGACAGGAAGTTGGCCGCCCCGGTGGCGCCGAACAGGCTGCCGGCAGAACCGCTGCCGAAGGCCGAGCCCATGTCGGCGCCCTTGCCCTGCTGCAGCAGGACCAGGACGATGATCGCCAGTGCGGACAGCACCTGCACGACCAGTAAAAGGGTAAGTGTCATAGGCATTGAGGACTCCGGAAACTTAGGCTGCGGCGATGCGCAGGAATTCTTCGGCCACCAGCGACGCGCCGCCCACCAGGGCACCGTCGATGTCGGGCATGGCGAACAGGGTGGCCGCGTTGGCGGCCTTGACGCTGCCGCCGTACAGCACGCGCACCTGGCCAGCACCCAGCCCGCGCAGGGCGACGCGGATGGCGCCATGCACTTCCTGCGCCTGCTCGGGCGTGGCCGTGCGGCCGGTGCCGATGGCCCAGACGGGTTCGTAGGCCAGCACCATGCGCGACAAGGCGTCGGCGCCCAGGGCCAGGACGGGTTCGAGCTGGCGTTCGATGACGCCCAGGGTATTGCCGCCTTCGCGGTCGGCCAGCGATTCGCCCACGCACACCACCGGCGTCAGGCCGGCATCGAGCGCGGCGCGGGCCTTGGCGGCCACGGTGTCGTCCGTTTCGCCGTGCAGCGTGCGGCGTTCGGAATGGCCGGCCAGCGCCCAGCGGCAGCCGAATTCTTTCAGCATGGCGCCCGAGACTTCGCCCGTGTAGGCGCCCTTAGCCTGCGCGCTGATGTCTTGCGACCCCCAGGATACGGTGCTGCCTTCAAGGGCGGACGCGGCCTGGGCCAGGTACGGGAACGGCACGCAGACGCCGATTTCGCAACGCGAGGCCGGGTCGGCCGCGCGCAGGGCTTCGAGCAGCGCGGCGTTCTCGGCCAGGCTGCCGTGCATCTTCCAGTTGCCCAGCACGAGCCGGGCGCGGTTTTCAACAGAGGTCATGGCGAAAGCGGTATCAGGGGGCGCCCGGACAAAATCCGGGTCAAACTGTAGATTGTATCCTGTTTACCGGGAATTCCGCTTGCCAGCTGCGGCGCGCGGCGCCCGCGCGGGCGAACGGAAACGCAGGCAGATCGGCTTTCAGCAGGTCAGTCATCGTATAATTGAGAGTGTAGGCAGATAGCCGCAATTCAACCTTGGCCTGAATGACTGCTTCATTTGCCCCCGCTTCTTTGCCCAGACGCCGCTCGCGTTCACTCGCGGAAGACGTCGTCACCGACCTGGGCGCCCAGATCCGCAACGGCACCTTCCCTCCCGGCAGCAAACTGCCGACCGAAACGCAGATCATGCAGCACTACGATGTCAGCCGCACGGTCGTGCGCGAGGCGATCTCGCGCCTGCAGGCCGCCGGCATCGCGCACACCCGGCACGGCATCGGCACCTTCGTGCTGGGCAACGAAGAAAACGCCAGCTTCCGCATCGACCCCGATGCCATGCTGATGATCCGGGAATTGCTGGCGGCGCTGGAAATGCGCACCAGCCTGGAAGCCGACGCCGCCGGCCTGGCGGCTACGCGCCGCACCGCGAAAGACCTGGAAGGCATGCGCCGCACGCTGGACGAGTTCCGCGAAGGCATCGAGCTGGGGCACAACACCGTGCCGCAAGACATCCAGTTCCACCGGCAGATCGCCCTGGCCACCGCCAACCATTACTTCGCCGATATGCTGAACCACCTGGGCAATATGGTGATGCCTCGCGCGCGCCTGGATTCCGCCAAGCTCGGCAAGGAAGACTCCACCCAGTACCTGCTGAAGATCAGCGGCGAACACGAAAGCATCTACGACGCGATCGCCCGCGGCGATCCCCAGGTGGCGCAGGCCGCCATGCGGCTGCACCTGGGCAACAGCCGCGAACGGCTGCGCAAGGCCCATAACCTGGCGCAGCCGTCCAACGACGACCCCTTGCTGGCCTGAAGTAAAGGCGCTAGACCGTCGCGTTGACCAGGTCGGCCTGGCCGCGCGCCAGCCGGTCCAGGTTCTCTAGCAGCACATCCAGCAGGTTGTCTTCGAACTGCGCCGTCTCGCCGCCGACGTGGGGCGTGATCAGCACATTGCCCATGTCCCACAGCGGGCTTTCGGCGGGCAGCGGTTCTTCCCACACGCAGTCGAGCGCGGCGCCGGCGATGCCGCCAGCTTTCAGCGCCGCGATCAGCGACGGCTCGTGCACCACCCTGCCCCGCGCCACGTTGATCAGTTGCGCGGCGGGCTTCATCGCCGCCAGCGCCGCCGCGTCGATGAGGTTCTCGGTTTCCGGCGTCAGGGGGCAGGTCAAGGCAACGAAATCCGCCTCGGGCAGCACGCGCAGCAGGTCTTGCTGCGCGACGACCTGGTCGGCGCCCTGCGTGCCATGGGCCACGTCGCGCTTGACGGCGATGACCCGCATGCCGAATGCCTTGGCCAGGGTGGCCAGTTTCTGCCCGATGCGCCCGAACCCCACCACCAGCAGAGTCTTGCCGGACAGTTCGTCTTCGCGCTGGGCCAGGTCGGAAATCGGGCTGCGCCAATGGCGGGCCGCTTGGTTATCGCGCGCCATGGGTATCTTGCGCGCCAGCGCCAGGATCAGCGCCAGCGCATGTTCGGCCACGGCGACCGCATTCGTGCCCTGGGCGCTCGTCAGGCGGATGCCGCGCTGGCGGAACGCGTCCTTGTCGTAGTGGTCCATGCCGGCGCTGATGGACTGCAGGAACACGAGCCGGGGGGCCTGTTCCAGGTATTCGTTGCGCCACAACATCCCCGAGACCAGCAAGACGTCCGCCTCGCCGATACGCGCCTGCAGTTGTTCGTGCGTTCTCACCTCGAAAGCGTTCAGGCCGGTGTTGCGCAGTGCAAAGCGTTCCGACAGTCGATAAGAGGGGTGAGCGAAGCAGATGTTCAATTGGTCGCGCTCGGGAAAAGTTCGAACTGCCATAGATCCTCTCTAGTCCGGATGAAATAAGAACGCGCGCTCTCCGGGAACAAAGCCACGCGGATACTGCCTGGCAACCCGCCCGCCGCCACGCGCGGGCAGGTTGCCGCGTGACGGTTACTGCAGCTTGATGTTCAGGTCTTTGATCATCTTGCCCATCTTCTTGATGTCGTTCTGGACGAACTGTTCGGCGGCGACGTTGTCGCCGGGAATGACGGTGGCGCCCAGCTTCTTGACGCTGTCGATGAACGCCGGATCCTGCTTCATCTCGACGATGGGCTTGTTGTAGGCGCTGACGATCGAGTCCGGCGTCTGCACCGGCACCAGCGCGCCGAACCAGCCGACGATATCGAAGTCCGGAAAGCCGCTTTCGGCCAGGGTGGGAATGTCGGGATACATGGGCGAGCGCTCTTTCGAAGTCACCGCCAGGGGCTTCAGGGTCTTGGCCTGCAAGTGCGGCCCCATCAGCGCGATATTATCGAAGGCCACCGGTACGCGACCGGAAATGACATCGCTTACCTGAGCGGAACTACCCTTGTACGCCACCAGTTCCATGTCGATACCCGATTGCTTGCGGAACAACGCCCCGGCGATGTGCGGGCTGGACCCGATGCTGGTGATGGCCACCGTGGCCTGGTCCGGGTGCGCCTTCAGGTAGGTCAGCAATTCGGCCACGTTCGACACCGGCAACGACGGCGTCGTCACCAGCAGATAAGGCGTGGCGGCCACCAGGCCCACCGCCTTGAAATCGCGCGCGGTATCGAACGTCAGGTTCGGGATCAGGAACGGGTTGCTGGAATGGCCGCTGCCGGTGAACAGCACCGTCTTGCCGTCGGCCGGCGCCCGCGCCACGACGCCGGCGGCAATGGTGGTGCCGCCGCCCGGCCGCGTCTCGACCACCACGTCCACGCCCATGCGTTTGCTCCACTCGTTGGCCAGCAGGCGGGCCATGGCGTCGGTCGTGCCGCCGGGCGCCTGCCCGTGTATCAAGTGAATCGCGCTCTTGTCCGGCGCGTCGGCCGCCTGACCCTGCATGGCCGCCAGGCTCAATACCGCTACAGTGAAAATCCGCTTTAACTTCGTCATCGCTATTGCCCCTTGTTGAAGATTCGATGCGGCGCTTGGCTTGATGGGATCGATGCGCCCACAGCAGGTCGAATTTTATTGTCAGTCATCGTACAACACAACAACATATTCGATGAATTCGTCTTATTTCATCAGGGTTTTCCCGCAAAAATAAAGGCCCAGCCCGGCGATTTCTCAAAACAAGATGACAGACAACTGATGACTAACTATAGTGCAGTCCCATCGCGTTTTCTTCACACGGAGACTTCCTCATGCCCAACGCCGAACTGCACCGCCTGCAAACCACTGCCCGCCTGAGCCGCACCATCCGGTGCGGCGACACGGTGTACCTGAGCGGCATCACGGCTGCCGATGCGGGCGACGACATTCGCAGCCAGACCCGCCGCGTGCTGGAGAAGCTGGACGAGTTCCTGCGCCTGAACGGCACCGACAAGACCCGCCTCGTCTCGGCCCAGATCTGGCTGCGCGATATCGATCGCGACTTTGCCGCCATGAACGAAGTGTGGGATGCCTGGACGCCGAAAGACGCGGCGCCCACCCGCGCGGCGGGCGAGTCCCGGCTGGCCGATCCGAAGGTGCTGGTCGAGATCATCGCCACCGCCGTGCTGTAAGCCGCCCCATACCGACAGGACTGCGAGCATGTCAGCGGATTCCCGGTTCGATGCCGACATCTTGATCGTCGGCGCCGGCATCATCGGCCTGGCCATCGGCGTCGAACTGCACCGGCGGGGCCGGCGGGTCGTCGTGCTGGACCCGGACGGCCCCGCCCGGGGCGCCTCGTACGGCAACGCCGGCTACCTGAGCCCGGCCAGCGTGTACCCACCGGCATCCTATGTGGGGCTGGCGGGGCTGCCGCGCCTGTTGCTGGATCGCAATGGGCCGCTGGTGGTCCGCCCGGGCCACCTGCCCCGCTTCCTGCCATGGGCCCTGCGCATGCTGGCGGCGAACCGCCCGGGCCCGCAACAGGCCGGCGTGGCGGCCGTGACGACGTTGAACCTGCATTCGGTGCGGGACTACGCGCCGTTGCTGCAGGCCGCCGCCGCCCAGGACCTGATCGACAAGCGGGGCAGCCTGGCTGTCTGCGGCTCGCCGCAGATGCTGGAAACGTACCGCCGCAAGGCGCTTGCCCAGCAAGCGCTGGGGTTCGACTGCCAGGTGGTCGACGCCGACGAGGCGCGGGCGCTGGAACCGGCCCTGGGGGGCGAGATCGCCGGCGGCGTGTTCTACGCCGATGCCGCGCGCTGCGCCGACCCCGGGCAACTGGGCGAGCGCTTCGCCGCTTTCATCGCACGCGAAGGCGGGCAACTGGTACGCAGCAAGGCCACGAGCCTGCGCCCGGTGGGCGCGCAAGACTGGATCGTCCACACGCCGCAGCGCGAATGGCGCGCGCGGCGGGTCGTCGTCGCCGCGGGCAGGTGGTCCGATGCGCTGATGGTTCCCCTGGGCTACAAGGTGCCGCTGGAATCGGAACGCGGCTACCACTTGATGCTGCCCACCCCCGGCGTGGCCCTGAACCGGCCGGTGGTCATCGCCGATGCCTTCTTTACCGCGACGCCCATGCTGAGCGGCATGCGGCTGGCGGGAACCGCCGAGTTCGCCGCGGCCGACGCGCCCCCCGACGCCAGGCGCTCGTGGATGCTGTACGACCTGGCGCGCCGGCACCTGCCCGGCCTGAATGCCGACCAGGCCCGCACCTGGATGGGCGTGCGGCCCGCCCTGCCCGACGCCCGGCCGGCGCTGGGCAAGGCCAGCCGCCATGACGGGCTTTACTACTGCTTCGGCAACCATTACCAGGGCCTGACGCAAGCCGCCACCTGCGCCCGCATGATGGGCCACCTGCTGTTCGACGAGCCCGCGCCCATCGCGCTGGAGCCGTTCGACCTGAAACGATTCGAATGAGACACCGCATGCATTCCCCCGACACCGATACCCCTCGCGGCACGCCGGCCGCGGCCATGCTGAACGGGCTGACCAAGGGCATGCCCGGCAACCTGCCCGACACGCCGCTGCAGCATATCGGGCAGCGGGGCTGGAATGTCTTGCGCGAAGACCTGCCCCTGCCGGCGGCGGTGATCCGGCAAAGCGCGCTGGAACACAATGGCCGCTGGATGCGGCAGTTCGTGCAGGCGCATGGCGGCCTGCTGGCGCCGCACGGCAAGACCACCATGAGCCCCGAACTGTTCGCGCGCCAACTGGCCGATGGCGCCTGGGGCATGACGCTGGCCACGGCCCACCAAATCCAGGTGGCCCGCCATTTCGGCATCCAGCGCATCTTCCTGGCCAACCAACTGGTGGGCCGGCAGGCCATCGACTACGTGCTGGGACAGTTGCGCGACGACGCGCACTTCGATTTCTATTGCGTGGTCGATTCGCCGCGGCACGTCCAAACCCTGGCCGACGCGGCGCGCGCGGCCGGTATCGGCCGCCCGCTGCAAGTGCTGGTGGAAATCGGCGTGCCCGGGGCCCGGGCCGGCTGCCGCACGACGGCCGAGGCCCTGGACGTGGCGCGCGCGGTACGCGCGCAATCGCCCTGGCTGAGCCTGCGCGGCGTCGAGGGGTTCGAGGGAATCCTGTCGAACCCCGATCCGCAGGAACTGGTCCGCCAGGTCGAGGCCTTCCTGGCCCGCATGCTGGACGTGGCGGCCCAGTGCGATCACGAAGACCTGTACGGCGACGGGACCGTCCTGCTCACCGCCGGCGGCTCGGCCTTCTACGACCTGGTGCTGAAGACCCTGGGCGAAGCGCGCCTGTCGCGCCCCAGCGCCGTGCTGACCCGCAGCGGCTGCTACCTGACGCACGACACGAAGAAATACCGGGACGCCCAGGCGCACCTGGTCGCCCGCAACGGCGGCGCCGGCGCGGACGAAGACGGGCTGCGCCCGGCGCTGGAAGTCTGGGCCTACGTGCACTCGCGCCCGGAACCGGGGCGTGTGATCGTCGGTATGGGAAAGCGCGATATCTCGTACGACGACCTGCCGGCCGCGCAACGCTGGCACCGCCCCGGCCCGGACGCGGGGCAGCCGCAGCCGCTGCCGGACACGGCGCAGGTGGTGCGGCTGGACGACCAGCATTGCCATATGCGCGTAGCGCCGGATTCGCCGCTGCGCACCGGCGACATGATCCAGTTCGGGATCTCGCACCCCTGCCTGACGTTCGACAAATGGCGCGCCATTTGCCTGGTCGACGACGACTATGACGTCGTGGCGGCGGTCTCGACTTACTTCTGAAGACCCCCGCCCCGCCGCGCTACACCGTCAGGATGATCTTGCCGATGTTCTCGCCGGCTTCCATCATGGCGTGCGCCGCGGACGCCTGCTCCAGCGGGAAGGTGGCGTGCACGATGGGCTTGATGGCCCCCTGCTCCAGCAGCGGCCACGCGCGCTGGCGCAAGGCCTTGGCGATGGCGCCCTTGAAGGCCACGGGGCGCGGGCGCAGCGTGGAGCCGGTCAGCGTCAGGCGGCGGCGCAGGATCTGATTGCAGTCGACCTCGGCGCGCGCGCCGCCCAGCAAGGCGATGACCACGATGCGGCCGTCGTCGGCCAGGCACTTCATGTTGCGGTTGATGTATTCGCCCGCGACCATGTCCAGGATCACGTTGACCCCGGCACCGCCGGTGGCGTCGCGCACTTCCTGGACGAAATCCTGAGTCTTGTAGTTGATGCCCTTGGCGGCGCCCAGCGCCTCGACCGCGCGGGCGCGCTCGTCGCTGCCCACGGTGGCGTAGACGGTGTTGCCCATGGCGCGGGCCAGCTGGATCGCGGTGGTGCCGATGCCGCTGGCGCCGCCGTGCACCAGCAGGGTCTCGCCGTCTTGCAGGGCGCCGCGGTCGAACACGTTGCTCCAGACGGTGAAGTAGGTTTCGGGCAGGCCGGCGGCCTCGATCTCGGACAGGCCCTTGGGAATGGGCAGGCATTGCACCGCCGGAGCCACGCAATATTCGGCGTAGCCGCCGCCGGCCACCAGCGCGCAGACCTTGTCGCCCAGCGCGAAGCCGCCCGCGGCCGCGTCGCCGCCGACGATCTCGCCGGCCACTTCCAGGCCCGGCAGGTCAGAGGCGCCCGGAGGCGGCGCGTAGTTGCCTTTGCGCTGGAACACGTCGGGGCGGTTGATGCCCGCGGCCGCGACCTTGATCAGCACTTCGCCCGCGCCCGGCTCGGGCATGGGCCGATCGGCCGGCACCAGGACGTCGGGGCCGCCCGGTTGGGAGATTTCAATTGCGCGCATGACTCGCCTCCTGGATCAAATAGATTATTATGACGCCCTTTACGGAAGATCCAAGCCGGCCGCACGGCGCGCACGTCCACGGCCCGGACCTTCCCGGCGCGGAATCCTGCCGCGCACGCAAGATGGAAGCGTGGCCGAGCGGTTGAAGGCACCGGTCTTGAAAACCGGCAAGGGTTCACACCCTTCGTGGGTTCGAATCCCACCGCTTCCGCCAGCCATCCCAACCCGCACCCATGGCGAAATTGGTAGACGCAAGGGACTTAAAATCCCTCGCCGCAAGGCGTCCCGGTTCGATTCCGGGTGGGTGCACCAGCAAGATCGCCGGCCGCGCCTGACCATATCGCGGCCAGCTGCCCGGTCAGTTGCCGTGATGCACGATCACGGTCTTGAGCTGGCTGTAGTCATGCAGCGACGCCAGGCCTTTCTCGCGGCCGTAGCCGCTGTTCTTGTAGCCGCCGAACGGCGCCTCGACGCCGATGGGCTGGTAATCGTTGATGTAGACCTGCCCGGCCTCCAGGCCGCCGGCGATCCGGTGGCCCCGGCCGATATCGGACGTCCATACGCCGGCGGCCAGACCGTACTCGGAATCGTTGGCCATGGCGACGGCCTGCGCCTCGGTGTCGAACGGGATCACCACGCCCACCGGCCCGAAGATCTCTTCGCGCGCGATGCGCATCTGGTTGGTGGCGCCGACGAACAGGGTAGGCTCGATGAAATGGCCGCCCTGGCCGTCCGGCAGGTAGGCGGGCCGGCCGCCCCCCGCGGCCAGGCGGGCGCCTTCCTGCTTGCCGATTTCCACGTACGCCTGGATGCGCTGCAACTGGCCGGCCGAGATGACCGGCCCGATGGAAGGGTCGTCGATGCCGCGCCCGACGGTGACCTGCCCCAGTTCCGCCTGCAGGCATTCCAGGAACGGCTGCTGCACGGCCTTTTCCACCAGCAACCGGGTGCCCGCCGAGCAGATCTGCCCCGAATTGAAGACGAAGGCTTTCCGGGCAAGGCGGGCCGCTCGCTCGAGGTCGGCGTCGGCGAACACGATGAAAGGCGACTTGCCGCCCAGCTCGACCGTGGCCGGGATGATGCGGTCGGCCGCGCCATGCAGCACCTTGCGGCCGGTGGCGACCGACCCGGTGAAACTGACGCGGCGCACCAGCGGATGATCGACCAGCGCGGTGCCGGCCTCGTGCCCGTACCCGGTCACCACGTTCAGCACCCCTTCGGGCATGCCCGCCTGGATGCACAGCTCGGCCAGTTCCAGGGTGCCCAGCGGCGCCAGTTCCGCCGGCTTGAGCACCACCGAGTTCCCCGCGCACAGCGCGGGCGCGGCGCCCCGCCCCGCCTGGCTGATCGGCGCATTCCACGGCAGGATATGGCCCGTGACGCCGTAGGGCTCGCGCACCCCATACATCAAGTGGCTGTTGGACGCCGGAATGACTTCGCCCAGTTGCTTGTCCGCGACCCCGGCAAAATATTCGAAATAGCGCGCGCAGGTCAGCACGTCGTCGCGGGCCACGGACAGCGGCTTGCCGGTATCGCGGCTTTCCAGGTAGGCGAACTTCTCGGCTTCGCCAGCCAGCCGGCGGGCCACCTCGGCCATGATGCGGCCGCGCTGCCTGGGCTCGAGCGCCATCCAGCGTTTGAACCCCGACTGGGCATCGGCCACCGCCCGCGCGACGTCTTCGGCCTGGCCCCGGGCGCAAGCGGAAAACCATTCGCCGGTGGACGGGTCTTCGATCGGGATGTATTCGCCCTGGACCGGGTCCTGCCATTGTCCGGCGTAGAAATGCCCATACGAGCCACGAGCCTGGTACGGCTGGGCGGCGGCCCGGGGTTGCGTATCCATGTGGTTGTCTCCTCGACGGTGCGTCGGCGTTGCCGGCCGGCCTTGTCCAGCCATGTTCGCCGTATTAAATACTATATAGCCGTCACTTAACAAACAATTTATCTATTAATTTTAAAACACAGTAGTTGACATTTTAGTCAACATTACTAAACTGCCCTTCTGAAACCCGGCCAGCCGGCAGGCAAAGCGTTGCGACTCTTTCTGTGATGGACGATCTATGACCCGGCAATCCAGTGCGCAGTCCCCCGAAATCGCAGCCGTGGTCGCGCAGGCCCTGCACGACCATGGCGTCAAAGAGGTCTACGGCGTCTGCGGCGACCACATCAACTCGCTGTACCGGGCCATTGCCGATGCCGGCATCCAGGTGATCGGCACGCGCACCGAATCGGGCGCGGTGCAGATCGCCGACGGCTATGCGCGCGCCACCGGGCAATGCGGCGTGGCCATCGTGACGGGCGGCCCGGGCCACACCAATGCCATCACCGGCCTGGCGGTCGCGCACGCGGCGCAATCGCCGGTGCTGGTGCTGTCGGGGCTGACGCCGCCGGCGCAGCGCCATCGCGGCGGGCAACAAGTGATGGACCAGGCGCGCATGGCCGAACCGGTGGCCAAGCTGGCGCGCGAGCTGGTGCACCCCGACAACGTGGGCGCAGAACTGGCGGCCGCCTTCCGCGCCGCCACGGCGGGCACGCGCGGGCCCGTCAGCCTGTCCATACCCGTGGACGTGCTGGCCACCCCGGCCGACCCCGCGCCGCGGCCGCAGGGCCCCACGCAGGCGCAAGCGGCCGGCGCCTGGGCGCCACACGTCCTGGATGCTTGCGGGCAATTGCTCAAGGCCGCGCGCCGGCCGGTGCTGGTGCTGGGCAGCGAGGCCTGGCAAGGCGACGCCGCGGTGCTTGCGCAGGCCGTTCGGCGCCTGGGCATCCCGGTGTTCACGTCCGAACTGGCGCGCGGCTGCATCCCCGACGACGGCCTGCTCAGCTTCGGCTATGCAGACCCGTTCTTCAATACGGTGTTCCGTGCCATCAAGGATGCCGACCTGGTCGTCCTGGCCGGCGCGCAGGTGGATTTCCACACCTGCTTCGGCGGGCCGCAACTGCTGTCGCCCGACGCGAAAATCATCCAGATCCACCCGGACCCGGCGCGCCTGGGGCAATGCGTGCGTGCGGATATCGGCATGGCGGGCGACGCGGTGGCCGGCTTGGCGCAGCTTGCCGGGCTGGATGCCGTGCACGGCCCCGCCGTCCAGGACTGGGCGCGCGCGCTGCGGCAGGCCTATGCGGCCCAGCAGCAGGCATGGACAACCCAGCTCGACGCCCTGCGCGCATCCCCGACCATCCACCCCTTGCAGGTGTGCCAGGCATTGGCCCGGCACCGCACCGACCGCACGGGCATCACCATCGACGGCGGCGATTTCGTGCATTGGGCCCGCTCGTACTTCCCGGCCACGGCACCGGGCCACTGGATGGACGCGACGCTGATGGGGAACCTGGGCGGTTCGCTGCCCCTGGCCATGGGCATGCAGAAAGCCTTCCCCCACGACCCGGTCTGGGCCTTCACGGGCGACGGCGGCTTTGGCTTCTATTCGTGGGAACTGTCGACGGCCGTGCAGGAAGGCCTGCCCATCAAGGTCATCGTCGGCAACGACGCGGCCTGGGGCATCGAAAAGCGCCTGCAGCTGAATCACTACGACAAAGTGGTCGGCTGCGACCTGCCCCACATACGGTACGACCTGTTCGCCGAGATGGTGGGCGCCAGGGGGTTCCACGCGCACGACCCCGCCAGCCTGGACGCGGTCGTGCAGGAATTCGTTTCAGCAGACGGGCCGGCGCTGCTGAACGTGGATATCACCCCGCTGGCCAGCCGCCCTTTCCTGGATTTCAACCGCTATTGAGCGCTACCCCAAACAAAAAAAGGCAGGAGACCCCCATGAAACTCACGACCTTGCTTGCCGCAACACTGTTGTCGTTGCCGCTGACGCCCGTACTGGCCGCGACCGGTTCCGCGAACGGCTATCCCTCGAAACCGATCACGCTGATCGTGCCGTTCCCCGCCGGCAACGTGTCCGATACGGTGGTGCGCATGGTGGCCGACGAACTGGCCACCTCGCTGAAGCAACCGGTCGTGGTGGAAAACCGCGTGGGCGGCAGCGGCTCGGTCGGCCTGAGCGCCGCGGCGCGTTCCGCCCCGGACGGCTACACCCTGGTGGTGGGCACGGCGGGCAACCTGGTCACCGCGCCGCTGCTGCAGAAAGAACATTCCTTCGACGCCGCCCGCGACTTCCGGCCGATCATCATGATGGCGCCGCTGACCATGGTGCTGGTGGCGCGTCCCGACCTGCCCGCCAGCAACCTGGGCGAACTGCTGGCAATGGCCCGCAAGGACTCGACGGCCGTGTCCTACGGCTCGCTCGGCGCCGGCTCGGTGCCGCATCTTGCCATCGAGCTGCTGGCGGAACAGGCTGGCGTGAAAATGCTGCACATCCCCTACAAGGGCAGCGCCCAGGCCACCACCGACCTGTTGGGCGGCCGCCTGAGTGTGGTGATCGATACGGTGCCGCCGGCCCGCGCCAACATCGCCGCCGGCAAGATAAAGGCCCTGGCGGTGACCAGCGCGAACCGTTTCGCCATGCTGCCCGACGTGCCCGCCGTGTCCGAGACCCCGGGCCTGCAAGGCTACGAGGCCATTTCATGGAGCGGCCTGTTCGCCCCGGCCGGAACACCCGCCCCCATCGTCGACAAGCTTCACGATGCGATCGACACGATACTGGCCAAGCCCGCCATCAAAGAGCGCCTGAACCAGATGGGGCTGGAAGTGCGCACCAGCAGCCCCGACGAGTTCGCCGCCTACATCGAGGCCGAACGCAAGAAGTGGAAAGCCATCATCGACAAGGCCGGCATCGAGGTGCAGTAGTCCGCCGGCCTCGCAGCGGCGGCCGGCCTTGCCAATCCTTACAATATCGGCCACCCGCCGCGCTGGCGGCCGCGCGCCCCGCGAACCGCCGGGCGGGCGGCCACAGACCCTGTTACGTTTGGCCGCCACGCCCGTGAAATGGGGCCGGCGCGCGCCAACCCGTGCGGTAACATGCTTGGCGTCTGAAGCCCTTTTTCCCGCATGGACGCCTATATCGACCGAATCGGCCAGTTCATCCAGACCCACCACGACTGGGCTGGGCCGATCACCTTCCTGCTGACCCTTGGCGAATCGCTGATCGTCGTGGGCCTGTTCATCCCCGCCACGGCGCTGATGCTACTGACCGGCGGCCTGGTCGGGGCCGGCACGCTGTCGCCCTGGACCGTGCTGGCCTGGGGCATCGCCGGCGCCATCGTGGGCGATGCCCTGTCGTACGCCCTGGGCCGCTGGCTGGGCCCCGGCCTGCTGCGCCGCTGGCCCTTCAATACCCAGCGCACCGCGGTGGCGCGGGCCCGGCTGTTCTTCTACCGCTATGGCTTCGCCTCGGTGCTGATCGGCCGGTTCCTGGGGCCGATCCGCTCCACCATCCCCACGGTCGCGGGCATCATGGGCATGGGCCACGCGCGCTTCCAGCTGGCCAACGTGCTGTCGGCCGTGGTCTGGCTGCCGCTGATGCTGGCGCCGGGATTCATCACGGCACGCAGCGTCGACGCGATGCAGGGCAGCCCGCACATCGGCCTGGCCGCCGGCACCGCCGCATCGGTGCTGATCGGCTGCTGGCTGCTGGCGGCCTTCGTGCGCAAGCGCCGCCAACCCGACGAACGATCGCGCCCCGAACGGCGCCGCTGATGCCCCCCGGGCCGGGCCCCGCCATGCTCTACCGCGCCCTGGCCGACCTGGTATTGCTGTTCCATGCCGCCTTCGTGGTGTTTGTCGCCGCGGGCGGACTGCTGGCGCTATGGAAGCCGCGGCTGGCGCCGTGGCACCTGGCAGCCTTGGCATGGGGCGCGGCCGTGATCGGCATGGGCTGGCTATGCCCGCTGACGCCGCTGGAAAACACGCTACGCCAATGGGCTGGCCAGCAAGGCTACACGGGCGGTTTCATCGAGCACTACGTGTTCCGCCTGATCTACCCCGACGGGCTGACCCGGCCGCTGCAGATGGCACTGGCCGGCCTGCTGGTGGCCGGCAATGCGGTCGTGTATGCGATCCTGTACCTGCGCCGCCGACGCGACTAAGACCGCAATGCGCCGCGGCCAACGTTATCGGCGTCGCAGGCTGAACTGCGGCCCGGCATGCAGGCGCTGGTAGGCATCGTCGTGGTCGATGATCGCCAGCCTCATGCTCGGCGAATACTTGACGAACACACTCGTGCCTTTCTTCAGCCACGCGGTCGCGCATTCTTTGAACAGTTGCTCGATATAGACGGCCTGTTCAAGCCGAATTCCTTCGGGCGGTTCCAGCTCGACCAGCAACTGGTACCACTGGTCCTTGTCGCCGCCCTGCTCGCCGCAGTGCTCGGCGGCCAGAATCGTCCCCGGCATGCGCACGCCCGACTTGAACACGTGCTCGGAAATGAAATCCACCACCAGCGAGCGCAGCTGGAAAAACATGACGCCCACCAGGAAGCACACCAGGATGATCTTGTAGGCATGCTCGTTGCCGAAGAAAGTGGTGATCGACACCAACATGGCAACGTAGACCAGAAAGCACACCACCGAGCCGATCATCAGGGCGTAGCCTAGCAACCCCACCAGATAGTAGTAAATCATTGGGCGCGCGCGATCAAGTGGAACAAGGCCCGGCGAGCGGGCATCAGGCCGCCAGGACCAGCACTTTCTTCTGGTCCATTTTCAAGTACATGCCCAGCGTGTTCCAGAAGTTCTGCAGGGCCAGGCACAGCCAGCGTATGACGAATCCACCGCACGCAATGACGGTGAATGAAAACAGCGCGATCGTGGTCCCCAGCATGAACAGCGTTCCGGTGGCCAGGCCCAGCACGCCCGACGGCAAGTCGATCGTCAAGGGCGCCACCGAAAATATGTTGTGCGCCGGTTTGCGCTGGATGAAAACGTTGGTGGTGGGCAGTTTCATGCAGCTGAGCATGTCGTTCTTGGACACGCCCGTCATGTACGGGCCCAGCCCGATACTGCGTCCACTACCCATGCATCCCCAAAATGGCATATCGATCTCCTTGGAAAGTCAGGCGCTTCGCAACTCTGCCTCGAACAACTCGTCGTCGCGCTCGATCGCTCCCGGACGACGCTTGATTTCGTCGGAATCGAGCAAGGCGCGATGGAACCGGGTCTGGTTCAAGGTCACTTCGCCCAGGTCGCACTGCTTCAACCCGGCATAAGAAAAATCGGCGAACTGCATGTCACTGGCACGAAAGCTGCATCCCTCGAACGAGGCCTGGTTGAAGACGCTCATGCCCAGCTCCGCGCCGGTGAAGTCGCTGCGCGTCACCAGGGCGTTGTTCCACAGGCTCTGGTTCAACACGGTGCCGTTGAATCTGGCGTGCTCTATCGTGGCGTTGACGAACAAGCTGTTGCGCATGTCGGCGCTGGCGAAATTGACGTTGGCCAGGTTGGCGTCGCTGAAATTGCTCATCATCAGGCGGCAATCGACGAAAACCACGTCCGTCAGGTCGGCTTCATTGAACTGAGTTTCGGATAGATCCTGGCCGGCAAAATCCTGGCCCGCCAGCGTGCAGCCGGAGAGCGCCATCTGCCGCATGGTGGCGCGGGCAAAAATGGTTTCAGTCAGGTCCAGCTCATGCAGCGTCGATTTCGACAAGTCCGCCTCGGTGAAATCGGTTCGCGTCAACCGCGTGTCGAAAACGTTAGCCTCCAGCAACGCGACGCCGCGCAGCACGGCGTCACTGAAGTCGCAATCGGTCAGCGTGGCTTTTTCCAGCCGGCACACGGCCAGCACGGCGTGAAGGCATGCCGTGTCGTCGAAGGTCGCTTCGGACAGGTCGCATTCGGTGAGCGTGGCATGCTTGAACTGGCATTCGATGAACCGGGCATGGCTCAAGTCCGATCGTTCAAAGACCGCCTCGTTGAAATTGCAATTGGTGAAAACGGATTCGCACATATTGCAGTCGCGAAACTGCGCGGCAGAGAAATCGACACGATCGAATATCATCCCCGGCAGGGCGTCGTTATCGAATACTTCGCCGCGCAAACTCAGGTCGCCGATTCTTTCCAGCGTGTGCGCATTCTTCAACACCTGGGCCTTGCTCACGCCATGCCTCCCAGCCTGGCCGTACCACGGCTTCGGTATGGCGCCAGGCGGGTGCGGCGTACATACGCGCCTTCGACCCGAGTGGACGCGTCCAGCAATGTCTCCGACATATCCGCCCGGAAGAAATTACAGTCGGACAGATTGGCGCCCACCAGGCTCGCTTTCTGGAAATTGGTTTGCATCCAATTGCAGCCCGACATATCCACCATATCCAGGTTGGCCCGCACAAACAGCGACTGGGGGGCCGATACCTTCTTGAACCGGCAATTGGCGAAACGGCCCTGGGAAAAATCGCACTGGTCCAACTGGCAAGCCTCGAACACGACGTTCTCAAACCCAATGGCCCGGAACATCGTCTGGTGCATGTGGGTGTCCGTCCATAGGCTGTCCGCCAGGGCCACGTCGTCCGAGAAAACGCATTTGGTCAGCACCGAACCGGCCAGGCCAAAATGCCGCAGGCGGGTTTCGGACGCCGAACTGGCATTGATGACGCTACCCTCGATATGCAGGCCATCGATGGTCGACCGCTCGAAACTGACTTTGTCCAGGTACGAGTCGGAAATCGCCACATCGGCCAACGACAAGTATTCGAAGGTCAGGCTCTGCAGCTTCATATTCTTCATCGCGCAGTCGCGAAACTCGGCGTGATGAATGACGCAGTCTTCGATCACGCCGGTATCGAACGCACAGTGATCGAACACCGTGCGCACTTCGCATATCAGCTTCGTCAAGCTCGCGCTGCCAAACGAGACGTTCCGGAACACGGCCTCGCCGATGTTGGTCTGCACGAAGACCGCCCCGTCCAGGCGACAATCCACGAAGGTGCCGCGCGCCAGCACGGTTTCGTCGAATTTGGCGCCCGACAGATTGGCGCCCGTGAAATCGGCATTTTCCAGCCAGGTGCGGGAAAAGTCGGCGCCGGAAAGGTCCATGCCGGACAAATCGGCGCCGGTCAGGTCCATGTCCGACAACTTCCTGTTCAAGCGGTGCTTCTTCAGCACCTGCTCGCGGATCTCCAGTGCGCGGTGCTTGCCCACCCGGGCCACTCCCTGCTGGAAGTGCACCGAATAAAGATAAAGCTGCTTCAACCCGCGCTTGCTGTAGTCGTACAGTTGACGGGGCGTGACGCCAGCCGCCTGAGTCGGGTCGCTTGACAGCGCGGCGCGCATGGCGTGCCGCGCTTGCGCCGTGCGCACACTCTGGAAGATCGCATCCAGGTCGGGAGGCCCCTTCTGGGGGAGTTTCAAGGTGTCCAACGGCCCCGATAATCCCGTGAGGGCATCCAGTATCTCTGCCTTGTTCTCGAAGCTGGTCTGCTCCACCTCGCGCCGGGCCTCGGCGAACGCCTGCTGCCGCTCTTGCTCCAGGCGATCCATCGTCTCGTCATGCGTCTTTTGATAGTGCTCGACGCGTTCGGCCAGGGACTCCAGCGTGATCGGCTTCACGGGGCCGACAAATCCGCCCAGCGGGTAGGCGCCCGTATCGCGCTGCAACCTGTCGGCCAGCTTGGACATCAGCGGGCGCTTGTCCAGCGACAGGTCCTCCAGCCAAGGCGCGAGAATGTCCGCCGGCATCAGGTCGCCGTCCCGGAACGCGTCCAGCGCGGCGGTATCCGTGCTGGTGCGCCGCGCATAGACGTGTTCGTAATGATCCAGGGAACGCCCTTGGCCCTGGTGCTCCAGCGCGCCCATGATTCCGCTGACGTCGACCGCATCGTCCTCGACGATTTCGGTCTGGCCGTGGAAAAGCAGGATGTAGCTGGTGCGGTGCGGCAGGAACCAGACCGTCGTCGGCCGCAGCGGCACCTCGTCCAGGTGTTCCGCGCCAGTGCGCTGGATGAAGCAGCGCGCATGCAGCGACGGCAGGGTGCCCGACCAGCAAGGCTGTTCCGGATGCATGTTCCAGAACTCGAACGACTCGTCCAGCGCCAAGGCGTCACGATCTTGCCAGACCTGGTCTTCGGGCGCCGCGTTGAACGCCGAGAACTGCAGATCGTCGAAAAAACCCGCGCCTACGGTATTGACCCATTCTTCATCGCAAGTGCCCAGCTTTTCCAGGCGCGAGGGCCAGTCGGGCCGTATCTGGCCGAAATTATGCGGCGCCACGCGCTGGCCGCGATTCTGGATGCGATCGGTGGGCGATTCCAGGTTCGGCAACCGGATGGCGGCAGTGCCGTTGATATCGGTTTCGTCCAGCCCGGTACCCAGCGGATTCTCGGGCACGGTCTTGCCGCCGAAAGAATTGGCCCAGGCCAGCGGTATTGCCTCGAACGGCTGGGGATCCGACATCCGGTTTCCCAGCCAGTGGCGGTCGCCGAACACCAGGCCGTCCTTGCGCTTGTTGCCGACACGCGCGCTGACCATGCACTTCGTCTTGTCGGCCTGATGTGCAGAATAGGCGTGCCCGCTGACCAGGTATTCCGGATGCGGCTTGGGCATGGCCAGGTCCATCACCTCGTCGGCATCGAGCTCGGGCAGCACGTCATGCACCAGGAAGTGCTCGGCCTGCAGCCGCACCCCATCGGGGTCGTGCCGCACCAGCACCGCAATCGCCACGGACAGATAGGTCCCGCCGCGCCACCGGTAGGGGCGTGGCATCACCGTCATGCGCAACGGCTTGATAATCTTCATGGACCCTTGCTCTTCTTCTTGGTGAACATACCCTTGACGAAACTTCCCACCTGACTGCCCGCCTTTTTCACCACGGGGGAAGGGTTGCCGCCAAGAAAATTCAAGAGACCTGCCACGTGAACGCGTACCAGAGCGTTCTCGAGGGCTTTGCTCGATCTCTCGAACTGGTCTTCGACAGACCCCATGACGGCGCCCACCAGGTAAACATCCCGGGTCGCCACTGTGGTTTTTATAAAGCCCAGCGAGGTGACATTGATATAGCCGGACGTCGTTGCTCCGTTCCCCGCCAGCGACAAACCAGAGAATGTGAACGGATTCGGCGAGGTCATCTTGTAGCCCTGCAAATAGAAATTCATGCTCACCGGAGACTCCGCGATATCCGTGTCGGCCTCGGCATGATATTTATTGCAATTGATGGTCAGCTCGTTTGCCGTGGTCTGCACGAACGAGCCGTCGATATTCCACCAGGTCTCGCCTTTTACCGTATGGGTTTCGGTGCCCAGGTTGGTTTCTATGACCACACCCTGCACCATGGCTTTTAAATAGCCCATGATGTCGAAACCGGAAACATCGGCAAAGCTGGCGGAATTCTTGACCAGCGCCTCGGCGGTCGCCGCCGTGGCGGCGGACTCGGCCGCCATTTCGGGGCTGGCGCCCTTGTCGATGGCTTCTTGCGCCTTGCTTTCGGCGGTGGCCCGATCACCGCCAGCCTTCTCGGCGGCATCGCCTGCCGCCTTGACCGCCAGCTGATTCTGTTCGCTGGGTTTCAACCCCTCGCTGCCCCGGTGCACGGCTTCGCGGGCGTTATTGCCGGCAACGCTGGGATCGGCCACGGTGCGGCCAACCAGGTCCTCGGCCACGGTATCCATGTTGGCCTTGGGATTGCGCGACATGACGTTGTGCGCAGTCTCGCTGACCGCCTCAGCCGTCACGGGATCGATATTGTATTTTTCCCAGATGGGCGCGACCATCTCGTCGAAATTATCGATGGTCAGGTTCGGAATGTTTCGGATCTCGTTGACGGCCGCTTCCGCGTCGGATCCAGGGATAGGAACAAAACCGGCCATCAGGGCACCTGCGTGGTTGAGCTTTGCACTTTTCCCTTGCCGAATTTGTTGGTGTGCACAAGGTACTTTCGATGATTCTTCTTGTCCTCTATCTTCCTGTTGGACAAGACCACATCGTTATCGAATCCGGCAAAATAAAAGCGCACAAAAGTACCCGTCATGAGATAAGCCGAATAGATGTGCCATTCGCCCCCATACTTCAAGCTGCCCGCATAGAGGGACAACGAGGTGTACAAGTTGGCCGAATACGAGCCGTTATATTCGCCTATGCCCTTTCCGGAATGAAAGCGGAAGTTCAACATCGACTGCCCCGAATAGGTCTTCATGGTCGAGCTGCAGTCGATGTGTATGTTGTTGCCCCCTAGTTCATAGGTGACCGCATTACTGTGCGAATGGATGACGCTGCCAGTGACATTCAGCGTCTGGGTGTCCTTGAAATCGTAGGTGACCGCCCCCCGCACCAGCCTGACCAGATACCCCAGGATGGAAAACGTGTTGGGCGACGACGACGCGCCGGCCGCGGTGGCCTGGCCCGCGGCCGCCGCGGCTGCCTCGGGGCTGACCCCCTGGTCCAGGTATTTCTTGATATTCGCGCGCATTTCGGCCAGGGACTTGGTGTCGATGACGCCCATCTCGGCCAGTACGGATTCGGCTTCTTCGTTCGCAATGGCCTCTTGCTGGGCCCGGCTCAGGCCGGACTGGCCGTCCAGTCTGCCCGACACCTTGTCGCGGATGCGATCGCCCATGGTGCTGGGGCTGGACACCGTCTTCGCCGTCAGGTCCTGGGCAATGGCCTGGGCATTGGCGGGATCGCGTTGCGCCATGACGTCGATCGCCTTGGCAGTTGCCGCCGAGGTGACAGGATCGCCCGAGTACGCCTGGATCTGATTCTTGATGTAATCGAGACGGACATCCGGGCTGACGCCCGGATTATTCGCCACGTAGTTCCCGATGTTCTTGACCACTTGCTCCGCGGCAGAGCCGGGCTGAATGTTGTAGTCACACATGGGTCAGCCTCCCGAGAGGATCAACCAGAGCACCGCCGCCCCCAGAGACACCATGTTGGCGCCCTTTTCCCATTTGGACTTGGCATTGTTGATCGTCATCAACCCCCCGCCGTGGCGGCCCGACCCATAGTGCGACATCCGGAATGCAGTGCCTATGCGGATACCGCCGGCACTCACGTTCAGGGCCGAAAAGTCGCCCGAAGCAATGAGCGCCGACCGGTTTTTCTGCGGCGTGACTGTCGTCGAGGTAAATCCGCTCGACAAATTGAAATAGCGATTTATTTTCTTCGCGGAGTGGACCGTATTCTTTTCCTCGTCCGCATTGATATGAAGCGACCCGGCCTTCAGGTGGACGTTGGTCGCATTGATCGTCACGTTGTTCTGGTGTGTGTATTCCGTAAAGCCGATCGTGTATTTGATGTATGAATCGAGGAAATCCGCCCTGACGTAGTCGTGGACGGTGACGTTCAGGTTCTTGTCCACCTCGAAACCGGCGGGGATCAGGTTGCCGCCATCCGCCGCGTTGACACCCGCCACCAAGGCCTGCGCCGCGACTTCCGGACGCACGGGGGGTTGCGAAGCGCCTTCAAGATTCAGGCTCAGGACGGAGAACCCACGGCCGCTGAGCACATCCGCCATTTTTGTCAGGGCGGCGCTGTCCGATTCGGAAATCGCGACATTATTGTCACGGGCCAGCGCGGACACATCCGACATGGGCGGCGTGGTCCGCTCTCCCGACCCTTGCTTGTCCAGCAAATCGCTGGTGAGCTCGTCCAGGGTTTTACTCATGCCGCACCTCTATATCTGGGATTCGAATCGCGTGGATATAAAGACACAGCATGCCTAGCCGACATTGCCATCTATCACGATCTTGACGTCTCCGACGATTTTCGACTTGTACGCGCCATCAAGCGAATGCTCGATATCGCCGATTTCTGTCAGTTTCTGTATGCCGTCCTGCTTGGCCGTCAGCGTACCCTTCGTGTTCAGGTCGACATCGCCGGTGGTTTTCTCCTTGACCACGCCTTCGATCGTCCTGTCGTAGGCACCCATGTTCACGGTAGTCTGCCCGACGTGCGTAAGATCGGTTGTTTTCTTGACGTGCACGCGCAATGAGCCGGTGGTAATGCTGTACAGGCCGCGAACGTCGACGGTGTAATCGGCGCCAATGGTGTGATCGTGGTTGTTCACCACCTCGTCGCACATGTTCTTCTGCGCGCGCATGTGCACCATCTCGCAGCCCAGCGCGTCTTCGAAGATCATCTTGTTGCACATGGACGGGTCGCCGTACACCGACTGGCTGCGAAAGCCGCTTTGCGTGGCGCTGCCGGGCAATTCCACCGGCGGCATGTTGTTGGCGTTGTAGACGCGGCCCAGCACCAGCGGGCGGTCCGGGCAGCCGCCGATGAAATCGACCACGACCTCGTCGTTGATGCGCGGCAGCTGAAGCCCGCCGAATCCGCCGCCGGCCCAGGGGCTGGACACGCGCACCCAGCACGAGCTGCTTTCGTTCTTCTGGCCGTAGCGGTCCCAGTGGAACTGGATCTTGATGCGGCCGTACTTGTCGGTCCAGATTTCCTTGCCGGCCGGGCCGACCACGCGCGCGGTCTGCGGGCCGTGCGTGCGCGGGATGGGTGTCACGCGCGGAGCGCGGTACTGCACGCTGGAAGGCAGCGCCGAGAACGAGGCTTCGTAGAATTCCTCGGATCCGCTGCCAGAAGAATAGCCGCCCACGCTCATGCGGTAGTTCACCGACACCACCAGGTATTCGCGGTTCTCGGCCTTGCGCGGATGGTTGCGCAAGGTGAACAGGTGGCCGGCCGCCAGGCCGCGGGCGTTGCTCAGGCCCAGGTCCTGTTCCTGGATGCTTTGCAGTTCTTCCAGCCGCACCCGCGCGTATTGCTCGCCATGCTGCGCTTCCTGGAAGCCGCCCTGCCATTCGAACATTTCCAGGTTGCCCGGCTCGGAGCCGCCGGGCCGCTTCGACATGGCGTCCAGGCTGGCCCCCGGCTTGGTGAAATCGTAGTCCACGGTCGCGTAGCCGTCGGGCGTGACCTGGGCCGAGATTTCCCACATGGACACGTATTCTTCCTGCGGCGTCGACATGCGGTCGGGGCCGTAGTACGGGATCGATTCGTAGCCCGGCACGGGCGCGTGCGAACCGATGTCGTCCGTCATGACCAGCGTGTGCTGGCCCTTGTCGTGCTTGAAGTAGTAATAAAGGCCTTCGTGTTCCATCAGCCGGCTGATGAAGGCGAAATCGGTTTCCTGGTATTGCACGCAGTATTCCCACGAGCGATAGCTGCCGGTCAGCTTCATTTCGTACGGATACCCGTATTCCCCCAGCACTTCTTTGATGATGTCGGGAACGGTCTTCTGCTGGAAGATCTTGTTGTCCGAGGTCTGCGTCAGGTACCACAGCCACGGCTTCACCGCGACCTTGTACACATAATTGCGGGACGTGCTGCTTTCGCGTCCCACCATCACGCAGCGCACAATCTGCCCGCTGAGATAGCGCGGGGCGGAAGTGGTGGCGATTTCCAGCGTCAGAGGCTTGCCCAGCAGCTGCTTCAGGTCCAGGTTGAAGTTGTTGGCCAGCAATTCGACTTCGAATTCGAACAGCTGCGACAGGCCTTCGTGCCCAGTCATCTGCTTGAAGGTCAGGCTGTCGTCCAGGGGAGTATGCGCAATGATGGGGCGGGACTGGATCAAGCTTGGAATATCCACAGGTACTCTCCCGAGACTGTCTCTTTACGGTAAGGGCAGGGCCGCTCTGCCTGCGTTCACGCGAATGTCATGCTGCCTGGGTACACTGCGCCGATTAGGGATTACCCTGGCAAACTACTTGAAGAAAAAAAGTGCCTCAAGGCGGTTTTCCCTAATAGATGCAACAAATCTATAACTACTGAAAACAGCGCGTAAATCTCGTCAAAACGCCGCCTGCTGCAACACGGCATATGGCCGCTTGCATCCTGCAAAAGCTGCCGGCCCCGGCAATTTCTTGTTACCAGAAACCGGGGCCATGTTCCTGCTACAGTGTCGCCCGTCTGCCCTTTTCTGTCGGCGCCTGGCGCCGCCGTCGTGCCCGCGTTGACTCCTGCCCCCGCCCCGTTCGTCGTCCTGGATGCCTGCGTGCTGATGTCCGGCATCATGCGCCGCCTGATGCTGCGCCTGGCCGCCGGCGGCGTCTACCAACCCGTATGGACCGAGCGCATCGGCGAAGAATGGCGCCGCAACGCGGCGCGCCTGTGGGCCATTCCGCCCGAGATGCTGCAGGCGCAATGGGCCGAGATGAACCTGCAATTCCCGCATGCCGCCGAGGCCGACACCCAGGCCTACGAGGCCGGGCTGCGCTACAGCGACCCGAAGGACTTTCACGTGATCGCGGCCGGCCTGGCGCGGCGCGCGCGCTGCGGCCTGCAACACCCGCCGGTGGTGCTGGTGGCCACCTGGAACCTGAAGGACTTCAGCCGCTCGGAACTGCGCCGCCAAGGGATGGACGCCTTCAACCCGGACCGGCTGCTGTCGCAATGGTGGCAGGCCGACCCGGCCCCATTGCGCGCGGCGATCCGCACGGTGCCCGACGACTACATCGCCCTGGGCCGCGAACCCGAACCGCTGGCCGCCACGCTGCACCGCGAACGCCTGTATCGATTGAAGGCGCTGGTCGCGCGCGACGGCCTGTAGCCGCTCGCGCGGCAGCGCCGCCCCCGCGGGCTGTGGTACAACCGGCGGCGGACGCAGCGCGATCCGCGCAAGGCGGCCACCTTCCGGATGGCCCATCATGGTTTCTGCTTCGATACCCGGCACCCTTGCCGCCCGCCCGTGCCGCGCGCTGGCGATGGCCTGCGCCATCCTGCTGATGCTGGCCGCCTGGGCGGCAGCCGCGCAAGCCATTCCCGAACTGACCCGGCGCGTCACCGACACGGCGAACCTGCTGACGCCGGGCCAGGCCAACCAACTGGAAGCGCGCCTGGCCGGTTTCGAGCAACGCAAGGGTTCGCAGATCGCCGTGCTGATCGTGCCCAGCCTCGAATCCGGCTCGATCGAGGACTACGCGCTGCGCACCTTCGAGCAGTGGAAGCTGGGGCGCAAAGGCGTCGACGACGGCATCCTGCTGCTGGTCGCCGTCCAGGACCGGAAAATGCGCATCGAGGTCGGCACCGGCCTGGAAGGCGCCGTGCCTGACGTGACCGCGGGCCGCATCATCCGCGAACGCATGGCGCCGGCTTTTCGCGCGGGCGACTATTACACCGGCATCGACGACGCGGTCACCGCCCTGATCGCCTCGGTGGACGGCGAACCGCTGCCCGAGCCCCCTGCCCCGGTCGACCCCGAGCAGGTCAACGGACGCGCCCTGCTGCTGGCCATGGCGCTGTCGGTGGCCGCCGGCCTGGCCGCCGGCTCGCGCAAGGTGTCGTGGAAGGCCTGGCTGCCGCTGGCGGCCCTGCCCCCGGTGGCGTATGCCTTCGCCGCGGGCGGCGACCCCGCCCTGGCCGCCGCCTTGCCGGTGCCCGGCGTCTTCGGCTGGCTGGCGGGGTTCGCGCTGTGGCGGTCGTCGCTGGCACGCTGGATCCTGGTGGCCCTGCTGGCCATGGTCGCGGCCTTCTGGCTGCTGGCGCAATGGATTGCGTTCGAGACGATCATGCTGGGGCTGGGCATCGCCGTGGCCGGCGCCTTTGCCCTGGGCCTGGTCGGCCTGGTCGTCTATTCGATCGGCCAGCGCTGGAAAGAAAGCCGGCTGGGCTTCGCCATCCGCAGCGTCATCTGGACGGCCATCCCCTTGTTCGTCGGGTCGCAGTCGGGTTGGGACCCGATCGCCGTGGCGGCCGCCGCCGCGGTCGGCCTGCTGTTCGTGTTCGTGCCCGGCGGCAGTTCCGGCTCGGGCGGCCGGTCCGGCGGCGGGTCGAGCAACTCAAGCAGCTCGAGCAGTTCCAGCAGTTCCAGTTCAAGCAGCTTTTCCGGCGGCGGCGGCAGCAGCCGGGGCGGTGGCGCGTCCGGCAGCTGGTAGCGCGGCCAGGCCGCCGGGCAAGCGCTCAGTGGTCGTGGTTGCTGGCCGCGAAGCCGGCCGCGTTGAGCGCGTCGATGACTTCCTGGATGTGTTCGGGCCCGCGCGTCTGCAGCACGAAATCGACCTCGACGTTGCGCACCGGCAGCGCCGTGAAAGCGCGCTGGTGGTGCACTTCGGTAATGTTGGCCTGCGCGTCGGCGATCAGCTTGGTGGCGTGCGCCAGGGCGCCCGGCAGGTCGCGCAGGTCGACGCGGATGCGCGCCAGGCGGCCGGCCCGCACCATGCCGCGCTCGATCAGTTCGCCCAGCATCAGGGGGTCGATATTGCCGCCGGTCAGCACCAGCGCCACGCGCTTGCCGCGAAACCGGCCGCCGCCGGCCGCCTGGTCGCGCAGCAAGGCCGCCAGGCCGGCGGCGCCCGCGCCTTCCACCACGGTTTTCTCGATTTCCAGCAGCACCACGATGGCGTGCTCGATATCGCTTTCGCTGACCAGCTCGATGCGGTCGACCAGGCGGCGCACGATGTCTTGCGTGATGACGCCCGGCGACTTGACCGCGATGCCCTCGGCGATGGTGTAGTGGCCCGGCGTCATCGACACGCCCTTCACCGCCGCGTACATCGACGGAAAGCGCTCGGTCTGCACGCCGACGATCTCGATGCCCGGCTTGAGCGCGCGCGCCGCCGTGGCAATGCCGCCGATCAGGCCGCCCCCGCCGATGGCGACGACCATGGTGTCCAGGTCGGGCTGGTCTTCCAGCATTTCCAGCGCCAGCGTGCCCTGCCCCGCGATGATGGCGGCGTCGTCGTAGGGATGGATCATGACCAGGCTGCGCTCGCGCGCCAGTTGGCGGCCATGGGCCTGGGCATCGTCGAACGTGTCGCCATGCAGCACGACTTCGGCGCCGAACCGGCGGGTGTTGGCCACCTTCACCGTGGGCGTGAAGCGCGGCATCACGATCACCGCCGGCACCCCCATGCGCTGCGCATGGTAGGCCACGCCCTGGGCGTGGTTGCCGGCCGACACCGCGATGACTCCCTGCACGCGCTCTGCGGGCGACAAGGCCAGCATGCGGTTGAGCGCGCCGCGCTCTTTGAACGACGCGGTGAACTGCAGGTTCTCGAATTTCAGCCAGATCTCGGCGCCCAGGATGTCGGACAGGGTGCGCGAGTGGGTAAACGGGGTCTTGTGCACCTGCCCCTGCAGGCGGGCGCGGGCGGCTTGGATGGCGGCGAGATCGATCACGGTCGGGTCCTGTAAGGAAGACAGCAGCCTGGCGGCACCGCAACGCCCGGTGGCCGGGCCCCTATCGCACGGGCAGGAAGTTGAACAGCAACAAGCCCTGCGCGTAGTTGATGCCCACCCGCCGGGTGTTCTCGCCCAGCAGGTTGGCGATCAGGTCCAGCCGGCCGATGATGGCGCCGAACTCGCGCTCGAAGCTGAGGTTGGTGGCCGTGGGCGACATCTCGTTGGCCAGCAGCAGCGGCTCGCCGCGCGCGTCGCGGCGCGAGGCCAGCAGCCAGGCGGCCGCCTCGACGTTGCGGGCTGCATTGTAGATCCGCTGGCCGTCCAGCACATCCGACAGGTACATGCGCGTCTTGTCGTTATGCGCGGCGATCAGGGTGTCGGCCAGGCCGTAGATGAAGGCGGCGACCCGGTCGTGGGGGTAGGCTGGGTCCAGCGAGACGGCCAGGACCTGGATGTCCCGCAGGCCGTTCAGGTCGCGCGGCGGCGTGCGGTTCTCGATCATCTTGCGCACCCGCGCCACGGCGGCCTGCTGGTCGGCCATGCCGGCCTTGCGCCATTCGCGCGGATTGCGGCGGTAGAGCTTGTCGAGCAGGGAATACAGGCTGGCCAGGTTGTCGCGGATCTCGAGGGTGACGGTGCGGTTGAAGTCGGTTTGCGCGAACTGGTCCATCGACATGTCTTCGCTGTGCGGCCCCACCGCATCCGACCGGCCGGAAATGCAGCCACCGGCCAGCAACGGCGCGCATGCCAGGATCCAGGCAGCCAGCCGTGTCGTCATGCCTGGTCGAGTCCTATACCGGTCAAGGCGTTCTCCGTCGGGATGCGCCCTCGCATCCGGGCGCGTCCAGAATGTACCGTAGATTCCAATGAAAACGGCACCTTGCGGTGCCGTTTTGCCCTTTAAGAAACGTAAAGCTTATTCAGCTTGCGATTCCGGTTGGGACGCGGGCTCGGCAGCGCCAGGCTGCTGTTGCTCGATACCGCCGATGGCCTTGATGGACAGGCGCAGGCGGCCCTTGTCGTCGGCCTCGATGACCTTGACGCGGACCTGCTGGCCGACCTTGAGCACATCGTTGATGTTGGCGATGCGGTAGTTGGCGATTTCCGAGATGTGCAGCAGGCCGTCGCGGCCGGGCAGCACCTGCACGATGGCGCCGAAGTCCAGCAGGCGCAGCACCGAGCCGTCGTACACCTGGCCCACTTCGACATCGGCGGTCAGTTCGACGATGCGGCGCTGGGCTTCCTTGGCCTGGGCCTCGTCGACGCTGGCGATGACGATGGTGCCGTCGTCGGAGATGTCGATCTGGGTGCCGGTTTCCTCGGTCAGGGCGCGGATGGTGGCGCCACCCTTGCCGATGACGTCGCGGATCTTCTCGGGGTTGATCTTGATGGTCAGCATGCGCGGAGCGAAGGCCGACAGCTCGCCGCGCGAGCCTTCCAGCGCGTCGCGCATCTTGCCCAGGATGTGCAGGCGGCCTTCGCGGGCCTGGGCCAGCGCCACTTGCATGATTTCCTTGGTGATGCCCTGGATCTTGATGTCCATCTGCAGCGCGGTGATGCCGTTCTGCGTGCCCGCCACCTTGAAGTCCATGTCGCCCAGGTGATCTTCGTCGCCCAGGATGTCGGTCAGGACGGCGAACTTGCCGTCGTCCAGGATCAGGCCCATGGCCACGCCGGCGACGTGGTCCTGCAGGGGGACGCCGGCGTCCATCATGGCCAGCGAGCCGCCGCACACCGACGCCATCGACGAAGAGCCGTTGGATTCGGTGATTTCGGACACCAGGCGGATGGTGTACTGGAATTCTTCGTGCGCGGGCAGCAGCGACACCAGGGCGCGCTTGGCCAGGCGGCCGTGGCCGATTTCGCGGCGCTTGGGCACGCCGATGCGGCCGGTTTCGCCGGTGGCGAAGGGCGGCATGTTGTAGTGCAGCATGAAGCGGTCGCGGTATTCGCCCATCAGCGCGTCGATGATCTGCTCGTCTTGCTTGGTGCCCAGGGTGGCCACGACCAGGGCCTGGGTTTCGCCGCGCGTGAACAGGGCGCTGCCGTGAGCGCGCGGCAGCACGCCCAGGCGGATCTCGATGGGACGGACGGTGCGGGTGTCGCGGCCGTCGATGCGGGGCTCGCCGTTCAGGATCTGGCCGCGCACGATGCGGGCTTCCAGGTCGAACAGGATGTTGTCGACGGTGACCGAATCGGGCGTGTCCTGGCCGGCGGCGGCGGCCTGCTCGGCCAGCTTGGCATGGACGCCGGCGTAGACGTCGCGCAGCTGGGTGGTGCGGGCCTGCTTCTGGCGCACCTGGTAGGCGGCCACCAGGCCGTCTTGCGCGGCGGCCGTCACGGCGGCGATCAGGGCGTCGTTCTTGGCTTCGGGCTGCCAATCCCAGTCGGGCTTGCCAGCGTCGCGCACCAGTTCATGGATGGCGTTGATGGCCGCCTGCATTTGCTCGTGGCCGTAGACCACGCCGCCCAGCATGATGTCTTCGGACAGCTGCTTGGCTTCGGATTCGACCATCAGCACGGCGTTTTCGGTGCCGGCCACCACCAGGTCCATGCGGGACGTCTTCAGTTGCGACGCGGTGGGGTTCAGGACGTACTGGCCATCGACGTAGCCGACGCGGGCGGCGCCGATGGGGCCGTTGAACGGGATGCCCGAGATGGCCAGCGCGGCCGAGGCGCCGATCATGGCGGGGATGTCGGGGTCGATTTCAGGGTTGACCGACACGGTGTGCAGCACGACCTGCACTTCGTTGTAGAACCCTTCCGGGAACAACGGGCGCAGCGGGCGGTCGATCAGGCGCGAGGTCAGGGTTTCTTTCTCGGACGGCTTGCCTTCACGCTTGAAGAACCCGCCGGGGATACGGCCCGCGGCGTAGGTTTTCTCGATGTAGTCGACGGTCAGGGGGAAGAAAGTCTGGCCGGGTTTGGCCTTCTTGGCGGCCACGACGGTGGCCAGCACGACGGTGTCGTCCACCGACACCAGCACGGCGCCAGAGGCCTGGCGGGCGATCTCGCCCGTTTCCAGCACGACCGTGTGCTGGCCGTATTGGAACGATTTAGTCACTTTATTGAACATGACGAGGATTCCTTACAAATGAAAAACCGTGGCCGCCGCGACAAACGTCGCACCGACCACGGTTGCGTCATGGGGAGCCAGCCCCGTCGATCACTTGCGCAGACCGAGTTTTTCGATCAGTGCGCGGTACGAATCGGGATTGCGGCCCTTGAGATAGTCGAGCAGTTTGCGACGACGGCTGACCATGCGCAGCAGGCCGCGGCGCGAGTGGTGGTCCTTCATGTGGGCTTTGAAGTGACCGGTCAGTTCGTTGATGCGGGCGGTGAGCAGAGCCACCTGGACTTCGGGGGAACCGGTATCGCCCTGGGCGCGTTGGAACTGCGCGACGATGTCGGCTTTCTTGATGTCAGCTACGGACATGGAATGACCTCTTCGGACATGCGGCAGGGCCGAGGCGCCCTGCCGTGGTTTCAAAAAAAACGGCAAACTGGCCGTACATGCTTGGGTGCTGCTTGCTTCGGGTACTGCGCTTTCGGGTACTGCTTTCTGGTGCTACTGTCGATGCTGCATCGGTGCCACATGCGGGTTCGAGCGGATTCGATATTGCGCCACGTTCGATGCAGGCCCGACTGTCAGTTGACTGCCAGTTCGATATTAATTTGCCCGGCCATTGCACATAGCCGGGCAAATCAGCCAAGGATTATAGCTGATTCGCTAGAATTACCCCATCCGGCCGCCAACCCCGCCCGTCCGGCCCCTGTCCGGCCCGGCCCCGGCCGCCTTCCCACCGGAGAACCGGCATGCTTTGTAACATTTATCGCCTTGCCGGCCGCGTCGCGGCCCTGGCCGCCACAGGCCTGCTGGGGGCCTGCGCCAACCTGGCCCAGGTGCCGCCGGGCACCCCGCTGGCCGATGTCGAGGCCCAGTTCGGCCGCCACAACTTCGGTTGCGACAGGCCGGACGGCGGCCAGCGCGTGATCTGGACGCAACAGCCCTACGGCCAGTACGCCTGGGGCGCCAACGTGGCCCCCGATGGCCGTGTGGACCAGGTGCAGCCCATCTTGACCGACGCTTATTTCAAGCGCCTGGCCACCGGCACCTGGACGGCCGAGCAGGTGCGCTGCGAATTCGGGCCGCCGGCCGATATTTCGGAAGTGGGGTTGCCCAGCGTGCGCCAGGTCGTCTGGTCGTACCGCTACAAGCAGTCGGGCGTGTGGAATTCGCTGATGTACGTGTACCTGGGCCGCAACGGCGACCGGGTCACGCGCTTCCACCCGGGCCCGGACCCCATGTACGACGAAGACCGGCGCTGGTGGTAGCGCGGCCTGGCCGCTATTCGGCGTGCGACCGGCGTTCCTGCTGCAGGCGCCGGGCGCGGTTCCAGCGCCATGCCATCACCACCCAGCCCGACAGCCCGTACAGCACGAACAGGCCGAACAGCACCACCGGGGGGTCGCTGGACACGAACACGAACACGGCCACCACCAGCAAGATGCCCCAGAAAGGCACGCTGCGGCCCAGTGCGAAGCTCTTGCCGCTGAAGAACGATGCGTTCGACACCATGGTGACGCCCGCGTACATGGTCAGGAAGAACGCCACCCAGGCCATCACGTTGTCGTGGATGGGCAGCTTGTTGTCGATGGCCAACCAGACGAAGCCCGCCACCAGCGCCGCCGCCGCCGGGCTGGGCAGCCCCTGGAAGAAACGCTTGTCGACCACGCCGATGTTGGTGTTGAAGCGGGCCAGCCGCAGCGCCGCCCCCGCCACGTAGACGAAGGCCGCCAGCCAGCCCCACCGCCCCAGGTCGTTGAGGATCCATTCGTAGATGACCAGCGCCGGCGCCACGCCGAACGAGGTCATGTCAGACAGCGAGTCGTACTGTTCGCCGAACGCCGATTGCGTGTTGGTCAGCCGCGCCACCCGGCCATCCATGCCATCGAGCACCATGGCCACGAAGATGGCGATGGCGGCGGTTTCGAAGCGGTCGTTCATGGCCTGCACCACGGCGTAGAAGCCCGCGAACAGCGCCGCGGTGGTGAAGGCATTGGGCAGCAGGTAGATGCTGCGATGGCGATTTTCGGAATCGCGCATGGAGAAATTGGGCATAGTCACGGAAAAATGGCGGCGGATACCCGAAAGGTTAACTCATCACGGCGGCTTGCGTTCGGGAAAACGGGGGGTAAAAACGGGGTGTCAGACACCCTTCGGGGTGTCTGACACCTGGGGAACGCCGGGGCGTATTCCGCCGGATGCGCCTTCAGGCAAGGCCATGGATGCCGGATACCAGGCTGCGCCCCAGCGAAGAAAAAACGGCATCCCTGCGCGGGATGCCGTCCGGTAACGCATGCACCATGCTGCGTGGGCGGGTGCAGAGGGAAGCGCGGAGCGCTTCCGGGGTGGGCTTAGTTCTTCGACTTGTCGACCAGCTTGTTGGCGGCGATCCAGGGCATCATGGCGCGCAGCTTGCCGCCGACCTGTTCGATCTGCGATTCGGCGTTGATGCGACGGCGCGAGGTCAGCGTGGGGGCCCCGGCAGCGTTTTCCAGGATGAACTTCTTGGCGTATTCGCCGGTCTGGATGGCCACCAGCGCTTCGCGCATGGCTTGGCGGGTCTGGTCGGTGACGATCTTCGGGCCGGTCTCGTATTCGCCGAATTCGGCGTTGTTCGAGATCGAGTAGTTCATGTTGGCGATGCCGCCTTCGTAGATCAGGTCGACGATCAGCTTCAGTTCGTGCAGGCACTCGAAGTACGCCATTTCGGGCGCGTAGCCGGCTTCCACCAGGGTGTCGAAG
>Ga0182736_1000122_pt1 | contig 150334 bp, 123 predicted proteins | sample eDN5th30CKraftBY_FD_128882 | JGI IMG/M metagenome (GOLD analysis project Ga0182736, IMG submission 128882) | Enriched backyard soil microbial communities from Emeryville, California, USA - eDNA 5th pass 30_C Kraft BY (version 2) (version 2) | ecosystem: Environmental > Terrestrial > Soil >... | reverse complement strand
TTGGCGTGTTTGTGCAAGCAGGAGAGGTATTGGATAATAGTGGAAATGTAATACGCTATAACAGAAGCAATGAATTCGATAATCTGGACGATGATTTTGTGACTTTTTTGTTGGATGAACTCCTTCCGGAAGTAAAAAAATTGAAAACAGCCGAAGGGATGCCCATACGAATTTCTGATGACCCAAATGACTGTGCAATAGGCGGGGCCAGTAGCGGTGCCATTTGCGCATTTACGGCAGCTTGGCAACGACCGGATGCCTTTAGCCGCGTGTTTAGTGCTATTGGTACCTATGTTGCTATGCGTGGAGGAGATCAGTACCCCGCTTTGATCAGAAAGACAGCACCTAAGCCTTTACGCATTTTTTTACAAGATGGTTCGAATGATGCCTGGAATCCGTTATTCGGAAGCTGGTTTACGGGGAATTTAACGATGGAGGCGGCCTTAAGTTTTGCGAACTATGAAGTTGAACATCGTTGGGGGACTGGCGGGCATGATGGGGTTCAGGCAACGGCCATTTTTCCGGACGCTATGCGCTGGCTTTGGAAGGGCTGGCCAAAGCGTATCGAAGTTGGAATATCGAACAACGATATGCTTCAGGCAATTCTAACAGCGGACGATTGGAAAGCGACAAGCCTCGATTTTTTACCCTCGGGTTTACTAACATCCATGCCAGATGGCAGTATTGCCTTAACTGACGCCAAGGGATTTGTTCATAAAGTAGACGAGCAATTAACAGAAATGTCGGAAGTGATAGCAAAGCAAGCAGGGATACAGGCATTGAGTGCTGGGCCTGATGGAGAGATCTATCTTTTAGATAGTGCTCATCAATCACTCTCTGTGTGCTATCAAGATGGAAAATCAAGGCGTTTAAAAAAAGGAATAAATGGTAAGGGCTTAATGGTAACCGAGCAAAAAGCAATCTATATAACAAGTCCGGATAAGGAAGGAAACGGAAAGGTACTGTTGATTAAGCCGGAAGGGGAGATGCTAACGGTAGCGACTAACATTCCAAACCCTTCGGGAATAACAATGAGTGCCGATAGAACCATGTTACTAATTGGAGCTGATCAAAGAAGTACCGTTTATAATGGTATAGTGAACGAAGATGGTACATTGATTGATCAACAGAAGTGGTGTTGGCTTCATGATGTGGGGCATATCGGTACGACAATTCATGATATGGCGGTAGATGATCAAGGGAATGTATACATCGGATCGGATATAGGAATACAAGTCTGTGATCAAAATGGGCGTGTGCGCGCAATATTACCCGTTCCAAAAGGAGATAAGATTAAGGGTTTGTGTTTCGGCGGAAAAGATAAAGATACCCTCTTTGTATTAACCAACAGAAAGCTATACCGTCGTAAGATGAAAATTAGGGGAGTTCCAACGTGGAGTGGCATGGTTAAACCAAAAAGTATAGGCGCTGGGTAATATTATTTTTCAAAAAAAGAAAAGAATTGATTTGCAAATGTGTATTTTGTACACTATCTTTGTGTCATCATAATTTAGGTTTATAATTGGTTAGTTAAAAGTCTTCAATCTCCCCGGTTGAAGACTTTTTTTGTGCTTATCTTTTATGTATCAAAACCGGACACTGATTGTTCATTTATGAACATTTTCTTAAATGTATTTTATTTTAACATTCTTATAGTCAGGTGTTTATTTTTATAGCACTATAATGGCTTAATGGTGCTTGAACGATAAATATACCGGCCATGTTCAAAAATTATGTTAAAACAGCCAAACGTAATCTGCTGCATAACAAAGCATTTTCCTTTATAAATTTACTGGGTCTTACTACAGGCATGGCCTGCTCCATTCTTATCTTATTTTGGGTATGGGATGAAGTTAATTATGATAAATTCCATAAAGCCTATTCGGATATTTATACGGTAATCGCCAACAGGAATTTTAATAACCGCGTATTTACAGACTATAACATGGTATTGCCCCTGGCCGCAGAACTGGAAAAGTCAAGTCCACAAATAGTAAATGCGGTAGTAGTAACACAAAATTACGACCTGGTACTGCAACATGGGGAAACCAAGCTTAAGAAATACGGCTATACCGTAAGTGGACATTTTTTTAATATGTTTTCCTGGAAATTCCTAAAAGGCAGTCTGGTAACGGCCATCAACAATCCGGATGACATCGTACTTACCCAATCAGCGGCTATCGCCATGTTTGGTAAAGCAGATCCGATTAATCAAACGCTCCGTATAGCGGGGGAGGACCGGAATCTAAAGGTTACCGCGGTAGTAGAAGATCCACCGGGAAACTCCAGTTTTCAATTTGATTTTATACGACCATTCAATTACGCAGACCCAGATACCAAGCAAATGATGAACAACTGGGTAGGTTCAAGCTGGCGACTCTATTTACAGGCTATCCCCGGAGCAGATATCCAACAAATCGATAAGACAATCAACGCGATCAAGAAACAGCATGATCCGGGAGATAAAGTCAGTACCTATTTTACCTTTCCGATGAGTAAATGGCGCTTATATAGCGAATTTAAGGATGGGAAAAATACAGGGGGAATGATTGAATATGTGCACCTATTTACCGTTATTGCGATTATTATTTTATTGATTGCCTGCGTTAATTTTATGAACCTCTCTACGGCACATGCTGAAAAACGATCGAAAGAGGTGGGTATTCGTAAAACGTTGGGCAGCGGTAAAACGCCACTGGTGGTACAGTTCTTTGTAGAATCAACCGTCTTGGTATTTATAGCATTTGTTTTGTCGATGATGGCGGTATTCTTGCTGCTGCCGTTCTTTAACACGCTCGTGAACAAAAATCTCTCGTTTGATATTAATCAGCCCTATTTTTGGTTAGGATCGTTTGCTATTGTTGTGCTTACCGGGGTAGTGGCAGGGAGTTATCCGGCTTTATACCTCTCGGCTTTTAATCCGGTAAAGGTATTGAAAAAGACATTTCATACCGGTAAAGGTGCTGTTTTACCTAGGCATGTCTTTGTTGTCTTACAATTCGTGATTTCTATCTTGCTGGTTTCGTCCACTGTTATTGTTTATCAGCAAATGCAGCATATCAAGAATAGGGACATGGGCTATGATGCGAATAACCTTATTATGATCAATGGTACAAATGATACGGACAAAAACTTTAGTGCCATAAAACAAGAACTGTTGGAAAAAGGTATGGTAGCATCGGTTACACGGTCTAGCTCCCCGATTACAGAGGTCTGGTGGAAGTCTGGAGCACCCGATTGGAATGGCAAACCCGCGGATATGGACTTTATTGTTTCTGGTATTCGTGCAGATGTTGATTTTATAAAAACGATGGGCATAAAACTGCTACAAGGGCAGGATTTTACAGGTATGCCTGCGGATTCGGCTTCGATCTTATTGAATAAAACAGCCGTTGAAGCGATGGGCCTCAAAGATCCAATTGGCATGGAAATGCACTTTGGCGACGAAAAATATAATGTCGTCGGTGTAACAGAAGATGTTATTATGGAATCTCCTTATCAACCGGTAGATCCAATGCTTACTTTTTATAATCCGCGCGCAACGGGTGTCATTAGCCTGCGCCTTAATCATAACGTATTACCGCAAAAAGCATTGCCTTTTATGGAATCGGTATTTAAAAAATATAACCCTGCTTATCCTTTCGAGTATCGATTTGCTGACGAAGAATTTGGTAAGAAATTTTTAACAGAACAGATGATCAGCAGGATTACAAATATTTTTGCGGTGCTGGCCATTTTTATCTGCTGTATTGGCTTAGCCGGTTTGGCTTCTTTTACCATAGAGAAGCGCTTTCGGGAGATTGGTATCAGGAAGGTGCTAGGTGCTACGGTACAGCAAGTGTTACTGCTCATCTCGAAGGAATTTTTGGGGCTCGTGATTATTTCCTTCCTGGTGGCTGTGCCAATTACGTGGTGGCTTATGCATAATTGGCTAGAGCAGTATGCCTATCACATTGAAATAAGCACCTGGGTATTTGTAATTGTAGGATTATTGGTGCTAATGCTTGCTTTGGTTGTAGTGTGCTTAAATACACTGCGGGCGGCAACAGCAAACCCCGTAAAAAGCTTAAGAACAGAGTGAATGGCCAGCATTTCTTGGATATGAGATTGCCATACTATAGGGAAACAAAGCGGCTTTGTCATCCTTAAATCATCCTTTACAAATGGAGTGAAAAGATTTGCAGTTGTGTATTTTGTACACTATCTTTGTCTCATCATAATTTAGGTTTATAATTGGTTAGTTAAAAGCCTTCAATCTCCCCGGTTGAAGGCTTTTTTATGTACATAATTTATTGTAACGCATATGTTTTTTATTTATTCAGTTTACGAACTTAATTTAGGTGAGAAAGAAATTAACGCAACTTTAAAGGATGAGCCAGATGCTAAGCCCTATACGTTAAGAATAATTACACCAGGAAGACGATTTATAGGAATGCCCTTTGGTGGTGGTTTGGTAAAAATCTCTAGGCTTTACGATGCTAATGGCGCACTCATCAGCCCTAGGAAATATTCCAAAGCATTGAAAAGCCAGATTAAGGAGTTTAAAAAGGAATGCCCCATTCCGTATTTTAAATTATGGAAGGGCTTTATTTATGTGTGCATTGCCCTCGTTATAGGAAGTGTGATTTTCGGTATAAAAAACAAAATTGGAAATGGCCAACGCGAAAAGCAGACCGAGCTTACCGTAAATCAACTCTCCACGATTAAAGCGGGACAATTGTATGGTGTTTCATTTTTTACGGATATAAATGGGGATAATATTGATGGCTTGCCAGAGGGGTGGATTAAAATAGTAAAGGTAGAAGGCGATACGGAGCGTTGGAAAAATAAATAATTGAGGTCTGTTTGTTTAGATCTGTCCCTGCATACCGGCAGGCAGGCGCTACGGATGACGTATGGGACGGTCGAGATGACTTAGATGGCCTCCAAATAAAAAATTGCATTTCAGAAATGGGAAACTCTAGTTTAATGGTTTTGAAGCAAAAACCAAGTTTCGTTATTGCAAATTATGTTGCATTGACGTTTTATGGATATTTTACAATAGGGCTTACCTTAGCTGTATTGCCCATGTTTATCCATCAGGTCTTGGGATATAATACAATCATTGCAGGTGGCGTTGTTAGCTTACAGTACGTGATGACTTTTATTATGCGAGCTTATGCGGGGAAGATGGTAGATCATCAGGGCCCTAAGCGTGCGGTTATCATCAGCATGTCGTGTTTTATCGCAGTTGGCCTGTTGTTGATATTGGCTTTCTCCGTAGCAGACAAACCGCTCTGGAGTTTAAGTTTGTTGATTGTTTCTCGCCTGCTCACTGGATGCGGTGAGGGTATGGTGGGGGCAAGCCCGGTTAATTGGGCAATGCTGCGTGTGGGCGAAGAACATACGGCCACGGCGATATCGTATAATGGAATTGCGAACTATAGTTCGATGGCCATTGGTGCTCCTTTGGGGGTTTGGTTATCAGCAGAGTTAGGAAATTGGACCTTAGGCATACTTACATTAGCTATCGGACTGCTCGGGTTTTGGTCGGCCTGGATGAAAACACCTTTAAAAAGCAATTCTGATGCGCCAAAACAACCTTTCTTCAGGGTGTTGAAGGCGGTAAGTCCCTTTGGTTCGGGTCTAGCTTTGGCGGGAATAGGTTTTGGAACCTTGTCTACATTTATTACGCTCTATTTTGCTGCATACCACTGGGAGAACGCGGCAACCTGTATTACCATCTTTAGTTTGTTTTTTATTTTTGGCAGGCTTGCATTTTCGAAAGCGATAGCTAGGCACGGCGGCATTTCGGTAGCCATGACAAGTATGGTGGTGGAGTGTTTAGGGCTGGTGCTCATTTCTTTGGCTACCTCACCGCAAATTGTGATGCTCGGGGCTGCTCTTACCGGCTTAGGCTTTGCCCTGGTTTTTCCGGCGCTTGGCGTCGAAGCGGTTCGGCAGGTTTCTGGGGCTAATAAAGGAGCTGCATTGGGAGCCTACGGCCTGTTTATCGATATTTCGCTGGGAATTACCGGCCCTGTGGTTGGTTTTGTTGCCAAAAACTATGGAATGGAAGCCATATTTCCTTTCAGTGCCGTTATGGTGCTTTGTGGCTTTTTAACCTGTTTGGTGTTAAAGTGGAAGCCTCAGAAGACATTGGCTTAATAAAATAGCGAGTAAGGGCATTTTCTGCCAGAAACTGAGTTTCTTAATTTAAGATGATTGTTATCCGCTATAAAAAAGATAAAAAGATTTGCAAATGTGTATTTTGTACACTATCTTTGTGTCATCATAATTTAGGTTTATAATTGGTTAGTTAAGGTCTTCAATCTCCCCGGTTGAAGACCTTTTTTTAGGACATTATTTGAGACACCGTTATTTACTGTGATGTCGGTATTACCATGGAATTTCTCCCGTTTCAGGATTATGTTCCTCGCTAAAAAATTTTCCTGTTGGTCCGTTTTTGTCAATGAGCGCATATTTAACGATACGTGCCCCAGCTTCCTCAACGGTTCCTGTTCCGCGGTGATTATTAAAATCGGTTGCGATAAAGCCTGGATCAACTGCATTTACTTTAAACGCGGTATCCCGTAGTTCATAAGCGAGGTTAAGTGTATACATATTAAGTGCTGTTTTTGACGGAAGATAAACAGCCCCTTTGTGATGGTAAAACTTCCAGCTAGGATCGCTATTTAGCGTAAGTGAAGCCATACTTGAACTGACATTCACAATACGCGGTTCGGGTGATTTTTCCAACAGATTCATAAATGCCTGCGTAACCCTTATAACGCCAAATAAGTTGGTTTCGAATACCTCTTTAAATTCAGCTATACCGGTACCGGTTGCCGTTTGCGGCAAGCCACCGCTAATACCGGCATTATTGATAAGCACATCTAACACATTGGTTTTGTTACCTATCTCAGCGCGTGCAGCATTTACCGATTCCTGCTTACTTACATCAATGGTTATCGCCTCCAAAGCGTCGAACCCTTCGGCTTTAAGTTTTTCTACAGCTGCTAAACCATTGGTTAAATTGCGGCTGCCTAAATAAACGTAATAGCCCTTTTGCAGCAGTTGGCGGACAGTTTCAAAGCCAATACTCTTATTGGCTCCGGTAATTAATACGGTTTTCATTTTCATTTCTTTTTTAATCAATAATGCAAAAGTGCTTCGTTTAGAAATGAAATCATTTGCCATTTGGCAAAAAGTGCCTCAACGGATGTTTTTTCTGATTCTACTTAATGAAGATTGCGTAATGCCTAAGTAGGAAGCCAGGTAGGAAAGCGGAATACGGTTGGCGAGCTGTGGGAACTTTTGCATAAATGTCAAGTATCGTGTGGTGGCATCTTGTTCAACCAATGGGCTTCTTCTTTCGAGTTTCTGCATTAAGGCCTTTTGAAAGATTTTGTGGATAATTTGGTCCCAGCCAACGATGGTTTGAGACAGTTCTTCCCAATCGGCTTTTGAAAAAATCAGCATTTTGCAGTCTGTCACAGCTTGCACATATTCGGAAGACTCCACGTTATTTTCAAAACTCTTTAACTCTACAACCAAATGATTTTCGTCAAAGAAATACCGGGTAATTTCTTCGCCTTTGTTATTATAGTAACAGACCCGCATAACCCCTTTAATAATAAACCCAACTTGTTTGGCAATCTTGCCAGCCTCCAAAAAATATGCGTCTTTGCGGAGGTCTAATGTGCTAGCCTTTTTTGAAATTAAATCGATTTGTTGTTGATTAAGCCTGCCAAATTGTAAAATATAATTTATAAATGCTTTCATTACGGAAAGATAGAAATAAATATGGGGTAGCAATTTGTCATTTGGTAAAAAAACCACGAGATAAGAACCATCTTTGTACGGAGTATATTAGCTAAAAATTATAACCAATAGTTTCTTAAGCCTCCGTTTTTACCAAGTAATGGATCGGTTTCGGGAAGCGCGACAGCGGCTATATTCGTATCGGCTTTTGGACGCTCTCCAGTTTCGCATTTATTCATATCGGGGCTTAATCCATTAGGATAAGCGCCAACAACGGTAAAATCATTACTATGTTTTAAGCATTTATGTCCTACGCCTGCCGGAATTACCAAGATATCGCCCACTTCGACATTAATTTTTTGACCTTGTTCTCCACCCATGTGTAGTAAGGCATTCCCTTGACATACGCCCAATACTTCATGAGTATTGCTGTGATAATGATGAAAAGGATAAATACCCCATCGCCAGCTATTCGTCCAGTGGTTGCTGGCAAATTTTTCTTTTAACCAGATAGCCCCCTCGCTTCCCTTAGTAGAGAAGGCATGTTGATAAACCAATAGCGGATATTTGCTATTGGGAATACTTCCATCATCCTCAAATAGATATTGTAAAGGCTTTACCGGTGGCATAGCAAACAATTTTTTGTTAAATATAAAGGCGGATAACATCATTCCACCTATTTTAACAAACCATCTTCTCCTCATAATGTTTCCTTTTAAGAATTTCCCGTTGTCTAACGTTGGATAAAATATAGCTGCACGAGGGAACGCTATTTAAAGAATAAACTTATGAAGAATAAAACAAGGAGAATGAATCAAGTAATTTGTGGAGCGCTTTTGGCTATAGGCCTGCTATTTGCCGCTTGTAATAATGAAAACAATAAAAATAATGGTGGTGCCAAGACTTTAAGCGATATGGCAAAAAAAAATACGGACAAAGTACCCTATACGCTTGCTAAAAATTACTTTGTACGGAAAGATTTTGATGCAGATAAATTCCTAACGCCTAAAATTACCACAGCTGAGGAGTTCGAAAAGATCTTTGGTATGGCTACTGTGATGGGTAACGAAGGAAAACCTACACCCGTTGATTTTACAAAACAATATGCCCTTGCGGTTATTTTGCCGGTTGCCGAGCGGTCGGTAAAGCTAAAGGTAGATAAATTGCAGCAGACGAAGGATCAGCTCATCTTGCGCTACAAAGAGGAAGATGAGACGGCTAGTACGATGAAATCCCAGCCCTTTCTATTGTTGTTTGTAGATAAGAAATATGATAAGGATCCTGCGGTTCAACAAGTAGATTAAGCTAATATTTGACAACTTGTCTCATCTACTGTCTCTTATGCTGTTTTGGCGTGAAAACTTTATTGATATAATAAATGGGTATACCACTAAGCGCTATTAGGAGCCCTGGCCAAGTGAAGTTGGGCTTATAAATGATGAGTAACACGCAAAAAGCAAGCCCCATAATGATATAAATGGCAGGCAATACGGGATAGCCTATAGCTCGGTAAGGCCTATTGGCCGCAGGTTTTTTAATACGCAGTACATAAATGCCTATAATCGTAAGAACATAGAAGAATACAGCGATAAAAGTAATCATGTCTAATAGATCGCCATACTTTCCGCTTAAACAGAGGATGGAGGCCATGCCGCATTGGAACCACAGTGCAACAGCTGGTACAGCGTGCTTATTTAATTTGGTGACCTGATGAAAGAATAAGCCATCTTGTGCCATGCTGTAATATACTCGGGCGCCCGAGATGATGAGGCCGTTATTGCACCCAAAGGTGGATACCATAATCAGTACTGCTATAATCGCGGTGCCCAGGGGCCCAAAAATAGCCTGGGCAGCGGCTATGCCTACACGGTCCTTTTCTGGCGTAGCAATGTCATTTAGGGGTAGCACAGCGGTAAACATTAAGTTTAAGAGTCCGTAAATGGCAATTACCAGCAATACGCCAATAACTAAACTCAGGCCGATGTTCTTTTTGGGATTACGGATTTCTCCGGCAACAAAAGTTACGTTGTTCCAGGCTTCGTAACTCATGATGGCGCCAACGAGCGCGGCGGCAATGGCGCCACCGAAGGCGGGTAAGCCTTCGTAGACTTGAAAGCTACCGTTCGGATTGATTTTTTTTAGCGCCCATACATCGCTCCAATTTTGGGTCCATATTTCGGGCCTGAGGTGGATAAAACCGAATACAATGAGGCCGCCGATACTGAGTACTTTGGTGGCGGTGAAGATAGTCTGTACGATTTTACCTCCTTTTATACCTTTGGTGTTGAGATAAGTGAGCCCTGCTAGGAGTAAGATGGCGAAAAGCTGTGCCGGCGAAACTGTAAAGGAACCGAAGCGAAGAAAAACGATATCTTCGCTGAGTTGCGGAACAAAATAGGCGAGAAACTTAAAAAAGGAAACACCCACGGCTGCAATGGTGCCGGTTTGGATAACGGCAAATAAGCTCCAGCCATACACAAAGGCCACAAGTGGATTGAATGCTTCTTTGAGATAAACATATTGTCCTCCGGCCTTGGGATACATAGCGCTTAACTCGCCATAACTAAGCGCAGCAATGAGCGTCATGATGCCACCAATAACCCATACTGCGATAAACCAGCCTGCTGAGCCGCTATTGCGCATAATGTCGGCTCCGACGATGAATATACCGGATCCGATCATGCTTCCCACCACGATGGATACGGCATCTACTAAACGGATTTCTCTTTTTAAATGGGTGGTCTTTTCTGGTGTTGCCATTATTTGATTGTTAGATTAAACGGGCGCTGGTATAGGGCGTAACTGGGGTTTCTTTGGGTATACGTTGCTGTATGGCTGATAGCGATACATTAGGTAAATGGGGTAAAACAAGTTTTGAAAAATAGTCGGCTTCTTCCTGTAATGGAAAGCCGGAAAACAGGAAAGCACGAAAACCCATGTCCATGTAGCGGTTGATCTTTTCAATGATTTGCTCCGGACTGCCCACTAAACCACAGCCACATCCGGAAAAGACTTTGCCTATTGTGGTCCACAGGATATCTTCTACATAACCTGCTGCATCGGCCTCTTCGCGTAAACGGTCTTGCTTTAATACACCAAGTGAGCGTGAATCTTCACCCCGGCTGCGGATTTCCTGCCCCCGGCGATCATCTAATTTAGATACGAGTTTTCTGGCATAAGCTCTTGCCTCTTCTTCGGTTTCGCGCACGACTACATGAATGCGCAGGCCGAAATCTATGGTGCGACCAAAGGCCGCTGCCCGTGTACTCATTTCTTCCAACGTAGCGGCTAGGCTTTCTTCTCTTTCGGGCCAGGTCAAAAAAACATCACAGTAACGGGCGCAGACATCCCTGGAGCCAGCTGAGGTGCCACCGAAATAGAGTAAAGGCCCTCCGTTTTGCTGATAGGGCTTGGCCGGATCGGCAGGCAAGTCGAACTGGTAGATGTCGCCCTTAAACTGAATGCGGTCTTGTGTCCATGCTTGTTTTAGGATGGCTATGGTTTCGGCACAGCGCTTATAGCGCAAAGCTGGATCTTCACGAAGTCCAGGCAAATCGGAATTGATGATGTTAATTGCAAAACGCCCTTTTAAAACATGGTCAAGGTTGGCCAGCATACGGGCTAGGGTAGGAGGGTGTACTTCTCCCGTTCGGATAGCGGTTAGCAGTTTTATTTCCTCAGTGAAAGGGGCAATACCGGCCGCAAAGGGAAGTACCTCTTGGCCAACGGTATAAGCGGTGGGCAGCAGGATATTTTTAAATCCTGCTGCTTCTGCTTGCAAAGCGATAGCTTTACAATGCTCAAAAGTGCTTCTTCGATCGTTATCCAGCACGCCGAGATAATTCGTATCGCCACCAATAATGTCATCAAACCAACCGATTTCTGCTAAGCGTTCTGTTGTACGGATGCGTGCCGTGGGCCATTTCTTTTTTCCTGCTAAACTATCCATGCGTATTAAATGCTCTTTTTGTAAATAGATTTTCCTTCTTTGATGGTTTCTAATACCTCAATATCTTTGATTTTCTTGGGGTCAACTTCGGTAATGTCTTCGGATAAGATCACTAAGTCGGCCAGCTTGCCCGGCTCAATGGATCCTTTGAGGTGTTCTTCAAAATACTCGTAAGCACCGTTAATGGTGACGGTTCTTAGGGCTTCGATCGCTGTAAGACGTTCGTTAGGACCGATAATTGTTCCGGAGCGTGCTTCGCGGTTTACGGCGGTCCATAGTAGAAAAATCTGGCTGATCGGCGTAACGGGATAATCCGTATGGTCAGTAGCGATAATGCCCTTCGCTTGTGCGGATTTTAGTGGACTTAAAAAGCTAGCTCTTTCCAACCCAAGATTGCGAACATGAACATCTCCCCAGAAAAAGGCATGATTGGTAAACATGGAAGGGATAATGCCCAATTCCTTATAACTGTCTAACTGATCGGGCCTTACAAATTGTGAATGTATGGTTACAGGCCTGAAATCGGCACTATTAACGTGAAGCTCTTGGCTTGCATGCTTGATGGCGGTGATATACATATCAATAGTAGCATCACCATTACAGTGTACAAACGGCCGTACGTTATGCTTAAATGCTTTTATAACCAGTTCATTAAAAGCTTCTTGGGTAATGTTCGGGAAGCCTACGCAATCGTCATGTGTACAGCCCGGTACCTCGGTGAGGTATGGTTTGGTGAAATAGGCCGTTTTTCCTTGGGGAGAGCCATCGGCAATCTGTTTGGTGCCGGCTAGTTTTAGGTGATTTTTTAAGACACCGAATTCGTAAGCAGGATTGGCAAATACTTTATCGAGCGTTGGAGCACCGGGTAGAGCTTCGATATCGATGATTAATTCACCACGATCGGCTGCTTGTTTTAAGAGGGCTAGAGAGGCTAGGCTGGTATAGCCGTCTTGAGCGGTTGTAATGCCTCTACTGGCATAGTAAAGCTGTTGCTCACGTAAGGCTTTTAACTGTTCGTCGAGGCTGGGTTTTGGCTTGGCAGGAATCTTTAGAAGTGCTTTCGCACCTTCCTGTAAAAGGCCGGTAGGTTCTTGGCTGCCTTGTTTTCTTGCTATAGCGCCTCCCGCCGGATTGGGGGTGTTCGCGTCGATACCAGACAGTTTTAATGCTGTTGAGTTGGCTACGCCCATGTGCCCGTTGATGTTGGTAATGTATACCGGCGTGTTCGGAAAGGCCTGATCCAGATCTTCTTTTGTGGGATGCCTTTGTTCTTCCAATTGATCTTGATCATAACCGAAGCCTACAATCCATTCGTCTGTTTTCAACCCGTTTTCTTGTTGGAATTGTTGTAGGGTCTTTACCAGGTTGGCAATATTCTTGACATCACCCATAGGTGGAGAGCCGAGATTTGCTGCCTGACCTCTAAATAAGCCCATAAAGTGACTGTGCCCGTCTATAAAACCGGGTATAACGGTTTTACCTTTGAGGTCTATAATTTTTGTTTGCTCGGTACGCCGCTGGAGGATGTCGTCATCCGTGCCCACAGCGGCAATCTTACCGTCTTGTACGGCAATAGCTTCGGCAACTGTATTGGCCGAGTCTACGGTAATAATCTTGCCATTTATATAGAGCGTTTGTGCTCCTAAGTGATGGCTTAACAGTACCAGTAAGATACTGAACGTGCGTATAAATGTTAGCTGTTTCATGCTGTATTGTGTTAATTTTTAATGCCCTATTTAAAATGATGGATTACCGCGGTGCCAATTTATTATAAGCCAGTTCGCCACTTGGGATTGGCCAAACATAATTTTTAGCAGTTGGCAGTATCTGTGGAGCGGTGCCCGCATTTCCCTGTTTGGCAGGAAGCGGTAATACTTTGCGGAAAAGCTCGGGTGTGCGGAACCCTTCTCCTAAAAATTCGATTCTTTTTTCGGCGAAAATGGTTTCAATGATTGCTGCTTGGTTGTCAACACCACTGTTAAATGTAAAATCCGGATCGGCACGATGGCGCACAGCATTTAACAAGGCAAGGGCTGTTGTTAAATCGTTCTTTTGTGCTGCGGCTTCTGCATAGTTCAGTAACACTTCGGCATAACGGATAAGGGGAATATAATCAGTATAAGGCGCGCCGTTATGCGGAAACTTGCGCAACAATTGCTGTCCGTTTGCATTCGTGATGAGTGCCTTGCGGCTATCATGCGAATTGGGTGAAGCAAAGACGGGATTTGCGGCAATACCATTTTCGTTGAGGTAAATAACGGGCGACAAGTAGTTATATGCTAAGGCGGCTTGTTGTCCGGGAGCTTCTGATGCGATAAGAAAAGGAATGGAAAATATGGCTTCATTTCCGAGGTAGGTGCCGCTGAATAAGGTAGATACATCAGCTTCTAGGTTATGCGTGATACCTTTGCCATTATATTGAAAGGGTGCTTGGCTAGAGACTAGTTTGGTAGCTTCTTGGATAACCTTATCGTAAGCTGCTTGGGTAAGATAAACCCGGGTTTTGAGTGCTATAGCTGATGCCTGATGTGCTCTCGAGGCATTTAATACCGGAGAGGAATAAGCGATTGGCAACCCCTGCTCGGCTGCGTCGAGGTCTTGGATGATTTGATCGTATACTTGGGCAACAGTGCTAAAAGCGAGGTCGTTATTTCCTCCTGAAGTTTCGGCTTGTAGTCTTAACGGTAAGGCCAAGCTTTGGGGGTCTTGGTTGTAAGGCTTTGCGTAGGTTTGAACCAAACTGAAATAGGCGAAAGCCCGTATAAACTTTGCTTCTGCCTCGTAATTGTTTTTTACTTCTTCGCTAAGGATGTTTTGCTTATTGAGCTGCTCAATAATGATATTGGCCGAATTGATGGTGCGATAAGCCGCCGTCCATACGGCATTTACAAAATCGCCTGATCCGGAAATACTCTGGTTCCAGACATTGGCACCGGTGGAATTATTACCATCGTTCTGGCTAAATTCATCGCCGCGCTGTTCGTTGAATACCAGATGCCTGCCGCCGAAATAACTGGCGTCGCTCAGTTGGTTGTATAAGCCGTTTATTTGTCCAAGTATTTTTTCGGGTGTACCGAAGGCATCTGCCTCGGAGATGCTGGTTACGGGAGCTAAGTCAAGTTCCTTTTTCTGGCAGGCTTGGAAAAGAAATGAACTGCCGAGGAGGAAGATTCCTAAGCTATATAAAGTAGATTTCATTGTAAGTTTCATCGTACGCTTTTTTTGATTAAAAACCTATGTTAATGCCGGCGGTAAAGACACGGGCGTTGACGGGTACGTTTTGGTCTTTACCCGAATTAATGGAATTGCCGTTGATGGATATCTCCGGATCTGAACCCGTATAACTGGTTACGGTAAACAGATTGGTGGCCTGGGCGTATACCCGGACGGTAGACAGGTATTGGCTAAGGGCGGATTTGCCCAAAGGGATGCGGTAGCCCAAACTGATGGTCTTCAACTTAGCATAGCTCCCATCTTCTACATTCGATGAAATTGTGGTAGAAAAGCCACTGGAAAAACTATCGCCCCAAACGAGTTTGGGGATATCGGTAACTTGACCAACGGCGGTCCAGCGCTCTTTAATGAAAGTGCCATTGTTGAAATAGCGTTGATCGGAAATAGTAGCCTTAGTGCCATTATAAAGTTTATTTCCACCGGAAAAAGTGATGCCGATGCTCAGATCAAAGTTTTTATAGGTGAAATTGTTGTTTAAGCCGCCGTAATAGGTAGGAAGTGCATCTCCCTGGATTCTTCCGTCAGTATAATTATCAATGCCTGGTGCAGCTGTACCATCTAAATAGCTGAAGCTCTTATTGATTGCATCGTATTGCACCTGTTCATTATTTCTATTGACAAAGATTTTATTGCCGTTTTCGGGGTTTACGCCAGCGGTAGGAACTGCGAAAATAGAGCCAGCCGAATAGCCCACCCGGGTAATGTTTTGGATACCAAAGGTGCTTAAGCTGGTAGGGTAAATATCGCCACCGTCGCCAAGTGAGGTTACCCTGTTCTTAAGGGTGGAGATATTAAAATCGGCATTCCATTTAAAGTCTTTTTTACTCAAGATGGCAGCGTTGACCGCAAATTCAAAGCCTCGGTTATAAAGCGAGCCAACATTGGCAATGATGGCGTTACCTGGTATACCTTGGGAGGCTGCCTGCGGAGCACTGAGAATCAGTCCGTCTATATCATTTTTATAATAATCGGCTGTAACATTTAATCGATTATCGAGAAACGCTAATTCTAGGCCGATGTCTAATTTTTTGCTGGATTCCCATTTCAGGTTTTGGTTGCCGGCTTGCGAGAAATTTAAGCTGGGAACACCTGCATAAGTGCCGGCGCTATAGATGGATAGGGCTGCGTAATCTTGCAGGCTACTGTTACCTACTACGCCATAACTTGCCCGCAATTTGAATGCATTTACGGTATGTGCCAAGTCTGAATTCTTAAAGAAGTTCTCTTCAGATACGTTCCAGCCAATTGAGCCGCCTCCAAAATTGCCCCATTTATTTCCTTTAGCTAATGCCGAAAGTCCATCGCGGCGATAATTGATGCTGAAAAGGTATTTACCCGCATAATCATAGTTCAGGTTACTGAAATAGGAGAGGATGGCATTTTCCGTTTGTATGTTATTAGCTGGTACAATATTGGTCCAACCGCCTTGATACGAAGTAAAAAAAGGGTCGGACATACCCGTGCGTGTAGCACCCCATCCTGCGATTTCAGTTTTAACAATTTCATGGCCCAGCAATACTTCTACGTGGTGTTGTTCTAAAAAGGATGTGCTGTAAGCGAGGGTATTGGTCCAATTGGAACGCCGGTATTGGGTGATGCCATTGCTAGCTAGACCTTTGGTGGGAAAGCCGTCGCCGCTTAGTGGATTGCGGAAGGCGATGTTTTCTACCTGAAGATTATTTAATCCGTATAGTGTTTTGAATTTCAGGTTTTTGAGTATCGCTAATTCAACGAAAACACTTCCTATAAGCGAATTACTTTCGGAGGTGTTTTTATCCAAATCCAAAGTAGTTTGTAGGTTATAGGCGTTAAATACACCTAAGGCGCTGCTATTGGGGCCGTAACCAATATTTCCGTTGGCAGGATTGATGTTATAGGAGCCGTCTTCCAGGTAAACGGGTACGTTAGGTGGTAAGATATAGGTAAGTCTGCCCAAAGGCTGTAAGCCAATATACTGCGAATTGACACTGGTGCCTGAGGCAGCGGCTATAGAGTTTGGACCAATGGCTCCGGTGGTAGGGCCGGCGTTTTTGGAATTGCTATAGGTTGCCAGCGTACCCACCTTAAGTAGCTTGTTCAACTGGTGAGTTAAGTTGAGTCTTATACCTTTTTGCTTAAAATTGTTAGTTTTGATAATGCCGTTCTGATCGGTGAAATTGGTTGACAAGAAATAATCGGTAGATTCGTTGGCACCAGAAATACTCAGGTTATGGTTTTGGGAAACGCCGGTTTGATAGGCTACATCGTACCAATTGGTTTCGATGGTTTTTCCCTGTGTATCGGTTCCTAATACAAAACCGTGCGATAAACCAGCATTTGTTCTCGCTTCATTTTTTATAGCAACGTAATCTGCGGCATTTAATAATTTTGGTAGATTATAAGGGCGGCTAAGGCTAATCCAGCTATCGTAACTGGCCTTTACATGGCCTTGTTTACCTTTCTTTGTGGTAATAACCACAACCCCATTGGCGGCTCTCGAACCATAGATAGCTGTAGCAGAGGCGTCTTTCAGTACGTCAATCGTTTCAATGTCATTTGGATTGATGCTGGCTAAGGGATTGTTGCCTATATCTCCTCCGGCGGAGCCGGTGAAAATCGTGACACCATCAACAATAATGAGTGGATAAATCGAGGAGGTAATGGAATTAATACCGCGGATACGGAATACTGGGGTAGCATTGAGTGCACTGCTGGGCTGTACAATATTAACACCTGCCGCCTGGCCGCCTAGCAACTGATCGAAACTCTGTGCTGGGCGGTTCTGTAATGCAGTTGATTTTACCTGTGCGGCGGAGCCGGTGTAAAGCTGTTTGCTTTGCGAGGCGTAACCCGTTATCACAACATCATTTAATTGATGTAAAAGCGGTGTTAATGAGATTGTTATGGGTAATTTGGTGACCACAATTTTCTTACTTTCATAGCCGATATAACTTACCAATAAGGTAAGGGGTAGTTTTTGGCCTGTTACGAAGGTGAAATTTCCGTCGTCATCTGTAGAGACGCTATGGGTTACCCCATCTAATTGAACCTTAGCTCCAGGCAAAGGGTCATGGCTAAGGGAATCAATAATTTTACCGTTAATAGTGGCATTAATTAAGGGATGAGTACGTACCTGGGCGTGTGGGAAAAAGGGCGACAGTATGAATAGTCCCACAAAAATAGACTTTCCGATAGCCGCTAAAATCGAAGGTATAGGCTTCGGTTTTGCATTTTTTTGCATATATTTACAATGTTTAATTTATGATGAAACGGGTTTCCAACTCCAATTGACTGCCTGTTTCGTAATTATTCGTTAGGGAAATGTTTGCCGCATTTCCCTTTCTTAATATGTAGTGGATGTTTGTTTAAAGTTTAGCTACAACATCGCATTGAGGCGACTAGAGGCATCGAGGCGTAAATGATTTCCATAAAAATTAATGTTAGTTTGAACGACCAAATATAGATAAATTTTTAATAATCTATAAATTCTATAGATTTTATTATTTTTTTATATAGCTTTGTCTTATTAATTTATTTAGGTCATGATTACATCTATTCAACGACGATCTTTTAATGCTACAGCTAGTATGAAACACTTCGCTTTATATAAGCGAATGTGTTGTTAAATTTTCCCCCTACGAAGGGCTTAGCCCTTATTCTCTCTTATCTTTTGCTATTCACTTGGAAACCCTGGAACCGGGTGTTCCTTAATGGTTTGATGATTAATATTAAATCGATGAACAAAAAAATTTTACTTTTTTTCTGCTTGGCCATATGCGTATACAATAGTTGGGGCCAGCAAAAAACAATCTTGATTCAGGTGCGTACCGTACGAAGTGAACCAGTAGAATCGGCCACTATCCGGTTAAAAAACACCCCGGGAGCTATAGGCGTAACAGATAACGAAGGTAATGCCTCAATATCGGCACAGCAAGGGCAGATCTTGCTGATCAGCAGCATCAATATGCAGGCGCAGGAGGTGTTGGTAGGCCTTGCAAACCGGTATACGGTAACGTTATTGGAAAACACTACCACGCTAGAGGATGTAGTTATCACCGCTTTAGGTATAGAACGGAAGCGCAACAGCTTGCCTTATGCTACCCAACAAATTGATCAGGAGGAACTGAACCGGGTGCCCTCGAACAATTTTATCCAGCAGCTCTCGGGGAAAGTTGCAGGTTTACAGATTACCAGCAATAACACGCTTGGCGGAACGAATAATGTAATTTTGAGAGGATTTAAATCGCTGACGCAGAGTAACCAGGCTTTGTTTGTGGTGGATGGCGTACCGATTGACAATAGTAATAACAGTCGTAATGGCTTGGATTTGGGCAATGCGGCCGCCGATATCAACCCAGAAGATATTGCAGCGGTAAATGTGCTCAAAGGCGCCGCAGCTTCGGCCTTATACGGCTCACGTGCTGTAAACGGCGTGATCATGATTACTACCAAGAAAAAAAATAAAGGTGCACCATCCAGCGATATCGTTGTTAACCAAAGTGTACGGAGTGGGTGGCTGGATAATACGACCTTGCCAACATATCAAACCTTGTATGGGCAGGGAAAAGGTTCTGCCGGATATAATGCGGCTTATCCGGAGCGGGATGGTTTCTTTTACTATGTACCCGCAATCGGAAGCGGCGGGCAGCCGGTGCCTGTAGTGATTACCAACCAAGATTTGGCCTGGGGCCCTCGGTATGATCCTGATTTGGCTGTCTATAACTGGGATGCTTTTGTGCCGGGAAATCCAAACTATGCGAAAGCTACGCCTTGGGTGGCCGGAGCGCATAGTAAAGCGGCCGATTATTTCCAGACGCCTTTGGCTTCCAATACATCGGTATTGGTGAATACTTCGCAGGAACGGTCGACATTTAAAGTAGGCTATACCAATAACTATGAACGGGGTATTTCGCCGAACAGCTATAGCAAAAAGAATGTCGTTAATTTCTCTGGGACCTACGATGTGACCGAGCGGTTAACGGTGGGGGCAAGTGTCAATTATTCCAATGCGCTGGCAAATAATCGGAGCAGCTACGACTACCGATCGGCGAACACGAATGTGCGCGACTTACGTCAGTGGAATCCATCGAATATCGATTATGAAGCGCTGCGGGCCGACTATGATCGGGGATATAATGCCTCTTGGAATATCGTGAGCGGGCAGTACAACCAAGTATTGGATGAGCCTATTAAGGCGGCATATCATAATAACCCCTATTGGAATGATTATGAAAATTATAATAACGATAACCGTGACCGCTATTTTGGCTATGTACAGGCTGTGTACCGTTTGGTGCCAGGTTTGCAGGCCACAGCAAGGGTTTCGCGTGATAGCTATACGCAGAAGTTTGAAAATCGCATTGCCGTAGGCAGCTACCAGACATCCTTATATAGCCGATCCGACGTGCGCTTTGCAGAAAATAACCTCGATTTCTTATTGAACTATCAGAAAAACCTGACGGAAAAACTCAATCTCCAGGCATTGGCAGGCGTAAATATCCGTCGAACTTATAATGAATCTACCTCCAGCGCAACTAGCGGAGGTTTACTGGTGCCCGGTTTGTATGCCCTTTCTAACTCCGTAGCAACGCCAGATGCACCGATAGAATACGATGGGATTAAACAGGTAAATGGTTATTTTGCAGGAGCTACCTTTGACTATAATGAAACACTATCGCTCGATGTTACCGGACGTGTTGATCGTTCGTCGGCCTTACCCCAACAACATAATACCTATTTCTATCCGGCCGTTTCTGGTGGTTTTACCTTTTCGAAATGGTTGGCTGATGCGCATTGGCTCAGCTTTGGTAAACTTCGTTTGAATTATGCGGAAGTAGGTGGCGATGCACCTATTTATAGTGTGCAGAATACCTATGTTGCCGGAACGCCGTTTAATGGACAAAACGTTTACACCAATCCGTTAACCAATAATAACCCGGATCTGAAACCTGAGCGGAGCCGTAGTTATGAAGCCGGATTGGAATTATCTTTTTTGGCAAACAGGATTAACCTCGATGTCACTTACTACCATAGTCGGCTGAATAATCAGATTACACCAATTATTCCTTCGGCTGCCACGGGCTATACCAACTTTTATGTCAATGGCGGTACCATCCAAAACCAGGGGCTTGAAGTTTTACTTAATGTAGTGCCAGTTAAGCAAGAGCATTTTCAGTATGAACTTTCGATCAATTGGAGCAAGAACAATAATAAGGTGATTTCGCTATATGGTGGTCAGTCGGCCTATACCATTGCTTCCTACCACAACTCAGTGCAGCTGGTGGCGGAAGTGGGTAAGGCCTATGGGATTCTTCGGGGAAGTGATTACGAGTACCTGAATGGAAAACCATTGGTAGACGATGAGGGGTATTACGTAAAGTCTGCCAATGCGAATTCGGATATCGGCAGCATATTGCCGGATTGGCGAGGGGGCATTACCAATCGTTTTACGTATAAGAACTTTGCACTGAGCTTTCTGATCGACGTGAGCAAAGGAGGCGATGTATATTCGTTGGATATCGATAATGGCTCACGTTCGGGTGTTCTGGCCGAAACTGCTGCAATCAATGATCTGGGCAACAATATCCGGGATCCTTTGTCTGCCGGTGGAGGGATTATTCTAGATGGTGTGAAAGCAGACGGCACTCCGAATGATATCCGCATCGACCTGTCGGACGCCAATAAGTTGGGAAGTAAGCTTCCTTTTGGCTCTACCAATGCAAGTGCGGCACGCTCATACGTCTTTGACGCCAGTTATGTGAAACTACGTGAGGTAGCGTTCTCTTACAACTTACCAAAAGATCTATTTGCCCGCTCCCGCTTTGTAAAAGGAGCTACCTTTACCGTTGCCGGAAGGAACCTCTGGATTATTCACAAAAATTTACCTTACGCTGATCCCGAACAAGGTGCGCCGTCTACAACGTTAACAAATGCCGACCCCATGGTATATCAGGCAAATGCTTCTATAGGTTACCAGAACGGCGTGTTCCCCACGGTAAGAGAAGTTTCGTTGAGCGCGAGTATTCATTTTTAAGATTGACCATCATGAATAAACAACTATATATCCTGACATTATTCGCCCTGTTGATTGCAACGGGCTGCGAAAGATCTTTTGACGAATTAAATACAGATCCAAAACATCCGGTGGCGGTGCCAGCTAATACGCTCTTTTTGGCGGGTGAAAAAAAATTGGCCGATGTATATACAAGTAGCATCTGGACGTCTTCTCCTTTCCGGGTGCTGGCTCAAGTGTGGACGCAAACCGCTAATATCAATGAGGCACGGTATGTCTTTACGGCCAATAATGCACCTGGAGGGTGGTGGACCCGCCTTTATACGGAGGTATTGGGGAATCTCGAAGAGGCTAAAAAATTATATGCCGATGAGGCATTGCCTGATGCTGTAGTGCAGAATAAGCGCTTGATTACGGATATACTGCAAGTCTATGCGTATTACCTGCTGGTGAATACCTATGGCGATGTGCCTTATCAAGAAGCGTTGAGCCGGACAATTCCTTTCCCCGCCTACGACGACGCCCAGACCATTACTTATGATCTACTGACCCGGTTAGATACAGACATAGCGGGTTTGGATATTCATGCGGCTTCCTTCGGCGATGCCGATCAGCTTTATCAGGGAGAGGTAGCCTTATGGAAAAAATTTGCCGCTACCCTTAAACTGAAGGTTGCCTTGCTTTTAGCTGATGTCGATCCGGAGATTGCACGTACCAAAGCTTTGGAAGCTGTGCAGACAGGTATTATAGACAGCGAAGAAGCTTCTGCGAAGTTCCAGTATATTGCAGGTACAGTGGCTAATGCTAACCCAATATGGCAAGATCTGGTGAACGGTACTTATGCCACTTATTATGCTCCGGCTGCATTCTTTGTTGAACAACTAGCTGCATGGAATGATCCTCGTTTGCCTCTTTGGTTTACAAAAGATGTTCATGGAGGCTACTCGGGAGCAATAGCTGGCCAAGGCGGCGTAAACTCGGAACTTTCTAAATTTACATCGAAGTGGACGGATGCAGCTGCTCCAACAGTGCTGTTGGACTATGCGGAGGCTGAGTTTTTATTGGCAGAAGCTGTTGAACGCGGTATTCCGGTGACCGGTAATGCTGCCTTACACTATCAACAGGCTATTCATGCCTCTATTCTTTCAGTAGGTGGCACTGATGCTCAGGCAAATACCTATATCCAGCAGGCAGAGGTAAACTATTCCAGTGCCGCGGGCAATTGGCGCCAAAAGATCGGCTATCAGAAGTGGATTGCCTTTGCGAATAGAAATTGGGATGCATGGACGGAAATACGCCGTTTGGGATACCCCAACCTGGATGTGGTTAGCAGGCCGGTAAATGCCATATCCGACTTGCCTAAACGTTTCTACTATCCGCCTGCTGAACAGAACAGTAATGCCGCGCATTGGCGGGAGGCGGTGAGCAAACTGCCCGGAGCGGAAGACGGAGTAGCCGCAAAACTTTTTTGGATGAAATAACGATTATATATACCAGTTAAAATAAAATAATGAAGAAATCAATAAACAAATATTCTCTCAGAAAAGGACTAGTGGGTATGCTATTAGCTATGGGCTTGCTTACATTGCCGTTTGCCAGTTGGGCACAGCAGTCTGCAGCCGTGAGCCAACTCTCACTCAATGAAAATGCTTTTGGACCAGCAGGTGATGTGAAAGCGGCAATTGTGAAAGCTTTGGATAGTATTAACCGTTATCCTACGGCGGGTGATGAGCTAATCCGACAAATTGCTGCCCACGAGGGTGTGCAGCCGGAACAGATCATTCCAGGTGAACTGCTTGGGCTGTTAGGTGTTTACCTCGGGTTAAAAGGAGGAGTAGGCAGCGAATTTATCTATACTGTTCCGGGTTATCCGGCCATGGTAGACGGAGCAGCTAAAGTAGGTGGAAAGGTAATTGAGGTGCCTTTGAATGATCGTTTGGAAAACGATTTGCCGGCAATAGCAAAAAAGGTTAACGCCAAAACCCAGGCAATTTATCTGGTAAACCCGCATAATCCTTCGGGTACGGTAAGCGAACGGCAGACTTTTCACAACTTTATCCACGAAATCTCCAAACAGGCGATAGTGGTGGTTGATGAAGCCTATCTGGAATTTGCCGATCATTTTGCCGAACGCACCGCGGTTAACAATATCAAGGAAGGAGATCAGGTCATTGTATTCCGCACCTTTGCCAAAGCTTATGGCTTAGCGGGTTTATCTATTGGTTATGCGGTGGCACCGAAGGCATTGGCAGCCTATCTCCGGCAACAGGGCTTAGGTGATGTGCATGAATTGAATCGCTTATCGATCGTTGGGGCGGCTACGGCATTAAAAAATCAGCAATTTATAGAACGGGCGTATCAAACGGTGTTAGCCGAAAGAGATAAGTGGAACAGCTTACTGGATAGCTTGCACTTAAAGCATACCGAATCACAGGCGAATTTTGTGTATTTCGATACCGGAAAACCGGTTGAACAGGTAGCTGCTTATCTTAAAAAAGCAGGTGTAGTAGTTGGCAGAGCTTTCGCTCCGTATAATACATGGGTGCGTATCAGTATCGGATTGCAGGAAGAAAATGAACAAGCACGGGAAGCTATCAGGCAATTGATGCAGGCTAACGAATAGCTATTCAATGCAGACGGTACTTGTGCCGGCATGAGCTGTTTTGATGAATAGAATAACAAATAACAACAAAGAACGGTTACGCTCCGATAGGAGGTTAGATATCCTTCCCTTTGGTACTTTTTAAAGCCCAATAAACCAATACGGGTTGGAAAAATAAGCGGGCTAAGCGCTTGTTATCATTGTCTAATCCAAAGGCATCACGATGGTGCTGATACTGCGCGATGTTACCTGGGAAAACTGCTGTGAAAAAGGCTGCTGCTATTTTTCCTATTTGTTCACGTTTCCGTTTTGGGGCAAAAATTAATGCCGAACCGAGTATAATTTCTGTGAAGCCAGAATATACGACGGTATCGTCTTTTTTTAATGGTACCCAATTTGGTACCTGCGCACGGAAATCTTTCCGGGCAAAAGAAAGATGGCTGATACCGGCAAATACCAAGGTTGAACCTAACAAAATCCGTGATAGATTTTTTAAAAGCTTACTTTCTTTCATGGCGATGGATCTTTTAAGATAAACAAACCGAATGATGAAAAGGTTTATAGGTAAAGATAAACTCGTTATATTAATGAGCGTTTCGAAGAACGATGAAACGCTCATTAATTCCAATTATTGGTAAAACTTAGGAGTGGGATTTAAGCTTTTGTTTTGCCACTGATGCCAGTAGGGATAAATAGGCGGTGTTTCGCTGGCGGCATCCAATTTTTTTACTTGTGCCAACGAGAGGTTCCATCCGATGGCTTCTAAATTTTGCTTCAACTGCTCTTCATTTCGTGCACCTATAATAATACTGGAAACTGTGGGACGTTGCAATAACCAGTTCAAGGCGACTTGAGCAATGGTTTTGCCTGTCTCGTCTGCTACTTCCTGCAAGGCGTCAACGGTATTATAGAAAACAGCTTCGTTCAAAACCATGTCTGGTACCGGGCTACCTCCTTGTGCTACACGGCTGTCTTTCGGAATGGGTTTGTTGCGGCCGTATTTGCCTCCTAAACGACCAGCGGATAAGGGAGACCAAACGATAGCGCCGACTTTCTGGTCTAGCCCTAAAGGCATAAGCTCCCATTCATATTCACGATTGGCCAACGAATAGTAAACTTGATGGGCTACATATCGATTCCAACCGTGTCTTTCAGATACGCTTAGTGATTTCATCAAATGCCAACCCGAAAAATTAGAAGCAGCGATGTAGCGAACTTTTCCGCTGCTTACCAGATCGTCTAGTGTGCGGAGTGTTTCTTCGACAGGTGTGTTGCCGTCAAAGCCATGCATATGGTAAATATCAATGTAGTCGGTACCCAAACGTTTAAGGCTGCCTTCTATTTGCTTTAACAGATGAAAACGGGAGGAGCCCTGGTTGTTGGGAGACTGTCCGAAAGTAAAGGTGGCCTTCGTACTAATAAGCAATTTGTCGCGTTGTTTTCCTGATATTGCTTTTCCGAGTACTTCCTCTGCTAACCCATCGGAATAAATGTCAGCCGTATCAAAGAGGTTGACTCCAGCGTCGAGGCAAATGTCTATCAGGCGCTTGGCCTCTTCGACTTGTGTACTTCCCCACGCTTTAAAAAAATCATTTCCACCACCAAAGGTGGCTGTTCCGAAGCTAAGCATCGGTACCTGTAAGCCCGATGCACCTAAAAATCTATATTCCATTTTGCTCGTGAATTAATCGATGCGCTATTCTCGGGTTTTTATGGATAATTTCCAATTTTAAGTGGCCATAGAAATGCCATTTTCTTGATTACAGCTGTTGTTTAAGTGGTTAGCATAAGTATGCGCTGTAATGATACAGATTAGAGAAAAGTTGAGACAAATTGAGAGTCGCCCTTCCGAAAAATATCCTTCTATTTGGTGTTATTAACTGATTTATTAAACTATTTCACTTGGTCTGCTTTGCAAAAGTCCGCTCATTCAAAAGGATGGGTTACTAGACATATCGAAAGAAAATCTGGTGAAGTTTAACCTTTATAATCGCTATGAAAAAAAACTATTCAGAAAGAAAATGTCTTTTATTGACTTTCCATGCGCTGCTGATATTGGGAATACCAAGCATGTATGCGGCGGAAGCAATGGGGGAAAGGGCATTGGGGACAAAGGTAATGGCAATTCCCCTCGCGCAACAGCAAAAAGTGGAAGGCCGCGTAGTAGACGAACAGGGAAATGCCTTGGCAGGTATTAGTATCCTAGTAAAGGGGACACAGCAGGGAACTACCACTAACGAAGATGGTTACTACACCTTGAATGTACCACCAAATGCGGTATTGGTGTATACCTATGTTGGTTATGGGAGCCAAGAAGAGACTGTGGGCACCCGCACAACCATCAACGTGACCCTGATGAGTACACAACAAGATTTGGAAGAGGTAGTGGTTATTGGTTATGGTGAGGTGAAAAAGAAAGACCTTACTGGCGCCGTGTCGGTAATTAATACCAAAGACATGGTTAAAACAGGTTCGCCTACCATTGGTCAATCTATCCAAGGCTTAGCTACAGGGGTAAATGTACGGAATACGGGTAATGCGGGTGGCGATGCGAGTATCGAAATACGTGGGGTAGGTACACTGCGCGATAATAATCCGCTGTGGGTAATCGATGGAATGATTACCTCTGGAGCAGGAGCGGATTTTAATCCAAATGACGTGGAGTCTATTCAGATTTTGAAGGATGCATCTGCCGCGGCAATCTATGGATCTAGAGCGGCAAATGGGGTAATTATCGTGACGACCAAGAAGGGGGCAAATGGCCCGATGAAGGTTGATGTAAACGTTCGTCAGTCATTCGACTGGTCGCCCAAATATGACCTGATGGACGCCAGCGAATATAAGAAATATAACGATATGGCCTACCAGGAAGGGATAAAAGATGGCGTTTGGAATGGTGGCTTACAGCAGCATGCGGATTACGATACCGACTGGCAGAAGGAAACCCTAAAAACTGCACTGATACAAGATTATAATGTGGCTTTATCAGGAGGAAATGAAGTGGGCAATTACTATGTTTCCGGCGGCTATTATAATAATGAAGGGATGATGTATGGAAATTCTTTTGATCGGTATTCGTTTCGGGTAAATACGAGCGGAAGAAAAGGGATTTTTTCTTTCGGTGAGACAGTGAGCTTAGCGCAAACGGAACGCGACCCCCTACAGACAACTCCTTATGTCGACGTGATCCGGATGTTGCCTACCATTCCTTTACGAGATCCGAGTAATCCGGGCGGATATGGCTATGGTAATGAAAGTAATGCACGTACATTTGGTACCAACCCAATTGCCCGTGAAGATCTTGAAGATACCCATACCACCATATACCGGATTCGGGGATCTTTCTGGGGGCAGGCGCAACTAACCAAGTGGTTAAGCTATAAACTGAATACAGGCATAGATTACATCTTTGACGATTACCGTTATTTTCGCGGGCAGGGAAACTGGACCATGAACCAGGAGTTTAGAGATCCTACCGGAAGTAAAAACCGGGTAAAGGAGCTTAATAGACTCGTAGAAAACACGCTTAATTTTAATAAAGACTTCGATAAACATCATATCGACGGGGTTGCAGGACTTACCTATCAAGATTATTACCGCGAAGAGGTGGGCGCGCAACGGCTAAAATTTCCATTGCTTAGTGGCGGCTATATAACCGTATTAGACGCAGGACAATCGAATCAAACAAACTGGAATAGCATTGGAGAATATGCCTTGATATCTTATCTGGCGAGAGCGAATTATATTTACGACGAGAAGTATTTCCTGACGGCCACTTTTAGACGAGACGGTACTTCCAAATTGGGGCCGGCAAATAGATGGGATAATTTTTATTCGGTTTCTGGCGCGTGGAGAATCAGTAACGAAGCCTTCTTTAACAGTAATTTGATTGATGATCTGAAGTTGAGGGCAAATTATGGGCAGCTTGGGAATGCGGCCATTGGTAACTGGGATTATCTAGGTACGATTAACCCCAATATCGTAACGGTATTTGGCGTGGATCAGAACCTGGTAAATGGGGCTACCCAGGTTAAGATTGTAAATAGCGATTTACGTTGGGAAAAATCACAGCAGGTTAACATTGGTTTGGATGCAGCATTTTTAAATAATCGGCTGGGGATGACCATCGAATACTACAATGCAAAGACCACCGATGTGCTGACTGCTATGCCAATTTCTATGACTACAGGTAACCAGGGAGGTGCCCCGCTAGCCAATGCAGCAAGCTTGAAAAATACCGGAGTAGAAATAAGTGCCAACTGGAAAGACAAAGTAGGGGATGTAAACTACTCGTTGGGTGCCAATATAACCACGCTTTCTAATAAAATACTAGCTTTGGGCTACGGTAATCAGGTGTTTTATACCGGACAAACGCGCAGCGAGATTGGCCGGTCTTTGGGCGAATATTATTTGCTTAAAACCGATGGTTTGTTCCGTTCGCAGGAAGACATTGATCGTTACGTAAACTCGGAAGGTGTGCCCATCACGATTGAGGGAAAGCGGCCACAGTTGGGCGACCTTCGTTATATTGATACGGATGATAATGGACAGATAACCACGAACGACCGTCAGATTGTGGGATCACCATGGGCGGATTTTCAAATTGGATTTAATGCGGGGGCTTCCTGGAAGAATTTTGATTTTTCTATGATGTGGTACGGACAGTTTGGCAATGATGTGCTAAATGGGGCTATGCGCCAAGGCCGTTTATTTGCAGACAACTCCAATTACATCCGTTTCGAGAAAGGGCATGAGCCGTATCAGGAAAATCCGGATAGCGACTTTCCTCGGATTATTTATGCGGATACCCGTAATACCAGGGGAGATACAGACTTGTGGTTGGAAGACGGTTCTTACATTAGGATGCGGAATGTGCAACTAGGTTATACCTTTTCTTCGAACACCTTAACCAAAATAGGGCTGAATAACTTGCGCTTTTACGTGAGCGGAAATAACCTAATAACCATCACGAAATATAAAGGTTTAGATCCGGATTTCATCAATACCGATGTATGGGATCGCGGAACGGATAATATGGGTTTCCCCAATGCGCGTACCGTGATGTTTGGTTTACAGGTTAATTTTTAGAAGTGTGGATTTAATGATTGAAAAAAAAATGAAAAAGATACAATATATAGCTTTGTTGGCGCTCGGTTTTTCGCTGTTTAGCGCCTGTAAGAAAGATCTGCTCGATGTGAAGAATCCTAACGAACCTACTACTGAAACCTTTTGGAAAACGGAGGAGGATGCACAAAAAGGAATCAATGCCGCATATAGTCGTCTATACAAAGAAGGTACCTGGATGCGGTGGTTATCTTTTCGCTATGATTTAAGCTCCGATGAAGGATGGAGCACCAGCCCATGGAATGAATTGGGCGATTGGACGAGATTCAATTATGTGAATTACAATTTCTTTGAAGGGAATAACGTGCACTGGCAAGATTTTTATGTAGGCATATTCCGAGCGAACCAAGTGTTGAAGTATGTGCCTGATATTGAATTTACGAATGAGGAAAAGAAAGACCTAATTTTGGCTCAAGCACAATTTTTACGCGCTTTATGGTATTTTCAAATTGCTATTCTCTGGGAAAAAGGTGCATTGGTATTGGAACCTACCGATGCCAGCTATGTACCGGAAGAATCATCTGAGGAGGCTATATGGGCACAAGTGGAAAAAGACCTACAGGAATCGGCAACCGTATTACCTGAAAAATGGGGCGATGCAGATGTGGGTAGGGCTACGGTTGGGGCTGCAAAAGCCTTGCTCGCTAAAGCATATATGCAACAGCATAAATACCAGGAGGCAAAAACCGAGCTCGACTGGTTGATAGGCAAGGAGGGTACGCTGTATGGTTTAATGGATGAGTATCTGGATAATTTTACACAATACAAGGAGAATAATAAGGAAGGGATTTTTGAAATTCAATTTAGCGATGAGAATAAAGGTGGAACAGGTGAGGATGCATCCATGGCAACGGGTTTTCAGCGAACGCAGTTTTATGCTCCCAGCCCGATTGGCTGGCAAGACGGTAAAGCAAGACCTTGGTTCATCAATGAGTATAAGAAGGAGAAAAACCTAGATGGAACCAATGACATTCGGCTATACTATAACCTCTACTATAAGGGAAGCGCGGCAGATTTTCCAGCTGAAAGTCCTTTGGTTTATGGCAGAAGTTGGCAAAATGACTGGGGCGATCAAACCTATGTACGGAAATACTCCACCGGATATTATCGTGATATAGAAGATTATTTTGCACCGAATAATTACCGCATTATACGCTATGCGGATATCTTACTGATGTATGCTGAGTGTATCGCTGAAACAGGAGGCTCGTTAACAGAAGCGGCATCTTATGTGAATAAGGTACGTCAAAGGCCTTCGGTAAATTTGCCTACCCTACAAAATAGCATTTTTAAAAATGCACTGAATTCTAAAGCGGAATTCTTGAAACGCTTACAGATGGAACGCTCGCTTGAACTTTGTTTTGAAGGTTGGCGCTGGATTGATTTGAAACGATGGGGAATGTTGGATACGCAGGAGGGAATTGATGAATTGAAATCCCGCGATGCCGACTTCAATAATTTTATTATTGGAAAGCATAGTAGACTGCCGATTCCACAGATTGAAGTTGATAACAGCGGAGGAAAATTGACGCAAAATCCAAAATATTAATCCGCCATGGAATTTGTCACCGCTTTGTCTAATATGTTAATTTTTGTTAAAGGGTTTGCGTAGTCAAGAGAAGAGCCGTAAATTTATATCATCATAATTTAGGTTTATAATTGGTTAGTAAAGACCTCCAATCTCCCCGGTTGGAGGTCTTTCATTTATATAGTATTTGATTGAAAAAATAACTAGCTTTATTGAGAATCTGATTTTAATAATGACCATTATAAACGAACAGAAATTATGCAACTTAGCAAACTAAAAGCAATTAAAAGACACCCAGATGGGAAATGTACGTTAATATGAAACCATCATGAGCAAACACGCACAAACAGTAATGAACCGAGCTTGCGAGCTCATTCATACCAATGAAACCATCTTAACAGATGAATAATATTGCTCATGATAGCTTCATTGCCATAAAGAACAATTTATACCAATGAAAAAATTTAGCTGTTACCTCTTACTGGCCTGTTGTAGCCAGCTTGTTTTTGTGGAAAAGGGCCTATCGGCCCCGGTAGATATTGCCAAAAATGAACTTATGAAAGTAGGCGATCTGGTTGCCTGTGGCGATGATAAAATCGTGATATTGGATGGTGATAGTGCTAAAAGAAGCGTGGTAAGCTATAAATGGCGCTGGCAGGTAAATGAGGCTAAAGATCAGCTGCCGGATGGCTATATTAAATTATTGTCTACGTTGGATGATTGTAAGCCAATAGCATACAATAGCAGGCTGTTGGTCACGGCCTCTAGTGGTGCCAGCATTTTGCTGGATATTGCTAGTAAGAAAGTTTTATGGTATGCCAAGACACCCATGGCACATTCTGCTGAGAGCTTGCCCGGCGGAAGGATAGCGGTAGTAAACTCGACACACCAAAAAGGCAATAGCCTGGAGCTTTATGATAATCGACAGCCAGAGAAGGTTTTATTTAAAGACAGCCTATATTCGGGGCACGGTGTGGTCTGGAACGAGCATCGGAAAGCACTCTTGGTACTTGGCTACGACGAGCTTCGGGTATACCAATTAAGTGATTGGAAGAGCAGTGAACCAAAACTTACTAAGGTGAAAACGTTTCCTTTACCAAGCAAGGGTGGACATGAACTGGCGGCGGTTGATGAAAACCACTGTTTGGTGAGCGCACATAATAACGTTTGGCTGGTTGATTTACGGAACGGTGTTTTTAATCCCTTCCTTCCACTGAACAATAAAGAAAACATTAAATCGGCTAACTATAATGCAACAACAAAAGCGTTGGTATATACAATTGCTGAGGAGAGTTGGTGGACTTATCATATTTACGGTGAAAATCCCAGCTTTAAACTTCATATCCCTGAAATTAAGCTCTATAAGGTAAGGGTGGGTAGGTAGTAGCAGGTGGGGAGTGTGGACTTCTCGGCTATAAAATATTTCTTTAAAAAATTGCTTTAATCGATTAAAGTATTTATACTTGCAGTGTAATCCTAATTTTCTCTTAATTTTAATATCGTATGAAAAAGATTGGTCTTAAAGATATAGCTGAACATCTTGGTGTATCAACCGCTCTTGTTTCGTATGTTTTAAACGGTCAAGCTGTTGAGAAACAGGTGAATAAGGAAACCGCAGAAAGGATTACGAAAGCTGCTGAGCTCTTAAATTATCGACCAGACCAAATAGCGAAAAGCTTAAAGACACGGAAGACGCAGACTCTGGGCTTGCTGGTTGCCGATATCAATTATCGGTTCAGTACCGGAATAACCAGTGCTATCGAAGAGGAAGCGAAAAAGAATAAGTATACGGTTATCTACGGTAGCTCTAACGAAAGAAACGATCAATTCAGCGAATTGATCAACGTTTTTCTTAATCAGCGGGTAGACGGGTTGATTATTGTTCCTGTAGAAAATTGTGAGGAGCAAATCCGTTTATTGCAGCGTTATGGGATTCCATTTGTGTTGGTAGATCGCAACTTTCCCGATATAAAAACCAATTATATTGCGCTTGACAATTTTAAGGCTGCCTATGGTGCTACAGAATATTTGGTGAATGCCGGACATAAAAAAATTGGCTTTATTAATTATAAAAGCACACTGTATCATTTGCATGAGCGGAGTAGAGGTTATAAAAGTGCGCTAAAAGATAATGGGCTAAAATTTAAATCGGTTTGGCTGCAGGAAATTTCTAATGAAAATAGAAATGATCGTTATAAGCATGTGCAAACGGCTATAGATCGCTTGTTGAAGGTAGGTGGAGACCCTTGTGATGCTATTTTCTTCGCGACAGATACTCTGGCCTCCAACGGTCTCAAGTATCTTAATGAGTTGAAATTGAAAGTACCTGATAAGGTTTCGGTGATGAGTTTTGACGAATCGGAAACTTTTGAATTATTCTATTGCCCTATTACACATTCCAGACAACCCTTGGAAGAGATGGGAAAGCAGGCTGTAAAGACCGTAATCGAGTTAATTAATAATTCCAAAGTAAATAAACAAGTTACTTTGGAAGCTGACCTTATTTTTGGTAAGTCATGCAGAGAACAATAATTTTTTTTTGGAAAGACTACTTTAAACGTTAAAAGTAGTTTTTGAATTTTTTTTAACTCTATAAATTTAAACGTTTAAAGTAAGTTTTTATGTGAAATTTCAATAATTAATCCAAAATCTATGTGATGGCATAATTCGCTAGCGCATGATGTCTAAAACAGTTATAAATCAACACCTAAAATGAAACTAATTTTAACAACCATGATGCTGCTATGGTGCTTAATAGGTATAGCCCAGCAGAAAACAGTGAGTGGCACTGTTACCAGTAAGGACCTTCAGGCTCCGCTTTCCGGTGTAACCGTTAAAGGAGCACAGCAAACCGTAATAACAGATAGAAACGGTAGTTTTATTGTCCAGGCCAACCTGGGAGAAATGTTAATTTTCACCTATGTTGGCATGAAACCCGACACAGTTACTGTTACGGCTAATGAGATGCCAATAGCCGTTGCCTTGGAATATGCATTGGGTGATTTAGCGGAGATTGTTGTTACTGGTTACCAAACACAAAAGAAAGCAGATCTTACCGGCGCGGTTTCTGTAGTCAAAATGGAGGATATTAAAAGTGTCCGAGTAGGTAATCCCGTAAAATCTCTGCAAGGACGTATTCCAGGCGTAGACATCACTACTAATGGTGACCCTGGAGGTGGGGCAACGGTTAGGATAAGGGGTACTGGCACCTTAGGAAATAATGACCCCCTATATGTTATTGATGGTATTCCGACGAAACGGGGATTACAGGAAATTAATCAGGATGATATCGAATCCATCCAAGTGCTAAAAGATGCTTCTTCGGCCTCGATCTACGGATCTCGATCGGCCAATGGGGTCATTATCGTAACGACAAAAAAAGCTAAAAAGGGCGTTAGCAGAATAGATGTAAATGCCTCTTCTACCTTGCAGTATTATACGAGCGCTATTGATATGCTTAATACTGATCAACGAGGCGAAGCTTATTGGAGAGCGTCGGTAAACGATGGTATCAATCCTAACAATAACCAAATCTACCAATACGATTGGAACAATGATTTTAATAATCCGATACTTAAGCAGGTTATTTTGCCAGAATTTGTTGATGCCGCTAAAACGATGAAACCGGCTAACACCAATTGGTACGATGAAATATCGCAAACATCGGTGATACAAAATTATAATGTGTCTTTAACCAATGGTGGAGAAAAAGGTAACACTTTTTTTTCCTTGGGATATCTACAGAATAAAGGTATCGTAAGAGAAACTCAGGCAAAAAAGGTAAATGCCCGCCTGAATACGGATTTTAACTTTTTTGATGGGCGTTTAAAGGTAGGAGAGAATCTGAATGCTACCTATGCAAATAATGTATTGATCCCTACTGGCGATGTGTTGTTTACAGCGCTGGTGCAGCAACGGATTGTTCCGGTGCATACTGTGGATGGTGGTTGGGGCGGTCCGTCTGCCGGTATGACGGATAGGCATAATCCCGTTCGGCTCATTGAAGATAACAAACAAAATAAAAACTATTTTGCACGGATTATCGGTAATGCTTTTGCTGATCTGACCATCATTCCAAATTTACATTTCAGAACAAGTATCGGTGCCGATTACAACTCCACTTATGCCAGAACCCTGCAAAAATCCTATGTGTCAGGTTTTTTGGTAGATGATGCTAATTTAGTGCAGAATAATCAGGACTATGATGGGAACCTCCTTTGGCAAAATCAGTTGAATTATACGCTTGATCTGAATAAAAACCACGTTGATTTTTTATTGGGACATGAATCTATAAAATTTGTAGACCAAGGTTTTTTTGGTAGTCGCCAAGGCTATGCGCTCGAAAACATAGACTACTCCTATCTCGATGTAGGAACATCCAATATCAATAACGGCGGCAGCGGTTCTGCTAATTCCTTATTGTCTTATTTTGCTAAAGCGAATTACAGCTATGATAGCAAGTATTTGGCCTCGGCAACTATAAGAAGAGACGGATCTTCCCGTTTTGGCTCGGATAACCAATATGGTACTTTTCCTGCCTTTTCGGTAGGGTGGCGCATGAGTCAAGAAGAATTTATGAAAAAGATACCGATAATTTCGGATCTTAAATTACGGTTTAGCTATGGACATACTGGTAATCAGGAAATTGGTAATTATGATACCTATGATCTCTATCGTGCCATTTATGGTACGGATCATGTTTTTGATCGGGATGGCGGAACGGCTTATGATATTGAAGGGAATGATACCGGGACACTTCCTTCTGGTTTTGTGAAAATACAACGAGGTAATAATTCCTTAAAGTGGGAAACTACTAAAGAAGCGAATTATGGGATAGATTTTGGCTTATTTGAACAGCGCTTGAGTGGTACGGTGGAGTATTTTGTTAAGAATACATCGGATATACTAATTCGCCCCGGCTACCTGGCAGCAATAGGGGAAGGAGGGTTCCAAACGTTTAACGGTGCTTCCATGCAAAATAAAGGATTTGAAGCATTATTAACCTACGAAAATGAAATCAATGACGAGCTTTCTTTTTCCATTAGTGGAAATATATCGAAGTATATCAATAAGGTAACCGAACTGCCTTCGACAGTATTAACGGCCTATCCGGGCAATGGTACCGATCAGGTGATTCTTGGGCATGCCATCACGTCTACTTTTGGTTATGTTGCTGATGGTTTGTTCAAGTCGCAGGAGGAGGTCGATAATTCACCGGCACAACCAGGTAAAGGCTTAGGAAGAATAAGGTATCGGGATCTAAATGGCGACAATGTGATAAATGATCGAGATCAAGCTTATATAAACGATGGTGTTCCGGATTTTGTTTATGGCTTAAACCTGAATGTACGGTGGAAGAATTTTGATTTCAGCGTATTCTTCCAGGGCATGCAGGGCATTGATGTAAGTAACACCTACAAAACCTTTACCGATTTTGCTTCTCTATGGCCCGGATCGAATTGGGGAACCCGCACAATGGAAGCCTGGAGTCCTCAAAATACCGGTTCCACCATACCGGCACTTACACTCAATAATAATAATGACGAAGGCCGGACTTCTACCTATTTTATGGAGAATGGATCTTATTTAAAACTTAGAAATCTCCAGATCGGATATAATTTAAAGGACACGTTCAAATCCATTAAGATTAGCAACGCAAGGATATTTGTACAGGGATTAAATCTCTTCACAATTAAGAGTAAAAACTTCACAGCTCCGGACCCTGAAAATCCGGGTAATGGTTATCCGCTGCCTGTTATGGGAACAATTGGTGTGGATTTGTCCTTTTAAAAAACCTTTAATAATGAATTATGAAAACATATATAGTATTCGGATTACTTTTATTAATGATGGGAGTATCCTGTAAGAATGAACTGGATTTAAAACCGCAGGGGGTGGTTTCGAGTGATGATCTGAACTCACCGGAAAATATCGAAAAAATGATTATTAGCGCTTACTCTGCCTTGGGGAATGAAAGCATTGTGACTCCAAATTCCCTATGGCCCTGGGGAAGTTTAAGAAGTGGCGATGCATTGAAAGGAGGAGATGGTTTAGGAGATAACAGTGGTTGGAATGATTATGAACAGTTTGTAACCAATCGTCCGAATAATACCTATACCGATCAGATGTGGGCACAGCTTTATAATGGGATTGCTCGCGCTAATGACGCCTTAGCACGAGTGAATACACTAGATGAAACACAATTCTCGGATAAAGTAACACGGCAGGCAGAACTTCGCTTCTTAAGAGCGAATTGGTACTTCATGTTAAAAATTTTGTATAATAGGGTACCTTACATTGATGAGAATGATGATAAGGATGATTACATTGCTATTGCCAATGATGAGTACACCAGTGACGAGCTGTGGACCATGATAGCAGGCGAATTCAAATTTGCTGCCGATAATCTGCCGGAAAACCAGACAGAGATAGGTAGGGTAAATAAATATATCGCTTTGGCTGCTCTCGCTAAAACGCAGCTATATCAAGCTTATAAGCAAGATGATAACCATAATGTAACCTCTATTGACCAGAGCCTACTGCAACAGGTAATTGCTAATTGTGATGAGGTGATTGCAGGTGGTAAATATGGATTAGCTGATGATCTTGCCGAAAATTTTCTTACCGAATTTGAAAATGGCAAAGAATCGATTTTTGCAATCCAGTATTCAAAAGGCGACGGTACCCGCTATGGCAGAATAGATATGGGACATTCGCTATCTTATACCTTAAATCCGGAATTTGGCTGTTGTGGTTTTCATATACCCAGCCAAGATATGGTGAATGCCTTCAAAACAGCTGATAATGGCTTGCCCTTATTCGATAGTTATAATAATGGCGATGCGGTACAGGGAGATGATTTTTTAAAATATAGCTTTGACCCCAGATTGGAACATACGGTAGCCATCCCAGGGCATCCTTTTAAATACAGTCCGGATTATATTTTTGCGGTATCATGGACAAGAGCTCCTGCAACATATGGCGCTTTTGCGAGTTTAAAGGATATGGTTCCGCCTAATGATCCCTCTTTTCAGCGGATTCCGCCGTTTATGTCAAGTTCTAAGAACTGGGAATTGATTCGTTATGCGGATGTATTATTATGGAAAGCAGAAGCGTTAATTGAGTTAGGCCGTGAAGATGAGGCTTTACCTCTTATTAATCAATTAAGAACCCGTGCGGCAAATAGCACTGGGAGATTGAAGAAGGCAGACGGAACGTTCTCCTCGACATTTAAAATTGCTACTTATCAGCCCGGTGTAAATTGCGAATGGACAAATGCCTATGCCCGGCAGGCGCTCCGCTACGAGCGTAGGATGGAACTTGCCATGGAAGGTAACCGTTTTTTTGATCTGGTGAGATGGGGAATTGCAGATACGTATATCAATAATTATCTCACAACGGAATCTGCTAAAAAGGCTTATTTAAAAACGGCCCATTTTCAAAAAAACAGGGATGAATATTTGCCCATCCCCTTAAATCAAATAAATTATAGTTTAGGCTTATACAAACAAAATCCTGGATATTAGCGGTTAAAATAAATTATTTATGAAGAGACATGTCATTTTTTATTTGCTTTTGCTTTTGGGTTTCTATGCCCATGCCCAGCTTGGTGTAAAGTATGACCCTACGGTTCAGACCACGGGTAACTTGCAATATTTCAAACCCAAAGGTAATCTGTTTGTAGGCGATTGTATGCCTTTCTGGCATAATGATACCTATTACTTTTATTGGTTGTTAGATTCTGCCCATCATGCCAGTTTAAACGGTTTGGGCGGCCACCAATGGGCCTTAAGTACCACTAGCGATTTAAAAACATGGAAGCAACATCCTATTGTACTGGGTATTGATGAGGCCTGGGAAAAGTCAATCTGTACAGGCTCAGTAGTGTATTATAAGAATAAATTTTACGCCTTCTACGCCACACGCCTTCTGGATAAGGAGGGCAAAGTGAATGAACAGTTAAGTTATGCCATCAGTAATGATGGCATCCATTTCGACAAACAAAAACCTAACCCTTTCTACACATCGGCACCGGGATATAGCAAACGGGATTTTAGGGATCCTAAAGTGTTTGTGGATGAAAAAACAGGCGAGTTTCACTTATTGGTTTCCAGCTGGCAGGAAAATCCGGCTATGGCGCATGCTGGAGGAGCGTTAGTGCATTTAACATCGAAAGACTTGAAGAACTGGGATGTGCTTGATCCAATTTTGACCGGCCAGCCTTCGGTGCCCGAGTGTTCGGATTATTTTTTCTGGAAGGGTTGGTACTATTTGGTATACAGTAATAATAGTGAAACTTATTACGTGAAATCGAAACGGCCTTACGGCCCGTGGGAAGAACCCCGGTACCAGGCACTAAATGAATCATGGGTTAATGTGGTCAAAACAGCCTCTTTTAAAGAGGATAGGCGCATTGCTGCCGCATGGATACCTTCTCGCAGAGACAATAAAGATAGTAATTCGGAAGTCTTTGGAGGTAATGCAATTTTTCGGGAAGTAATTCAGCAGGCAGATGGAACCCTGGATACGAAATTTCCTGATGAGATGGTTCCGGCTACAGCTGGAGCGATGGCTGCCCCTATATTGCCTGATCTATTGGCAACGCTAAATGGTACCGACGGACTAACGATCAATGCTCCTAATGGTGTTGGCAGCGCCCATATAAATAAGATACCAAATAAGTGCAGAATAACCATGGAGATAAGTCCTGAAGGACCATTGGAAGAGTACGGGTTTTACCTGCGTGCTGACGGTAAGGCTGATCAAGGTTATCGGGCTAACTTCTCGCCAAACAATAGGATAGTATCCTTGGGTGATACAGATATAAAAGCGGTTGAAGGCCTGGATAAAACTATTAAAATAGACTTCATTTTAGATGATGACATCATTGATCTTTCTATAGATAATCGGAGATGTATAGTAAATCGCTGTATTGAGCAAAAGGGTGATGTGCTATGGTTATATGCTAAGCATGGCAAAATAATAGTTAAATCAATAAAAGTTTATCCGCTTTCTGCGGGTAATTAAGAGAAAAGTATGCTATTAGGTTTTGATATTGGAGGCACAAAGTGTGCAGTTATACTCGGAAAAATTACACCAACTAAGGAGTGGGTTATTGTTGATAAAGTAATCGTGGCAACCAATAAGCCCGTTTATGAAATGATCGACTTGTTGTTTGAAAAGGCAGAAGATCTTCTTGCTAAGCAAGGCGTTGATAAGTTGGCGTTGGAAGGTGTGGGAATTAGCTGTGGAGGACCGTTAAATAGTAAAAAGGGGCTGATATTATCGCCACCCAATTTACCCGGCTGGGACGATATTCCTATTGTTGAAATGGCCGAGAAGCGATTTGGTAAAAAAGTGCTGCTACAAAATGATGCAAATGCAGGTGCCTTGGCCGAATGGCAATTTGGTGCAGGGAGAGGCTATTCCAATATCATCTTTTTAACCTTTGGAACTGGTATGGGAGCGGGGCTCATATTAGATGGGAAACTCTATTCGGGTACAACTGATCTTGCGGGTGAGGTAGGCCATATCAGGCTATCTGCTATGGGGCCTGTAGGTTTTGGTAAAGCAGGATCCTTTGAAGGGTGGTGCAGTGGTGGAGGTATTGCCCAGCTAGCCCAAATGAAAGCCAGAGAAAAAATACAGCTGGGTGAACAAGTATCTTTTTGCAAAACGTTGGATGACCTGCCCAAGCTAAGTGCTAAAATAGTAGCGGAAGCAGCTTATCAAGGTGATGGGCTGGCCTTGGACATTTATTCGCTGTGTGCAGCATATCTGGGTAGGGGCCTAGCGCTTTTAATTGATGTGCTCAATCCAGAAGTCATTATTCTTGGTAGCATATTTGGAAGAGCGCAATCGCTCTTAGAACCTAAGATGAGAGAAGTTATTGAAAAAGAAGCTTATATCGGATCGAGCGGAGCCTGCAAGATTATGCCTGCAGGTTTATCGGAAAATATCGGGGATGTCGCTGCGCTTGTCCTGGCCGCCATGAGCAATAACCTACTGTGATAATTGTTTTTTCTATCCAATTAAACCCTTAATAAAAAAATGAAAACGAGTGTATTATTAATTGCAATCATTGCTGCTACAGGCGGTCTGTTGTTCGGATTCGACACTGGTGTAATATCGGGTGCCCTCCCTTTTTTGCGCGAAAATTTTAGTTTAAATGATGTACAGTTGGAGTGGTTAACTACTTCAGTTCTCTTTGGCGCCGTTTTAGGGGCTGTTTCGAGTGGTAGATTATCGGATTACCTGGGTCGGAAAAAGATGATTATGGTTAATGCGGTTATCTTTGCCGTTGGTGCTCTTGGTTGTGGCTATGCCCATTCATTCGTTTTTCTCCTCATCATGCGTACCGTTGTAGGGATAGCTATCGGTATCACTTCTTATGTGGTACCGATGTATATTGCAGAAATTTCGCCAGCATCAAAGAGAGGTTCATTGGTTACGTTGAACCAGCTCATGATAACCATTGGTCTGCTGGCTTCTTACATTACAGACTATTTGTTTTCAGATAACAACAATCCAGAATCCTGGCGTTGGATGTTTTTGGTAGGTGTGTTTCCAGCGATTATTTTACTTGTAGGCATGTTCTTTTTACCCGAAACTGCGAGATGGTTGATTGCTAAAAACCGCTTGGAGGAAGGTAGAAAGGTGATAAAAAGCATTGAAGAACCGGAATTAGTAGAACGCTCCTTTGAAGAAATGCTTCGGGAAAATACCGTCGCCGCCGAACAAAGTGCTAACCTCAGCGAAATTTTTAAACCCTGGTTGAGACCTGCGTTGATTATCACCGTAGGCATATTCTTCTTTCAGCAGTTTTCGGGTGTCAATACCATCATCTATTATTCACCAATTATTTTTAAAATGGCGGGAATTACCAGTAATTCTGCCTCTATTATACCGGCTATCATCATTGGCGTTGTTAATGTATTGGCCTGTGTGCTATCAGTTGTTTTCTTAGACAGAATAGGTAGACGAAAATTGTATATCATCGGTATTTTGGGTATGATTCCCTCTTTGGCCCTTGCGGGTGCTTGTTTTCTTTTTAAAGACGAGCTCGGTACCAGCCTGATCTACCTATCGGTATTAAGCATTGTAAGCTTTATCTTTTTTATTAATATCAGCCTCTCGCCCCTAGGTTGGCTGCTTATTAGTGAAATTTTTCCAATTAAGGTAAGAGGCTTGGGGATGAGTATAGGCTCACTGTCTCATTGGGGCTTTAACGCTATCATAGCCTTTACCTTTCTTACGCTGGTGAATGGCATTGGCGTTGGCGGAACGTTTTGTTTGTATGCAGCTATTTGCGTTTTCGGGTTGATTTGGGGCTATTATTATATCCCCGAAACTAAAGGCAAAACGCTTGAACAGATAGAAGAACATTGGCGGCAGGGTAAAAGTCCGAGAAGCCTATAACCATTTACATGATTTTTTAACCATTAAATATTTAAATTATGAAGCAAGCAGTATTAAAAAGGCCTGGAGAAATTGAGTTTAGGGATATTCCTATTCCGGGCGAATTGAAGGCTAACGAAATTCTTTTGCGCATTCAAAAAATTGGGGTTTGTGGCTCAGATATCCATGTTTTTCACGGAAAACACCCCTTTGTTACGCAGTATCCGGTTATTCAAGGACATGAATATAGCGGTGAGGTTCTGAAAATTGGCAGTGACGTAAAAACTGTTAAACCTGGTATGAAGGCAACCGCCCGTCCGCAAGTGGTATGTGGTGTATGCCCTCCTTGTTTAAGAGGACAGTACAACGTTTGTCAGAATCTCACCGTACAGGGCTTTGTGGCCAATGGATCTGCGCAGGAATATTTTGTGGTTACTGACGACCGGATTGTAGCCGTGCCTGATAAGGTGACGTACGAGCAGGCTGCATTGATTGAGCCGGCAGCTGTTGGTGCCCATGCCACTAAAAGGGCAGGTAACCTGCAAGGGAAAAATGTGGTTGTTGCCGGAGCCGGTACAATTGGGAATCTTATTGCACAGTTTGCTTTGGCACGGGGTGCTAAAAAAGTATTGCTTACCACGGCGAAGAGCGATTTTAGATTAGGTATAGCCCATGCCTGTGGGGTTATAGAAACGGCCAATCTCGCTAAAGAGAGTTTTCCTGATGCGGCAAAACGCGTTTTCGGAGATGAGGGGTTCCAGGTAGGTTTTGAGGCTGCCGGAGCGCAGGGCGCAGTAACAGATCTTATTGCGGGCGTAGAGAATGGCGGTACAGTCATTATCGTAGGGGTATTTGAAGAAAACCCCATTGTAAATATGGGATTTCTAGGCGAACATGAGCTGAATGTATTGGGTAGCATGATGTATCGTCATGAAGATTATGAAGAAGCGGTAAATTTTATTGCTGACGGAAAATTAATCACCGAGCCCCTGATCACTAGCCGTTTTCCTTTTAGTCAATACCTTGAAGCTTATCATTTCATAGAAAAACAAGGAGATAAATCGCTAAAGGTAATGATTGATGTTTCTTTAGATTAACCTAGGGATTGTGGTTTTATAAATGAAATGTTCATGATGGGGATATGTTCATCACCTAGAAAAAATAAATATAAACGAATGAAACAGGCAATTTTAAAAGAACCGGGATTGGTAGAGATCAGGGAAGTACCCTTACCTCGTGAAATCCGGTCCAATGAAATCTTATTAAAAATCCATCGAGTTGGGGTATGTGGATCGGATATCCACATGTACTATGGCAAACATCCCTTTGCAAATACCTATCCTATGGTACAGGGGCACGAGTATGGAGGCGAAGTGGTGGCTGTGGGTGCTGATGTAAAACTATTAAAGCCGGGAATGAAAGCAACCGCTAGACCACATTTGGTCTGTGGAAACTGTGCGGCATGCAAAAAAGGGCAATATAACGTTTGCCAGAACCTAAAAGTAGAAGGTTGTGCAGGTCCGGAAGGTGCTGCACAGGAATATTTTATTATTCCCGAAGATCGCGCGGTTGCTATTCCGGATAACATGAGCTATGATCAGGCGGCCATGATTGAACCTACGGCAGTAGCCGCGCATGCAACAAGAAGAGTGGGGGATTTATGCGACAAAAATGTGGTGGTCATGGGAGCGGGTACGATTGGAAACTTAGTGGCGCAATTTGCGATTGCCCGAGGAGCAAAAAATGTGTTGATTACCGATTTGGTCGACTTTAAACTAGCTAAAGCGAAGGAATGTGGGATTACCCATACTGCTAATCTGAAAAAGGAAAGCTTTACAGCTGCAGTTAAGCGTGTTTTTGGCGAAGAGGGTTTTCAGGTAGCTTTTGAAGCAGTGGGTGTGCAATCGGCTTTAACTGAACTTATTGCCGGTGTCGAAAATGGCGGTACGGTAGTAATTATAGGGGTGTATGTACAAAACCCGGTAGTGAATATGGGTTTTTTAGGAGAACACGAACTGCAGGTATTGGGAAGCATGATGTACCGCCATGAGGATTATCTGGAAGCTATCGAGTGGGTGAATGCAGGAAAAATTAAACTAAGTCCGCTGATTACGCAATATTATCCTTTAACTGATTACCATGATGCCTACAAATTTATTGAGGCACAGGCTGATCAAGCCATTAAAGTGATGATTTCGGTGATATAAATTTAAACGTTTAAGGTATAATGAAACTTACAATTGATAATTTAAAGCATCTAACACCACATACCATGGTTGAGCTTCCGGAAACTAAACATATTGAGTTGCCAGAAAAGGTATTACAGTTTGGTACAGGAGTGTTTATTCGCGGATTAATAGACTATCTGATAGATCGGGCGAATAAACAGGATGTGTTTAATGGTAGGGTGGTGATGATTAAATCAACGGATCATGGAGATATCAATGCCTTTAGGCAGCAGGACAACCTGTATACTTTAGTAATGAAAAGTACCGAAAATGGTGCGGATATAGAAGAACGGGTTGTTTGCGCAGCAGTAAGCAGAACGCTTAACGCAGCAACTGATTGGTTGGACGTACTCGCCTGTGCACAGAATAAAGAGTTGAAAATTATTATTTCCAACACTACAGAAATAGGAATTGTTATGGTGGAGGGAGACTCCATTGCCGCCCATCCACCGCGTTCATATCCAGCTAAATTGTTAAGCTTTCTTCAAGCGCGCTTTGACGTCTTTGGAGGAACACCCGAGAGTGGAATGGTTATTATTCCAACGGAACTGATTCCGGATAATGCCGCCTTACTTAAGAGAATTCTTAATGCCTTGGCTGTACAGCAGCGATTGGACGAGCGTTTTATCAACTGGATGAACGATTGCAACGATTTTTGTAATTCTTTGGTAGATCGGATTGTTCCGGGTAAAATTACGGGCACAGCACAACAAGGGCTCCAGCAAGAATTAGGCTATGAGGATAATCTGATGATCATGAGCGAAACTTTCGGTTTATGGGCCATTGAAACGGTTAACGAGCGCACGAAGAGCCTACTTTCCTTTAGTAAAACCTTTCCAAATGTCCATCTGGTTCCAAATATTGATAAGTTCCGGGAGCTAAAACTTCGGTTATTAAACGGTTCGCATAATCTCTCTTGTGCCATTGGGGTTATTGCCGGGTTTAAAACGGTTAAAGAAGCTATGGCTGATCCGATATTTGATGCTTTTATGCAAAAACTGATTAATCAGGAAATAGCACATGCAATTATAGGAGATGAAATTACGCTTGCTGAAGCACAAGGATTTGGTAGTCAGGTTTTGGAAAGATACCATAATCCTTATATCGAATTTGAATGGTTAAGTATTTGTATACAAGACACCTCCAAAATCAGGATCCGTGTGGTTCCGATTGTGTTGCAACATGATCAGCAATACGGTTTTGTTCCGGATGGTATCTGTTTGAGTTTTGCAGCCTATATGTTATTTATGAAAGGTAAGCTTGCGCAGGATGGCACCTATTGGGGATTACTGAATGGCCAGACTTACCAGATTGATGACGATTTTGCTGCGCACTTGTGCGATAAATGGAATAACTTTAGCGGGCAGGATCTGGTTATAGCTGTGTTGGAAGATGAGGAACTGTGGGGGGCTAATTTGGCTGGCCTAACAGGTTTCGCAGACAGGGTTTCTTTCTTTTTAGATAATTTAGCAGCAAAAGGTTTCTTTGAAACGGTGAAACAGCTATTATAAAGAATAGCTTTATTTTAACCATCAGGCCATGAAATTAAACAGACGAAAACTAACCTAAAAATTATGAAAAAAACTTTAATTACAGCAATTATTGCTTTAATGATGCTATCGGCATCTGGGCAGGTGCCGGATAACGATAAAGATGCAATTGCAGCATGGTCTTTTTCGGATATGAATGATATGACGGCCACTAATAGTCGGTTAAAGAAATATGGAAATGTGGAATTTATTCAACTGTCTCCAACAGAAGCAGAAGCTTCAAAGGCTAGGGGAGGTGATGGTATAGCAGCGAAATTTAACGGGGGCTGGTTGGATGCGGGACAAGGAATAGATAATGAGTTAAATTTGACGGGTAAAAATATAACTATTCTGGTAAGGGTAAAACCCCAGCATGTAAAAGGTTTTACACCGCTGATAGCTAAGGCTGGCAACGACCAAAATATTGCTTATAGCATAGCATTAAATAAAATTGGCGAGGACACTTATATCGAATCGCAGATGGGAAGCGACGAAATTGCAGGTGCACATTCTTTAATGTACAAACTTCCAGAAAATGAAATTACGCAATGGCATGATATCCTGCTCCGGTTTAACGGAAAGGTTTCAGAACTATATGTGGATGGCTTACTTCGTGATGATGAGGTTACAGTGGGCGAGATTAGAGATTGGAACCAAAGGCCATTGCTCATCGGGGCACAATATAAAAAGGAATACGGCTACGCAGAAGCATCATTAGATCAAGTAGAAGCACGGTTTGAAGGGCTGTTGGATCATGTTATGCTATGGAACCGTTGTTTGGCAGACGATGAAGTGGAAAAATTTTCCGGAGTAACGGAGCTGAAAGATGGAAAGCCCGAATATTATAAGGAAAAATATCGTCCGCAATTTCACTTCTCAGCAAAAAAGAATTGGTTGAACGATCCAAATGGCCTCGTATATTACGATGGTGTTTATCATCTTTTTTTTCAATATCAGCCACCTCACCGTCCAGGCGCTTATAAAGATTGGGGGCATGCCATTAGCAAAGATCTCGTTCATTGGGAACAAATACCAAATCATATCACCCCACATAAAGTATGGTCAGGCTGCTGGTCTGGATCTGCTGTGGTAGATGTTAATAATTCGGCGGGATTCCAAACGGGAAAGGAAAAAGCCATCGTCGCATTTATAACCAACGGTGGAAATCCAGCAGCTGGATTAGGGCCTATGTGTACACAGTGTATAGCCTACAGCAACGATGGAGGGAATACTTTTAACTATTACGACCAAAACCCCGTATTAGCTAATGTGTATAAAGAGAATAGAGATCCGAAGGTAGTATGGGACGAAGTGTCAAAAAAATGGATTATGTCGTTATTTATGGATAAAGATTATGATTTTGGACTCTATGCATCTGCAGATCTTAAAGAATGGGAATTCCTGAGCACCGTTTCTATAGAAGGGGTACGGGAATGCCCGGGCTTCCAGCCGCTGCCGGTAGACGGCGATAAGTCTAAGAGGAAATGGGTGTTTTTTGGAGCAAATGGTGATTATGTGATTGGCTCCTTCGATGGCACCCATTTTACACCTGAAACGAAAGTGTTGCGGGGCGACTATGGCTTGAATTATTATGCAGCACAAACTTGGAGCGATACGCCAGACGATAGATGCGTTATCATCGCTTGGATGCCAACAGAGCGTTATCCGGGAATGCCTTTTACGCAACAAATGAATTTTCCTACTGAATTAACTTTACGGACCACTCCAAACGGCATTAAAGCATTCAGAATGCCTATAAGTGAAATCAAAAAATTATATGATAAGGAATATAGGTGGAATAATAAAACTATAAAAGAAGGGAATAATTTATTTAAAGAACTGAATGGAGATTTGTTTGATATGGATATAGAAATTGATGTTAAAAAGTCTTCTTCTTTTAAAATAGGTTTGCGAAATGTAACATTATCGTACGATGCTGAAAAGAGAGTACTTTCCTGTGGAGGAGACCCGGTAAAAAATGGTATTATACCAGATACGTGGATTTCTGCAAACAAATCTGAAATTGACTCTACAAATAATATGGGCAGAGCACCGTTAGTACCCGTAGATGGGAAAATTAAACTGCGGATTTTATTGGATCGTACTACTGTTGAAATTTTTGCTAATGATGGCGAAGCCGTCATATCTTCGTGTTTTATGCCACAGGACGATAAGGTAACTTATTCATTGTCATCAACAGGAGAGGCTAAGCTGATGAAAGCAGCGGTGTACACCTTAAAATCGGCGTGGTAAGTTAGCGCCTTACTTCTTGGGTTAAATAAGGAAAACTGCTTGTTTGAACTAAAATATTTAGTAAATTTGCTAATAGTTTTAGTTTTATGGTTAAAGGATCCTTATGCATAGTTTAAAAGACAAAATAGCAGTTATTGCACAGTTGCAACAGGATATCCTTCTTTTAGAAGGGTTCAAGCCCCCAGCTAACGGCATAGGCGTAGATGTAGGGCTTGAACCCATAAAAGATGCTTTTCCGAATGCTGTTTTCCCTACGGCGGCAGTACATGAATTTTTAAGCACCTCGATAGAACAGGGAGCGGCAACGGCTGGCTTTGTTGGTGGCATACTCGGTAAACTGATGCAACAGGAAGGGGTTTGTATATGGATCAGTTCTACACAAATGCTTTTTCCGCCTGCATTGAAAACCTTCGGCATAGCGCCCCACCGAATTATTTTTATCAAGTTGAATCGAGAACGAGACATTTTATGGGCTATGGAAGAAGCATTGAAATGTGAAAAGCTGGCAGCCGTAGTGGCTGAACTGCAGGAAATAAATTTAACAGCGTCAAGGCGGTTGCAGTTGGCGGTAGAGAAAAGCCGGGTAACAGGTTTTATTTTGCGCCACCAACCGCGTAGCTTGGGGAATACTTCTTGTGTTTCCCGTTGGCGCATCACGCCAATAAGCAGTAGCCTAGATGATGATATGCCAGGTGTGGGCTTCCCTCGTTGGAAAGTAGAACTGCTGAAAATACGTAATGGCAGGCCAGGCACCTGGCAAATGGAATGGTCGGCAAAGCAGTTCCATATAATTTCTGAACGGCGTGCCGCCCCGCTGCAGGAGCTGCTGCTGAAGAGGGGGTAGTATGCAACGCTTTGTTTCTATCTGGTTTAAACATTTAACAACCGATTGGTTTACCCTCCGCAGGCCAGACTTGCGGGATATTGCCTTTGTATTGGCTGCACCACAACATGGACGGATGGTGGTAACGGCCGCCAATCCGATTGCGGAAGCACAGGGCATAACCGAAGGCATGGTGGTAGCTGATGCCCGTGCTATCTTTCCATCGCTTGAAGTGCTTGATGATAAGCCTGAATTGACCATCGCATTACTTCGCCTGCTTGCCGAATGGTGCCTGCGTTATACGCCAATAAGTGCAATAGACCCGTCGGATGGTTTGGTGCTGAATAGCAGCGGCTGTACGCATTTATGGGGAGGTGAAGAGCCTTACCTCAAAGAGATTCTTGTCCGATTGCGCAATAAGGGCTATCATGCGCGTGCGGCAATGGCCGACACGATCGGTACGGCTTGGGCTGTTGCCCGTTTCGGGCAGGTAAAAGCAATTATTCCTCCGGGCGAGCAAGCTACGGCATTGCTGCCCTTGCCTCCGGCAGCCCTGCGGATAGAACCGGCAATGGTACAGCGTTTACATAAATTAGGCTTATACCGGATTGGACATATCATCAATATGCCCCAGTCTGTATTGCGGAGGCGCTTTGGCCCAGACCTGCTCTTGCGCCTTAGTCAGGCCTTAGGTAAGGAGGAAGAAGCATTGGAGCCGATACGGCCCGTTCTCCCTTATCAGGAACGTTTACCATGCCTGGAACCTATCGTAACGGCTACAGGTTTGGAGATTGCCCTGAAAAAATTGCTGGATGTCTTGTGTTTACGCTTGCAGCAGGAAGGGAAAGGCCTTCGTGCGGCTGCTTTTATGGGGTATCGGGTAGATGGTAAACTGGAACGAATTGAAATCGGCACCAATAGGGCATCTCACCATAGCGAGCATATCTTCAAGCTATTTGAGCAGAAAATTGCGCAAATTGAACCGGCCCTGGGTATCGAACTGTTTATATTGGAAGCTGATAAGGTAGAAGAGCTAAGTCCTTTACAGGAAACGTTATGGGCAGAAAACGGTGGTTTAGGAGCTACCGAAGTAGCAGAATTGCTCGATCGCTTAGCAGGTAAATGGGGTGAAAACTGCATACACCGTTATTTGCCAGCTGAGCATTATTGGCCAGAACGATCCATAAAGCGGGCCTCCTCTCTTCTGGAGAAACCGGGCATTCCCTGGCGAACAGCGCGACCAAGGCCTATTCGCCTATTGGCCAAGCCGGAAGCCATCACCGTAACCGCACCTATACCGGATTACCCGCCCATGTTATTTCGTTATCAGGGAAAACTGCATCCGATAAAGAAGGCCGACGGACCGGAACGGATTGCCCATGAATGGTGGTTAGAGGGGGGTGAGCACCGTGATTATTATGAGGTGGAGGATGAAGAAGGACAACGTTATTGGCTTTTTCGTTCTGGGCATTATGATGCGGAAAAAAACAATAAATGGTTTATTCACGGCTTTTTTGCCTGAACTAAATAAAGGAATGATGGGATATACGGAATTACAGGTTACCAGCAACTTCAGCTTTTTGCGTGGAGCCTCGCACCCAGAAGAGCTGGTAGAACAGGCGAAAGCCTATGGTTATGAAGCCTTGGCTATTACCGACCGTAATAGTTTGGCCGGTATTGTACGTGGACATGTGGCTGCTAAAGCAAGAGGGCTGCGTTTTATTCCGGCCTGTCGCTTGGATTTATTAGATGGCCCCAGCCTTTTAGCTTACCCAACTAATCAGGAGGCTTATGGAGGGCTTTCGGCTTTGCTTACCAAAGGCAACCTGCGTGCAGAGAAGGGAGCATGCCATTTATACCAGGCAGATGTATTTGAGCATCGGAAAGGGATAAAGTTTATTGTTGTAACACCCCATACTTTAAATGAGGCATTGATGTTCGACCCGACGTTTGAAGTGGCATTGCAAATTTATCATGAGGTATTGGGGGCTGATCTTTATCTTGCTGCAACACGTACCTATACAGGCGATGATGTCAAGAAACTATATCGACTGTCGCAATTGGCAGAGCGGTACGGAATTCCCTTAGTGGCCACTAACAACGTGTATTATCATGACCCTACCCGTCGCGAGCTACAGGATATCTTAACTTGTATCCGCGAAAAATGTACGATTTATAATGCAGGCTTCAGGCTTCACCAAAATAGCGAAAGGCATCTCAAACCCATTGATGAGATGCAGCGCCTCTTTAGGCAATATCCGGATGCTATCCTACGCACACAGGAGATTGCCGAGGCTTGCCAATTCTCCTTGGATTCCTTGAAATATATTTACCCCGATGAATTTACCAGTGAAGGTCGCACACCTTTGGAAGAGCTGGAATTGATTACCTGGCAAGGGGCCAGGAAGCGTTATAGCGCTGGTATCCCGGATAAAATAATAGGTAATATCAGGCATGAACTAGGCTTTATTGAGGAGATGAATTATGCACCCTATTTTCTTACTGTTTATGATCTGGTACGCTTTGCCGAAGAACGGGGTATTCTTTGCCAAGGGCGCGGCTCGGCAGCAAATTCTACCATCTGCTATTGTTTAGGGATTACAGCTGTTGATCCGGATAAATTTGATCTGCTGTTTGAGCGTTTTATTTCTTCGGCACGTAATGAACCGCCGGATATCGATGTGGATTTTGAACACGAACGGAGGGAAGAGGTTATTCAATATATTTATCAAAAATACGGTAGGGATCGGGCGGCTATTGTGGCTACGGTAACTCAACAGCGGCAGAAAGGTGCTATCCGTGATGTGGGTAAGGCTATGGGCTTGTCGGTAGATGCCATTAACCGTTTATCGAGCTCCATTTGGGAATTTACTTCGGAATGGTTTGAAGAAAAACGCATTACCGAACACGGGTTTAACGCCAAAGACCCACACCTGCGTAAAGTGTTGCAGCTTACGGAACAAATGGTAGGCTTCCCCCGGCAATTAGGACAACATACGGGTGGATTCGTGATTACACAAGGTAGACTTACCGACCTTTGCCCGGTGTTGAATGCCCGTATGGAAGACCGGACTTGTATTGAATGGAATAAGGATGATATCGAAGCGTTGGGTTTCCTGAAAATAGATGTATTGGCGCTGGGTATGCTCACCTGTATCCGTAAGGCTTTTGACTTGGCTAAGGAGCATCATGGAGAAGAGCTTACCTTGGCTACTGTACCGCAAGATGATCCGAAGGTATATGAGATGATTAGTCATGCCGATACCATTGGCGTGTTTCAGATTGAGAGTAGGGCACAGCAATCGATGTTGCCGCGCCTTAAACCCAGAGAATTTTATGATCTCGTTATTGAAGTGGCCATTGTACGGCCGGGGCCCATCCAAGGTGATATGGTGCATCCTTATCTGCGCCGGCGTAATAAGGAAGAAAAAGTGGAATATCCTTCGGAAGCGTTAAGAGAAATTCTGGAAAAAACCTTGGGCGTACCTTTATTTCAGGAGCAAGCGATGAAGATAGCCATTGTTGCTGCGGGCTTTACACCAGCCGAAGCGGATGAGCTTCGCCGGAGTATGGCTACCTTCAAAGCAAAGGGTATGGTGACTAATTTTGAAAAGAAATTGGTGGACGGTATGGTTAGTAATGGTTATACGCAGGAATTTGCCCATCGGATTTTTAAGCAATTAGAGGGCTTTGGCAGCTATGGCTTTCCCGAAAGCCATGCGGCTAGTTTTGCGCTGTTGGTCTATGTTTCTTCTTGGATTAAATGTTACCATCCAGATGTTTTTGCATGTGCTCTGCTCAACAGTATGCCCATGGGTTTTTATCAGCCTGCACAAATTGTGATTGATGCGCGCAAACATGGGGTAACGGTAAGGTCGGTGGATGTAAATCTTTCTTGTTGGGATAATACTTTGGAAGAAAAGATAAACGGGCACTGTGCATTGCGCTTAGGATTCCGTCAGGTAAAAGGCCTACAGGAGGATGATATGCAGGTGTTGCTTGCTGCACGTAACACAGGTTATGCGAGTATACACGCACTCTGGTGTGCCCAAATATCGCAGGCTACCTTGGAAAGGTTAGCTGATGCAGATGCCTTTCGATCTTTGGGGATGGATCGCCGCCAGGCGCTGTGGCAAATATCCGTGTTGTACGATCGTCCTTTGGGATTGTTTACAGAAAAACCCATTGAACATGTTGCAGAAGAGCGGGTGATTCTACCTAAAATGACTGCTGCTGAGCATGTAATACAGGATTATGGTACTACAGCACTGTCGCTGAAAGCGCATCCGCTAAGCTTTATTCGGGAGAAATTACGTTTGTTACACATGCTGTCTGCCCAAGAACTGGATACAATAAAGGATGGCACGCCGGTAAAAGTAGCCGGATTGGTATTGGTAAGGCAAAGACCTGGTACAGCTACAGGGATCTGTTTTATTACTATTGAAGATGAAACAGGTTGCTGTAACTTGGTGGTTTTTCAGAAACTATTTGAACAGTATAGGAAAGAAATTTTACGGGCTAAACTGCTGATGGTAGAGGGAAAACTGCAACGGGAAGGCGAGGTGGTACATATTATTGTACAGCGTTGCTTTGACTTATCTAAATTGTTGGCACAGCTTTCGGTGCCAGAAGACGGTGTCGCCTTACACCCTGTACACAATAAACGTGTGCCAATGCGCGAGAAAGTGCCGCGGAAAATTTTTCCTGAAGGTAGAAATTTTAAGTAAAAGAAAGTCTTACACAAAACACCGACTATGTGTGTTAAACAAATTGCTTATCTCCTTGTTAGCTAGGAGTAGACTTTCTTTAGGGGTGGTTTTAACAAAGTCTGAGTATATATACCCTATACACCGATCATTTACACATTATGCATACAAACAGCTATTACATCGTAAATGGGATTACACTGTATCGCTTGATAGCTGCGCCTTTTCTATTGGTACTTATCTTTACAGACCAGGCAGCGCTATTTAAATGGCTGCTGGCCTTGAGCTTTTTTACAGATGCCATTGATGGCTATGTGGCTCGTAAATTTGGGGCAGTGAGTGTAATGGGCGCTAGGCTGGATTCTATTGCGGATGATCTTACTGTTTTTGTCGCCCTGGTGGGATTGTGGGTGTGGTACAAGGAATTTTTACTAACTGAATATATTTGGGTGTTACTCTTGGTCGTTCTTTTTTTGATACAATTGCTCCTTGCTTTTATACGTTATGGAAAACCGACAAGTTTCCATACTTATCTGGCTAAGATAGCTGCCGTATTCCAGGCTGTCTTCTTAGTACTATCATTTTTTCTACCTGCTCCTCTGCTTGTATTATTTTATATAATGGCTACAATAACAGCTTTAGACATTCTTGAAGAAATTGTTATGGTGCTGTTATTGCCCAAATGGCAGCCGGATATACGGAGTTTATACCATCTGCTGAAGAAAAAATAGGAGGATGCCTAAAGAAATAATCAATCTATTTTATTTTCTCCGGTTTTTACATTAATTGTCCACGGTTGAGGTTGAGGTAGCCATAATTTACCATTGCCAATCTCTAAGGGCATCCAGAGGTAGCGGGAATCCCATTGTGTTCGGGGTTTCCACTGATCGGCCATAAAAATAACCGTGGTGTCTTTTGTTCCGACAACTTTGAGCATCATGGTTGATTGCGACTGGTATGTATTGGTTTCCGAAGGTGCTATATCTTTAAAGTCAGACCATGGACCAGCCAATGATGTTGCTGTGGCGTATTTGTTGGCGTTTGGATTCCAACCGGTGAGCGCTGAGCCGATTGCATAATAAAGTCCTTGATAATGGACAATGGCGCCACCCTCCAACGGTGCATGGACGAGGCAGATTTCTTTGGTAACCGATAAATAATCATCCGATAATGCGGCAATGAAAAAGCCTTTTGTAGGTCTACTTTCAAAAATTAAGTAGGGCGAGCCGTCGTCGTCAATGAATTGTCCGATATCGCGGCTTTCTTTGTCTAATGGACGAAAACTTTTGATATATTGAAAAGGGCCTGCCGGATTTTTGCTGGTGGCAACGCCTACCCGTGCAAATTTATAGCGAGCATCGTCTAAGTGGAAATACATGACATAGGTTTTCATGCGCGGATTATAAAATACCTTAGGGCGCTCGAGTACCCAACGATGTCCTAGGTTTTCAGGATCATGGAGCTGTAAGGCATTTCCTTTAAAACCCCAATGTACTAAATCTTTTGAGGTATAGCAGCTTACATAACGATAGCTGGTATCTAAACCCTGACTCCGCTGTTCACCATACCAATAGTAGGTATCTTTTATTTTAATGATTCCGCCGCCATGGGCTTGGATATGGTTACCTTGTTTATCGGGCCACCGCTCACCGGGAAAGATTGTTTTTTGATTTTGACCGCTAACCTGTTGAACCATACATGCAACCAATAAAATGACGAAGAAGATTTTCATTGACAATTTTGTTTTAAATAATCATTGTTCCGGATATTTAACAGATACCACTAAATTAATATTTGTTTTTGCTTTACTTAGTAAAGTACAACTAAATATTAACTTATTCCTAATTATTTCGCCCTGATTGCCTATTCTTCGTATATTTACCTTACTGTTCTCTCTTTTCAACCTATCATCCATCTTTGTAACAACTTCGCCCCAAGTGGGTATCTTCTTCGCCTTGAAAGCAAATTGTCATTAGGTTTTATCAAGGTTAAGTCCAGGTTTTATGTTAAAAACCTAGACTCACCCTTGATTGAACGTGGACTCACCCTGGACTCACCTCTAAGAAGGGGCGAGAAAACGACGCAGCAATCCCGACTTTTGTACCTATGTGTCTGTTTCGAAGCTTTGGCGGGGAATTATAGAAACTGGATATGCAATATAATCATTATTTGTAATATTCCCTAATTGTTGAGAAAATGGTTGCTATGTTGCTTATTTACCTATTTTTATTATGCTGTTTCATTTCGCTTAAACCGTTTGTTAAGCTGCCGTAAGTTTAAGAGACTCGATTTCACTGATCATGGCCATGTAATTGATATCGGGTACTATGGTTTAATAGTACCCATCAACTGAATTTTACGTATAATGGAAGCCTTTCCTTTGAATACACGTAATTCATTAACCAGATTACCCTTTTGTGCTTGTACTAAATATACGCTTTGGTCGGTTTTGGGCGTCGATATTTCCCAAGCCCGGATAATGGTAAAATCGGCAAATCTCTTTTTAATGGTGTTTATTAACTCAACGGGAATATAGGTTACGGGATAATATTTAATGGTGCGCTTCCAATAGCCATCTGGATCATAGGCAACCGTATGTTGGATGTTGTCTTTGTTGAATTTAGCGAGCATACCATCGTTGATAATGTACCATTTGAGTTTGGCGACATCGGTATAATTCTTGGTAAAGTGTGTTAAAATCCTTGGATTTCTTATAGGATGATCTCGTGTATCAACTGCCGCATCTAGCAAGCCCTTGGTATATATAAGATTGGAATCCATCCGGTTTTCTTCGGCTTTATTCAAAGCCAGCAATTGTGCGCTGGTAACATTTACAGCTAAAAGAGCTCCTACTAATAAAGCTACTTTTATGAACGGCAAATTTTTCATTTTACAAATTTTTTATGGTTGATAAACTTTCTTAACTAATAGTCGCATAAAGATCTTATTAGTTGCAAAGAAAACGCAGAAAGCTTTGGGATTCAATGTTTTTTAGCTTAATAGCAGCTATTTAGACTAACGATAAGTTTTATTCGACAAATGCTGTTTGTCGGGTATAAAGCGTTATACAACAAAAAAATATAGCTTAGGCTAATTGAGAACATTAAATAAACATTGTATTTTCTGAAGCGCATAAATTTTATATTAGTCCGATGCTTTTACTACCTTTATTATAAAATGTATTTTGAGCAGGTAAACCGGTTATTCTTAAATTAGCAATGGAAGCCTTTAACACAATTAGGTGTATGGCGGTAGATGATGAACCGCACGCATTACAGTTACTTACATCGTATATCGAAAAAATGCAATCTTTGGAACTCGTTTTTCAAAGTAGTAATGCTTTAGAGGCTTTTAATTTTGTGCAGCGCAATGAAGTAGATTTGCTGTTCATTGATATTCATATGCCCGGATTAAATGGTTTGGAGTTTATTAAGGCCTTATTTCATAAACCGGCGATAATTATGACTACGGCCTATCGGGAGCATGCCGCTGAAGGTTTTGATTTAGATGTGCTGGATTATCTGGTGAAACCATTTAGATTTGAACGTTTTTTAAAGGCAGTAGCTAAGGTTGCATATTCCTTACCTCCAACTACTGTTGAACCAAATCTGCCAACAAAGCAAGAAGAAGTATATATGTATTTTAATGTGAATAAAGAACTGATAAAAGTATTTTTGAAAGATATCTTATATATTGAAAGTATTAAAGATTATATTAAAGTTGTTACCCAGGTAAAAACCATTATAACTTATCAGCGAATTAGTTATATGGAAGAAAAGCTACCTAAAAAGGATTTCATGAGAACCCACAGATCATTTATTGTAAACCTCAGTAAGATTACTTCTTTTAGGTATGATAAACTAAAAATAGGGACAGCTATCATCCCTATTGGTAGATTTTATAAAAAGAATTTGTTGTCTGAATTGAGCGATAATTCAAATTTACCATCTATTTAATACTTATTCCAATTCTTTAAAATCTTGAAATTTCCACGCGCCCTCGTCTTTCTTTTCGTAAAATACCTGGTATTGTTTTTCGCCTAAACTGATGTTGAAATTAAAAGGCTTGCCGGCCTTAGTTTCTGCCTTATGATTATTTAATAAACCGTCGGCATACTCTTCGATCTGTTCTTTTGAAAATTCTTCATTCATGATAATTAAGGTTAAATCATTGTTATTATTTAAAACAACGCTAGCTGTATTGTGTTTGTTTTAGAACAAATTGATTAATTGTACCTAAGCAATTGCTTTATGTTTACCTTTGTGTTTCTCAAAAAAAACGATAAGAATTGAAGAACCAAAGGAAAAACGTTTCGGAGCAGCGGGAGCTCAAGCGAGGATTATTAAATCGCCATATCCAGCTGATAGCATTGGGCGGTGCAATTGGTACAGGTTTGTTTTTAGGTATTGGCCCCGCCGCCGTTCTTGCTGGCCCTGCCGTTGTTCTAGGATATGGCCTAGCTGGATTTGTTGCTTTTCTTATTATGCGTCAATTAGGAGAGATGGTAGTTGAAGAACCCGTTTCTGGTAGTTTTAGCCATTTCGCTTATAAATACTGGGGGGCTTTCCCTGGTTTCGCTTCGGGGTGGAATTACTGGATCTTGTATATTTTGGTAAGCATGGCGGAGCTTACTGCTATCGGTATTTATGTACAGTTTTGGTGGCCCGAAATTCCGCTTTGGGCCTCAAGTTTGTTCTTCTTTTTGGTGATTAACGCTATAAACCTTGCATCTGTAAAGATATATGGCGAGGCGGAGTTTTGGTTTGCTATTATCAAAGTAATCGCCATTATAGCCATGATCATTTTCGGAATCTATTTATTGCTTAGCGGTAGTGGTGGAAGCAAGGCCAGTATAAGCAATTTATGGAACGACGGCGGCTTTTTTCCTAAGGGATGGTTTGTTGGAAATGGTTCGGGAGGATATCAGGGACTTTTACCGGCAATGGCCATGATTATGTTTTCTTTTGGAGGTTTGGAGCTAATCGGTATTACAGCTGCAGAAGCTGAAAATCCGGAAAAAAATATTCCAAAGGCTACCAATCAGGTGATTTATAGAATACTGATTTTCTACGTCGGTGCATTGGTTATTTTGTTTGCTTTATCTCCCTGGCGGGAAATTACTACTGGAAGCAGTCCGTTTGTAACTGTATTTGATGCGTTAAAGGGCTTTGAGTTTACATTTTTCGGAAGAACTTTTTATTTTACTAGCATCATAGCCAATGTGTTAAATATTATTGTATTAACTGCTGCTTTATCAGTATATAACAGTAGCGTATACAGTAATAGCCGAATGCTCTTCGGGCTTTCTAAACAAGGTAATGCACCGAGATTTTTGTCGAGATTGAATAAAAATCATGTGCCAATTATGGCGATTATGGTGTCCGCTATTTTCGCTGCAATCTGTATAGTCATTAATAAGGTTATGCCCGAAGAGGCACTGGAGATTTTAATGTCTTTAACAGTATCGTCTTTGATTATCAACTGGCTGATGATTAGTATTACCCACCTATTTTTTAGAAGAAGTAAGGTTAAAGATGGGGTAAAGACCAAGTTTTCTGCCTTTTGGTTTCCGCTAACCAATTATATATGTTTGATTTTTTTAACTGGGGTGCTGGTAATTATGTGGCTTACAGGTATGGAAACTTCAGTGGAGCTTATTCCGATCTGGTTGTTTATATTATACAGCAGTTATTTTATGGTGAAAAGAAAAAAGCCAATTAAGATGGCGATTAAATAGAGATGAAAAAACAATTTACACTGATGAAAAAAATCTTTTCGACATTATTTAGTCACAAGGCAATTGGCTTATTCGTTTTTATTGGTTTAGGTACGTTGTCTTTCGCGCAGGAGCGTCCGAATATTATTTTTATACTGGCAGACGATATGGGTTATTCCGATCTTAGTTGTTACGGTAATCCGGTTATCGCTACTCCCTTTTTAGATTCAATGGCCACACAGGGTGTTCGCGCAACTAATTATGTGGTTTCTAGTCCGTCCTGCACACCTTCCCGCGCATCGTTATTGACCGGGAGATACGCATCTCGGTATAATTTGCCAGATCCGATTGGCCCTGGTTCGCCTTTAGGTTTACCCGATGCGGAAGTAACCATTGCGGAGATGTTGAAACAAGTAGGCTATCATACCGCTTTAATAGGAAAATGGCACTTAGGAGATAAGCATGATTTTAATTATCCTACAGCGCAAGGTTTTGATAGCTTTTTTGGGATGTTGTACAGCCATGATTATCGTGACCCTTATGTTAAAACTGACACAACGATTAAAATATTTCGAAACCGTACGCCAGAAGTTATTAGACCTGCGGATTCAGCGCTTAGTCGGATTTATAATGAAGAAGCAACTCGCTTTATTAAAAAGCAGCGAAAGGGACAACCATTTTTTTTATACTATGCTCATAATATGCCCCATTTGCCGGTAGCATTTGCCGCTCAGGCAAACCGGATGAAGGATAAACAAGCTGGGGGGCCGCTTGGCGCCGTGATAGAGGATTTGGACGCCAATATAGCTTCGTTGTGGCATACATTGGAAGAACAGGGATTGGCAGATAATACTATTCTTGTATTTTCCAGCGATAACGGTCCATGGATATCCTATCCGGTACGGATGTCGGGCGATGGTGCTACGGAGCGTTGGCATGCTGGTACAGCAGGGGTATTCAGGGGATCGAAGGCTGAAACCTATGAAGGAGGCGTACGAGAACCTTTTATTATATACTGGAAAGGACATATACCCAGTGCTAAAGTGTTGAGAAATCCTATTAGTAATTTGGATATTTTGCCTACGTTGGCTGAATGGACCGGAGCGCCGCTGCCAAAAGACCGCACATTGGACGGCCAGTCGATAGCGGCTTTATTAACAGGGAAAGCAGATGTTGACACTTTTCAGCATCGACCAATTTATTTGGTAAACCATGGTAAAGCGGAGGCTGTGCGCGATGGTGATTGGAAATATAGGGAAGTGCCGGAAGGGGCAAACGCCTCCCCTGGGAATTCGGCTGTAGTAACAAAAGAATTATTTAACCTAAGTTATGACCCCAGTGAGCGCACCAATGTATTAGCCGCATTTCCAGAGAAAGCGAAAGAATTAAAGGTTTTGTTTGATGCGTTCGAGGGCGAGAAAGAAAATTAACGGAAGCTGCTTTCTACGAGAAATAAATACTCGACGCTAAACAATGCTTTTTACAGAAATTGAAGAAAAATGTATTGTTTTAAAAACGTTTTTTACTCTTCTATGAGTGCGTACTCGTAGCGCCTACCAATTTTCTTGCCTTCAATAAGTCCGTTTTTTAACAAATAAGAAAGCCTTACAGCTAATACTTTTTCTAATTTATGCGCGTCTAAATCTGGCTGTTGCCGGTGAAGGACGTCTAGAATATCTTCTTTAAACCCTTGTCCTACATTGGTTAACGCATAACTTATTTTTTGATCTAGTTTTGACTGCGGGTGAAACTTTTCAACTGGAATTAACTTCTTTTTAGTAAATCTTGCTAAGTCTTCTTCTGTTAATCCATTTTGTAAATTTTGCAATGTTTTACTACTAAAACCATTATTGCCAATCATACCGTCAATGATTTTGTCAATACTTTTTATCTCTTCTATTAAAGAGATACGCATTTTTTTCAGGTAATCAATTACCTGTCTTTCGTTAACTTGGTTCGTCATATTAAGTTGTTAGTTGATCAATACAAACTTAAATAAAATTGATTTTATATGCAATTTATAGAAATAGTATATAATTAGCAAAAGTTGATGGTTTTAGCGCTGATATAGTGACGGATTTCACCCTCGATAATGTCATTTCTATACAGCATTTAATTTGCGGATAGCTTTTACTTTTGAAATGATTAACAACGCTTAGGAATTACATGACTATGGAAAACAAAATAAGCACACAGAAAATCATACCAAATTTGTGGTTTGAAAAAGGAGCGGAAGATGCAGTACGCTTTTATACAAGGGTATTTAAAGATGCTGGAATTGGTAGAATGACGCATTATACAGCGGAGGGATATGAGTTTCATCAGCAGCAAGCCGGAACAGTAATGACTATCGATTTTAGTATTGAAGGACAGCACTTCGTAGCGTTAAATGGAGGGCCTTTGTTTACTTTTAACGAAGCGATATCTTTCGTTATTAATTGTAAAGATCAAGAAGAAATAGATTATTACTGGAATCGGCTTACTGAAGGAGGTGACGAACGTGCACAGGTTTGTGGATGGCTCAAGGATAAGTTTGGTGTTTCGTGGCAAGTAGTCCCTACACAGCTGAATGATATGATATCTGATCCGGATATCAATAAAGTGAATCGTGTACTTCGGGCTATGTTTCAGATGAAGAAATTAGATGTGGCTGCATTGGCAGCAGCCTATGAAAGTTAATTTGAGATATTGGGTAATTATTGTACATTCGTTATGGTTAATATAATGATCTTACACTAGTCCAATATCAACATGAAGAATTTTTTCTTAATAACTTGTTTTTTACTGTTTTCTCCTTCTTTATTTGCTCAGGCAATTCAATATGATAAAAAACTGAATATTTCCTATTATGAAGGAGGGGTGCAAACCGATAGTTATATGCAGGAAAGATGTAAACTGGATCTCTATTATCCCACAAACAAAAAAGATTTCGCTACTGTTATTTGGTTTCATGGAGGTAGTTTAACAGGTGGGGACAAAGAGCTGCCAAAAGCATTACAGGAACAAGGTTTTGCCGTAGTTGGTGTAGCTTACAGACTATCGCCGAAGGTTAAGGGAAGCCAAATTATTGAAGATGCGGCAGCGGCTACCGCATGGGTGTTTAAGCATATTAAAGAATATGGCGGAAATAATCGGTTAATTTTTGTTTCTGGTCACTCCGCAGGAGCCTATTTGGGGATGATGTTAACCCTCAATAAATTGTATTTGGAAAAATACGGAATAAATGCCAATGATATTGCAGAATTGATTCCGTTTAGTGGACAGGCTATTACACATTTTACTATTAGAAAAGAGAGAGGTATTAAGGATGTACAGGCGGTAGTTGACGAATATGCACCCTTGTTTCATGTTCGTGCCGACGCTCCACCGATGCTATTAATTACCGGCGATCGGGAAAAGGAAATGTTGGGCAGATATGAAGAAAATGCATACTTGGCACGGATGATGAAACTTGCCGGACATAAGCAAACACGTCTGGTAGAATTGGGATGGTATGGCCACAATATGACTTATCCTGCATTTCCAATATTAGTTGAAGAAGTCAAAAAGAGGACTGAAGAACTATCAAAACAATAACATTAACCTGTCTCTTTACATTTATTATGAACAAAAGATAAATTATGCACTATATATTTTCTGTTTCAATCTTCTATTTTACGCTACTCCATATTACAATTGCTCAGCAGCTTGATCAGTCGCTTAATATAATAGAGGATAACCCTGTTGTTGCTCCGCAAGCACAGTTGCAGTTGATCAAAGATGGTTTTGCCTTTACTGAAGGGCCTGCTGCCGACCAAGCTGGAAATGTTTATTTTACTGACCAACCGAACAACCGTATTTGGAAATACGATACAATGGGTAAATTGGCTGTATTTATGGAAAATGCCGGGCGGGCAAACGGTCTGTTTTTTGATAAAAAAGGAAACCTAATTGCTTGTGCAGATGAAAAAGACGAGCTTTGGCGTATCGACAAAAATGGTTCGATTGAAAAATTGGTAATAAATTATCGGGATACCTTGTTGAACGGACCGAATGATGTTTGGGTGGCTCCCAACGGTATTATATATTTTACTGACCCTTATTACCAACGGGATTATTGGGCAAGGAAATCGCCAGATTTAAAGGTAGAAGCTCTTTATAGCTACCAAAAGAACGGAAAGGTAAGCCGATTGGATGCAAATTTTAAACGCCCTAATGGTATTATAGGAACGCCCGACGGAAAATATTTATATGTTGCGGACATCAACGATAATAAAACGTATAAATATACCATTCAAAAGGATGGGACTCTTGCCGATAGGAAACTCTTTGTAGAGCAGGGTTCAGACGGTATGACTATTGATGATGAGGGCAACATCTACTTAACGGGTAACGGAATTACCGTGTATAGTGCGAGTGGAAAGGAGATCGCCCATATCCCGGTTTCCAATCGGACGTCAAATGTTTGTTTCGGCGGAAAACAACGTGACTTGCTGTTTATTACTGCCAGAGATAAGATTTTTACATTGAAAATGAATGTAAGAGGTGTAAAATAAGCTCTCTCCAGAATCTTTTCGAAGCATTTTAGAAAAAAACTCAATTTTTTTGAAATGTTTTTATCCTTCGTTCGTCTATAGCAATAGTAGCAAATAGCATATTTAATTGCAATACGTAATGACTAAAGAAGGACAAGGTAAAATTTCCGTAACCATAAAATCTTATGGACAAGGTTTACTTGGCTTCATTAAAAAACGTGTGAACAATGATGCTGATGCGGAAGATATTTTGCAAGATGTATGGTGTCAGTTAAGTTCGATGATTAATACACAGCCTGTTGAACAGCTTGGTGCATGGCTCTATCGGGTAGCCAGAAATAAAATTATTGATAAATATCGAAAAAAAACGGAGCTACCCTGGAAAGATAAAACAAGTGAGGATGATGACGGAGGTTTAAGGCTGAAGGATGCTTTTTTATTGGCCGATGACAATCCGGAAACGGCTTGTCAGGAACGTATGCTATGGAAACAACTTTATGCTGCTCTTGATGAATTGCCCGCCGAACAAAGGGACGTATTTGTTTGGCATGAATTGGATAGGATACCTTTTGCGGAAATAGCAGTACTCAGCGGAGAACCAGTAGGTACATTAATTTCAAGAAAACGATATGCCGTGCTGCATCTAAGAAAGCGATTAAAGGTTTTTTATGATGAGCTTATAGATACATAAGTTATAATATGGTTTTAAAAAAATAGATAAGATATGAAAAGGATGTTTAGAAGTAAAATGCGATTTATTATAATCCCAATTTTTGCAATTGCCTTTGTGTTTTTGGTAGGCTTTGTGGTGATGCATCTGTGGAATTATACTTTACCCGTAATATTTGGTGTAAACCCAATAGATCTGTGGCAAGCCATAGCACTTTTTCTTTTGTGTAAAATCCTGTTTGGATTTGGTAAGGGTGGACCAAAAAGAGGTGGACCGCCTTGGATGGGAAGATCAATGCGCAGGAAGTTTGAAGGACTTAGCGATGAGGAGAAAGAACGTATGAAAACGTATATGCGCTCTAGGTGGTGCACGTGGGACGACCCTACTGTTCCGACAGAAAAAGATAGTAACGTTGAAAATAAATAAAAAATAAATCATGGCGCAAGTATTGATATTTAAAACCAGCGTAAATGCACAAGAACATGTGCAGAAGGTGGCTGCTTTATTCAGGTCGATTAAGCTTATTAAACAATGGAATTTTGATTTGGATGATTGTGATAAGATTTTACGGATTGTTTCTTTTAATTTACGTCCTGAAACGATAGAAAATCTGTTAAGAACAGAAGGCATTTATTGTGAGCATTTGGAATATGAATTATAAGGGGTGAGATATTGCATATAAAGGGCATTTTAGCTAAGTTTGGCTCATAACGATATTTTAGCTATTTATGCCAGATAATATGCACAACTCCCTTCTAGCGCCATTTGACACCCCTTTTGAAAGTATACCCTTCGCAACTCTTGAACAGGAATCCTTTGAGCCGGCTATTTTACAGGCTATCGAAGAGGCTAAACAGGAAGTTGAAAACATCATTCATAACCCTGCGGATCCATCTTTTTACAATACCATAGAGGCATTAGAAAAAACAGGAAGGCGATTACATCTTATTTCCAGCATTTTTTTTAATCTACATGCTGCGGAGACTAACGATTACCTGCAAAATTTAGCACAGGTATTATCACCGCTATTGGCAGAATATGCCAATGATATTACTTTGAACGAGAAATTGTTTGAACGGATTAAGCAGGTAGTTAACACGATAGATAAATCGATATTAACTGATGAAGAAGCACGGTTGTTGGATAAAATATATACGAATTTTACCAGAAATGGCGCTTTGTTACATGAAGATCAGCAAGAAAGATTACGTACAATAGATAAAGAGCTTGCAGGCCTTAAGGTTAATTTTTCGCAAAATGTATTGCAGGAAACCAATGCCTATAGCATTCATCTTACCCAAGAAGAACAATTGGCTGGTTTGCCTGTATCCATAATAGATGCTGCAAGAGAGGAGGCTCAAAAGCGCGGGTTGGAAGGTTGGATATTTACGCTTCAACATCCAAGTTTTATACCCTTTATGAAATACGCCAGCAATAGAGCTTTACGTGAAGAGCTCTATTTGGCTTCTGCAAAAAAAGCATTTCAACCTAATGCTTTTAACAATGAGGGAAATATAAAACAACTGGTAAGGCTGCGGCAGGAACGTGCGCAATTATTGGGTTATGAACACTATGCAGCTTTTGTTTTGCAAGAACGCATGGCCGAAAATGCGGGGGAAGTCGAGCAATTTTTGCAAGATTTATTGGGAAAAGCAAAACCGTTTGCCGAACAGGAGATTGAGGAATTAAAAGCATTGGCAAAGAAGGATGGCATCGAAACCATGATGCCTTATGACCATGCCTATTATGCCGAAAAGTTGCGGGAAGAAAAATATGATCTTTCTGAAGAAAAATTAAAACCCTATTTTCCATTAACGCAAGTCATAGAGGCTGCTTTCAATGCTGCTGATAATTTATATGGACTAACATTTATAAAAAGAGACAACATCCAAGCTTATCATGAAGAAGTTACTGTTTATGAAGTGCGCGAAAATGGAGAACATAAGGCTTTATTATATACAGATTGGTATCCAAGGCCTGGAAAGCGAGCAGGGGCTTGGATGACGTCTTACAGGGGGCAGTATAGAGAAGGCGACAAAAATGTCAGACCACATATTTCTATTGTTTGTAATTTTTCGAGGCCAACAGCTGACTCACCCTCTTTACTGACTTTTAATGAAGTAACTACACTTTTTCACGAATTTGGCCATGCTTTGCACGGTATTTTGGCCGATACGGTTTATGAAAGTCTTTCGGGTACAAATGTCTATTGGGATTTTGTAGAGTTGCCCTCGCAATTTATGGAAAATTACTGCTACGATCACGATTTTTTAAACAGCTTTGCCAAGCATTATGCCACGGGTGAACCACTTCCAGAAATAGCGCTTGAAAAGATAGTGGCCTCTTCAAATTTTATGGAAGGTTATCAGACCTTGCGCCAACTTAGCTTTGGACTATTGGATATGGCCTACCATACCAATAGGCTGCAGGCAGACGAGGGAATAGAGCAGTTTGAAAAAGAGGTCACAAAAGAAACCAATTTGTATCCGGCGTTAGCCGGAACCGCGCTAAGCCCTTCTTTTTCCCATATTTTCCCTGGAGGTTATGCCTCTGGTTATTATTCTTATAAATGGGCGGAAGTATTGGATGCAGACGCTTTTGCCTACTTTAAGGAAACCGGCATATTTAATGCCGAAACCGCGCGAAAATTTAAAACCCTACTTAGTAGGGGCGGAACGGAAGATCCTATGCAGCTATATATAAACTTTAGAGGACGGAAACCGGTGGCTGATGCGCTATTAAAGCGAGCTGGATTGATTGAATAATAATGCGAACAATATTGACAAGGATTTTTTCTTTTTTCCTCTTAATGGGATTTGTTTGGCATGTAAAGGCACAAAGTAATTTACCTATTGACGCCGCTTTTCAAAAAGCCATTACGAATAATACACGTACTTTAGCTGGGGTGCCTGGGCTAAAGTATTGGCAAAATACGGCGGAATATAAGCTGTATATTGACTTTAAACCCAAAAGCAGGTTACTTTCTGGGGATATGGAAGTGATATATCAAAATAATAGTTCGGATACACTCCATCAGATTTGGTTCAAACTTTATCCCAATATTTATAAAAAGGACGTATGGCGTAAAGCTAAAATAGCTAAGAAAGATTTAAGTGATGGTGTTAGCTTGGAAAAAATCAAACGGGATGATGTTATTGTTAAACCTGAGGATATCCATATAGCTGGTACAAATATGTATATAGCAATTCCGGATTTATTGCCAGGAGAAAAAATAAAATTTGATATTACCTACAACTATATCCTTAATGAAGGTTCGCACCTGCGAACCGGGAAAGTTGATAATGGTGCTTATTTTATAGCCTATTTTTTTCCGCGGATAGCGGTATACGATGATATCGATGGTTGGAACAAATATCCCTATAGTGGGGAGGAAGAGTTTTATAATGATTTCTGTACATTTAATGCAGAGATTACCGTGCCTAAAGATTATGTTGTATGGGCAACGGGGGATTTACTTAATCAGCAAAAGGTATTTAACAAGGATATTGTAAAACTTATCGAAATCGCCGAACACAGCGATACCATAATAGATGTAATTACGGCAAATGCTCTTCATGCTAAAGGTGTTGTTAAGCCAAGAAGTCGGAATACGTTTAAATTTAAAGCTGATAGCGTAGTAGACTTTGCGTTTGCGCTTAGTAATCATTACCGTTGGAAATCGGCCAGTTTAGTAGTGGATAGCTTAACCAATAGAAGAACAAGGGTAGATGCGGTATTTAATTCATTGCATACGGATTATGAAGAAGTGATTGATTTTGCGTGGAAAACTGTTCATGGAATGAGTACAGTTTTTCCAGCCTGGCCTTTTCCGTACTCGCATATGACGGTTTTTGATGGTCTAGACCAGATGGAATACCCGATGATGGCAAATGATAATCCTACAAAAACAAGGGAAGATGGAATAACATTAACCAATCATGAGATATTTCATACGCTATTTCCGTTTTATATGGGAACAAATGAAACGAAACACGGTTGGATGGACGAAGGATGGGCTACGATAGGTGAGTGGAAGTTATCAAAATATGTAGATAGTACCTATACTGATGAATATGGAATTATGCCCACAGCACAAACTTCAGGAACTAAGGATGATACTCCGATTGTTACTTTAACTACAGACCTAAAAGGAGCTGGAACTTTTACCAATTCATATCCTAAACCAGCGCTGGGCTACCTGTTTGTTGAGGAATATTTAGGAGACGAATTATTTAAAAAAGCGCTCCATTACTACATTCAAACTTGGCACGGCAAACATCCGCAACCACTGGATTTTTTCAATGCAATTAATGCAAGCAGTGGCAGAGATTTAAACTGGTTTTGGCATCGCTGGTTTTTTGAAGAGGGCGTATTGGATTTGGCTATAGACAAGGTTTATAAAAAGACTGAAGACACCTATTTAGTACAAATTAAGAATAAGAGTAGAAAGCCTTTGCCGGTGCATCTTACTGTTTATTATCGCGATGGATCGATTGAGAAAATTAATCAATCTATTGCGATATGGAAAACGGGTTTGCAGCAGGTAGAAGTATCAATAGTTACTAATAAGGATATTGAGAAGGTGACACTTGGCGATACGTATATCCCAGATAAAAACCATAAAGACAATACGTTTATTATTAAACGATCTGCGCAGTAAACCTAAACGAATAGGCTAAACTGTATAAATTTCCAGTATGTTCAAGGCTGTGCCGCGTGGATTCTATATATGCGACACAGCCTATCCCACCATTGCCCTATTAATATACGCACTAAAGAAAAGCAGGAAATACGGATGAAGACAGAAGGGCAGTAAAAGGATAGGTGGATATAACGTGGATAAAAGGTGGACTTGACGTGGATTTCACGTGGACTTGAAGACTATGATTTTAGTGAAAATTTGCACTTGAATGCTAGGTGCTTGAGTGGAGATGTTAACTTACACAAAGTTACGGAAATATTGTAACATACCGCTAGTTTTTGTTTATGTACTAAATTAATTTACCTAAAATAACGGGGCAGTGGCTGTAACATCGCATACTTTTTATAATCTTAGTGTTAATTAATGTTAAAAAAAACAACCAGCTATTTGAAACTAAGTATTTAGTTGTATTTTAGAAGCTCATTACCTAAATAATATGAAGATACTAACTTTTTTCCTTATTTGCTTTATGTGTTGCTTAGCGGCATTTGCTCAGGATGATTTTTTAATTAAAGGAGCTGTAACCGATACAGCAGCTAATTCCAAATTGGGCTATACAACTATCAGTGTTTTAAGCGCACAGGATTCTATGTTAAATACGTTTACTAGAACAAGTGCGGATGGTACCTTTGAATTAGCGAACTTGAAGAAGGGAGACTATATCTTATTGGTTACCTACCCAAAGTATGCGGATTATGTAGAAAAATTTACCTTGGATTCGGTCAAGGAGATTAATTTTGGATCAATTAATATGATTCTAAAGTCTCAACTTTTAGAGGAAGTTGTGATTACAGGGAGGCAGCCTATTACCATTAAAGGAGATACCACAGAGTATGATGCTGCCAGTTTTAAACTCCAACCTAATGCTAAGGTAGAAGATTTACTGAAGCAGTTACCCGGTATTCAGGTGGATCAAGACGGTAAGATAACTGCACAGGGGAAAACAGTGCAGAAGGTGCTGGTGGATGGAGAGGAGTTTTTTGGTGATGACCCAACTTTAGTAACTAAAAACATCCGCGGCGATATGGTAGATAAAGTTCAGCTATACGATAAACAAAGCGATCAGGCGGCATTTACCGGAGTGGATGATGGCGAAAAAACAAAGACAATTAATATACAATTAAAGGAAGATAGCAAAAAGGGATATTTTGGAAAAGTTGATGGTGGAGTAGGTACGAGAGAAATGTATCAGGGCCAAGTGATGTTCAATAAGTTTAAGGGTAAGGAGAAGATTTCTGCTTATGGAACATTGGGAAATACAGGGAAGGTTGGCTTGGGCTGGCAGGATGCAGATAAATATGGAAGCTCTTCTTCGAGTATGGAGTTTTCTGATGACGGTAGTATGATGTATATGGTTAGCGGTGGCGGAGATGATCTCGAATCGTTTAATGGAAATTACAATGGGCAGGGCATTCCGCTAGCGCGAACAGGTGGAGTGCATTACGATAACAAATGGGATGCAGATAAACAGGCGATTAATACCAACTATAAAATCGGAACGTTGAACGTAGATGGAAATAGAAGCAACCTCGTTCAAAGGAATTTACCTAACGGTATTATTAACGATCAAAGCAATGAAAATTTTGATAACCATATATTTAGGCATAAGCTTGATGCCCGTTATGATCTTAAATTAGACTCGACGACCAATTTACGCATAAGTGTAGACGGTACGCTGAAAAATAGCAATACGATAAGTGATTATGCTTCTGTAAGTAGAAATGGGGAGGATGCCTTGTTGAACGAAAGCGAGAGGAGCCTTACTAATGAAGCTGATAGTAGGAATTTTAACGCCAATGCACTATTAACCAAGAAGTTTAAAAAGTTAGGACGATCGTTTTCAGTAAATCTAAATCAATCTGCTAGCAACGATAAAACTGAAGGATTTTTACATTCTGAAAACAAGTTCTATAACGTTACTAACGGAAATTTGGATAGTGTACAACGTGTGGATCAGTACAAAACAAATGATATTATCAATAATGCGTTTCGGTCTAACATTACGTATACGGAGCCTTTATTAAAGAATCTTTCGGCCGTGCTTAATTATGGCCTAAGCATTAATAATGGACACTCTAATAGAAAGTCGTTTAATCAATCTGCGGAAGGTGTTTATGATATATTGGATAGTTTATATAGCAGCGATTATAAATTGGATCAGGTAAGTAATCAGGTAGGGGCGATACTTAACTATAAAACCAATAAAACTAGCCTTAATTTTGGCGCTAAAGTGAGTGGTGTACGGTTTAAACAGTTGGACAATTATACTGACGAGCTGTTCAAAAGAAACTTTACCAACTTTAACCCACAGCTAAACTACACTTATAAATTTTCACAGCAAAAATCGGTAAGACTTAACTATAATGGAAATAATACGCAACCTACACTTGATCAAATTCAACCAGTAAGGGTAAATACAGATCCGCTGAATATTGTACTGGGTAATCCGGATCTAAGGCCATCGTTTACCAATAGGTTTAATGTGGGCTATTCTTCTTATAAAGTTTTGAGCGACCAGTATGTAAGTTTTTATGGTAGTTATTCATTTACCACCAATCCAATTGTAAGCAATACGATTACGGATGCTGTTGGAAAAAGTACCTATCAATCTGCTAATTTAGAAGGAGAAAATACCTCCAACTTTTATGGAGGAATGTATGTCGGCAAAAAACTTAAGAAGTTAGATGTGCGGGTGGGGCTTGACTTAGGTACGAATGGAAATATCTATTATAACTTAACGAATAACGATTTGAATCAAACTAAATCGTATAGCTACTCTGGGGGACTCTCCTTGTCAAAATATAAAGAGAAAAAGTATGATTTCAATATAAATTTTGGCCCGAGTTATAATACCAGTGAATCATCTTTACAGCCGGAATTTAATAATAACGGGTGGGGTTTAAATGGTCGTGCGGGCTTTAATGTGTATTTGCCTGGTAAAATCCAGATCGGGTCGAATGGTAATTATACCTATACGCAGGCCACACAGTCATTTGACGAAGATTTCCAGCGCTTTATATTAGATGCCTATGTGAAAAAGAAATTCTTTAAAGAAGAGAATTTAAGCTTTACCATTTCAGGCAGCGATTTGCTTAATCAGAATGTGGGTTTTAACCGGAGTGCCTATAATAATACCATCAGTCAAAATAGCTACACAACCATTAGGAGATATTTTATGTTCTCAATTACCTGGGAATTTAACAAAATGGGAGCTAACTAAACCTTGATGTATAAATAACTATAAGCTCATGAAAAGAAAGAATATACTAAAGATAACGTTATTATTGCTGGTCTTTGCACACACGACGGTACAGGGGCAAAATATTAGATTTGTTAACAAGGGATCTATCGAGTACGAGAAGCGGGTAAATATGTTTGCTAAACTAACCAACCGCATAAATAAGAGTAATTCTAGCTGGATGAAGCAGATTTATGATGAATATAAGCGTACACAACCACAGTTTACGTCGACGAAAACGGTATTATCTTTTTCTGCTGATGCATCATTATACGAACCTGTTGAAAGCAATACTGTTCAAGGCAATAATTTTTTGAGTAATGATCCAACCATCAATTTGAAAAAAATTATTTATACGGATTTTAAAACAGGTACCTCAATTAGTGAAAAAAACTTATATGAAGAGACTTTTCTCGTAGAAGACACGTTGCGGAAAATAAAGTGGAAGATAACAGATGAAACACGGGAAATCGCAGGTTACGATTGTAGAAGAGCCAACGCGTTAGTAATGGATTCAATATATGTAGTTGCCTTTTATACTGATCAGATCCCGGTATCTGGCGGGCCTGAGTCATTTTGTGGATTGCCAGGAATGATTTTAGGCTTAGCACTGCCCCACGAAAATACTACCTGGTTTGCTACTAAAGTAAATGATGTAGCGGTTTCATCTACTAAAATTATTCCGCCCAAAAAGGGGAAAAAGATGAATAATGAAGGGCTTTTGAGCACATTAAAAGCGAGTACAGGCGATTGGGGCGATTATGCGCAGGAAATTCTTAAGGCCATGATGTTATAGATTATCAAAATTTAGCCAAATTTTATTATTGCTTTAACATGAATTTAATAATTCTTGTGTAACTTGCTAAGAGCTAATAATAAAATTTGACTTATTATGAGAATTAAGCATAATTTCACGCTGTCTCACTATCTATTGTGGACGTTGATGTTTATTTTCAGAAAAATAAAGTCTTTTTTAGGCTTTATGACTAACAGTTAAAATAATACATTAACTATTTTTGTTCATCTTTAGTAGAAAGTGGTAGAACCTTTGTCGATTTTTTATTCATCTTCATTTGTAGGAGATCTACTAATAAGGAGAAGGCCATTGCAAAATATATATAACCCTTTGGAATATGTAATCCAAAACCTTCGCCAACTAAAGAAAATCCGATCAATAACAAGAATGCTAAAGCCAGCATCTTAAAAGATGGATGTTTATTTACAAAATCACTAATTGTTTCTGCTGCAAAAAGCATTATAATAACCGTAAATACAACAGCAACATACATAATCCAAATCTCCTTTACTAAGCCTATAGCCGTAACAATTGAATCGATAGAAAAGACAAGATCCATAATTAGAATTTGTACAATAACCTGGGCAAAGGTGTTAGCTTTAACATCTTTACTTGCCTCTACGGTCTCTCCTTCAACTTTATGGTAAATTTCTGTCGTACTTTTATATAACAGGAATAAACCACCGATGAGTAAAACCAAGTCTTTTCCGGAAAAACCATTACCTAATATGGTAAATAAGGTCTGATCCAAGCGCATAATTAGCGCAATTAGTGCCAATAAAGCCAAACGTAAAATACCAGCTAAAATAAGCCCATATCGGCGTGCTTTTTTTTGCTGGTCAGCTGGTAATTTACTGGAAAGAATAGAAATAAAAATTACATTGTCTATACCTAATACTGCTTCTAAAGCAATAAGACTTAATAAGGGTACGATGAGCTGTAGATCCATTCGCGTATTATACGTATTATAACGGACGAAGATACTATTTTGTTGTGTTATTTGTTACGACGTGTACCTCTCTTTGTGGGTAAGGCATGCCAATGCCATTGGCATCTAATTCTTCTTTGATTTTTTGGTAATTAGCATGATAGGTTGGCCAAAAGTCTTTGTTATTTATCCAAGCTCTAATAACTAATATTACTGCACTATCGCCTAAAGAATCGACAAGTACAGCAGGTGCTGGCTTTTCCAAAATTAATTTATCACTTGTTAGCATGTTTAGTATAACCTTTCTGGCCGTGTCTATATTATCACTGTAAGAAATGCCAATCTTATATTCTGCCTGTCGGGTAGCATTATCAGACGAATTATTGATAACTGCATTGGCCAAGGGTCCATTAGGAGCATAAATAGTAGTTCCGTTATCGGCTTTTAACGTAGTGTATAGAATGTCAATTTTCAATACTGTGCCTGATACACTATTACTAGACGAAATGTAATGACCTACTCTAAATGGTCTAAAAAATAAAATCAATACACCACCTGCAAAGTTAGAAAGACTGCCCTGTAAAGCTAAGCCTATAGCCAAGCCCGCAGCTCCTAACATGGTTACAAAAGAAGTAGTTTGGATGCCAAGAGTAGAAGCAACACTTAAAAATAGCAGAATATATAGTACGACTCTTGTGATACTCGTTAGGAATTCAGCTGCAGAGACGTCTATTTTTCCTTTTGTTAAGCGCTTATGTATAAAGTAAATAAGAAACTTTATTAGCCATGCGCCTATCAATAAAGTAACTAGTGCAAGTAAAATATCGGGAATGCGATCTAAAACGGAGTTAATAATGTTTTCTAATGCTTTCTCTAGGGTTCGATTCATTTTTTAACGTTTTTGTTTTGAATTAATTTATTTTTATGTCAGCAGATTTAGATTATTGCAAAGTGATGCTAAAGCTTGTTTCAAATACATGCCCCGAAGAGAGAGAAATGATTCCTTCTTTTTCTTCAATGGATCCTTTAGCGTGTTCATCGTCTGCATAACCTAACCATGGTTCAATACAAACAAATGGTGCTCCGGGTTTTGCCCAAATACCAAGCGATTTAAATTCCGGATAATTGATTTTTAAAGCATGTGGGTGGTTTTTGCTACGAATACTTATTTCCTTACTTTCGATTGTTTTGAATACGAGTGCATCTTGATCGAAAATTTCCTCATTTAACCTTAATTTTCTTCCATCTAAGCAAAAGGCTGATTGCTCACCATTAACGTAGCCTGCTGAAGGTAGATGCGTGCGGGAGAGTGATTCTTCTTTATTGAATTCTAGATAGTAATCATCATAGCGTTCATAAGAAAAAAAAGGAATGTTAAATGCCGGATGAGCTCCTAAGGAAAACCAGATGGTTCTAGAATCAATATTGATAACCTTATAGGTACATTTCAAGGACTCATTTTCCAGATGGTAAATTACCTGAAATTCGAAATGATAAGGGTAGGCCTTTAATGTTTCTTTATTATACCGAAGCGAAAGAATGGCATGTTTACCCGAAGACTCAATAACTACGAAATTAGCATGTCTTGCAAATCCATGGCGTTGCAGCTGGTATGGTGCACCTTCAATATAAACTTCGTTATTTACGAGTGCACCTACTATTGGGAAAAGATTTGGAGCATGCCAGGGCCAAATACTGGGATTGGCCTGCCAAATATATTCGAGCGCCAAGGTTCTGTTATACAACGAACAAAGTTCGGCGCCCTTTTTCTTGATTTTAATGTTGATGTAATCATTGCTAAGCTCAATCATGTGTCAGTTTGATTAGATAATATGTACATTTATATACCGTAAAGTTAACAAAGCCAATTTTGCTAAACAAGCTTAGGGTAGCTATACCAACTTAATCTAGCGGTATCCATACTTATTTCCGCCCAACTGTCAGTTTCTTCGAATATTAAATACATAACAGCAGCGGTAGGGAAATCTACAGTAGCAGCATTTGAGCACAGGTAATGTGCAAGTAAACTAATGCCGGGATTATGTCCGAACAGCGCAACAGAATCAAACCTATTGTCAATTGAATTGACGATATACAGTAAATCGGATACGCCTGCTTCATAGATAGTTTGTTGTTCTTGGATTAGGCTAGATTGATAACCAAGTTCTTTAGCAAATGCTTTAGCAGTTGACAACGCACGGTTTGCCGGACTGCTTAGTAGCAGTTGAGGAAGAATTTTTTGAGCCAACAACCTTTTAGCCATTGCAGGGGCATCTTTTGAACCACGCTTATTGAGGGGTCTGTCAAAGTCGGGAAGATTATTGGTCCAGTCTGATTTAGCATGTCTGACTAAAAGTAATGATTTCATAATACTTATTTTAACGAATGATCTATAGTGTTTTTATAAAGTCTACTATAGGTTTTTCTTCAATCTCCCACATGCATTTAAAATGTCCTTTTGGACATTTTGCGAGGCCAAATTTAGAGCAAGGCCTACAGGAAAGAGTTACACCTGTTGCCAAAACATGATCAACCTCATAGGGTTGCACGCCCAATAATTCTGGAACTGTACTGCCCCAAATGGACACAATGGATTTGTTAAATGCTTCTGCGATATGGGTTAATCCGGTGTCAAAGCCTATTACGGCCTTAGCTTGGGAAATGAGAAAAACGGATGCATCAAGTGTGGTTACTCCACAGGCATTAAAAATTTGAGCGGTGCTCTTCTCCTGAATCTCTTTAGCATTAGGTTCAACATCTTTACCACCTAATAATACCAAGGGATAATTCAGTTGATTGCAAATAGAAATAACTTTTTCATTGGGCATACGCTTTGTAAAATGTGTAGCACCAATAACAAAGGCGATATAGCCGTTTAAAAAAGCGGGTGGAAGTATATTGGCTAACTGATGTTCCTGTTTAAAAAAATAATCAATTGGTTGATGATCGTTTATAACTCCTAAGGGAGTTACAGCCTCAAAGTAACGATCTACCAAATGAACTGGCGGCACTAAATTTTTTTTAAGTTTTAAGCTTAACCATTTTAATACAGCTTGTTTATTATAGGTTGTTGAGGGGATGCCTGTTTTGAATTTAATTATACTTGTACGAAGATTTTTGTGTAAATCTATTAAACGGTCGTAATGCTCATTTCGAATTTCCTGAATAGTTTCTTTTAGCGAAGCTTTTAATAATAATAGTTTGTCGATATGTGGATTGTTATCATACAAGTGTTTGAAAGCGGGCTTGGTAAGAAAGTGAATTTCGGCATCGGGCAATTGCTGTTTGAGACAGCGCACAATTGGAGTGGTGTAAATAATATCGCCCATTGAGCTAAGCCGGATAACCAATAGTTTCATTAGAATAATTTTTTTTAAACGGCAATGAAGCCTGCCTACCTACCGCAGGCATGAATGATTAATCTCTTTTTTTTAAATAAGGCAATTCATGCAGCTTTCATCTGTATAAAATTCTTTTATATACTTTTTTTGCGCATTTTAAAGTAATCGGTAATTTCCGCCAAATCAAAACAATTTAGACATTGATCTGCGCTTAAACCACCTTTTCGTGCTATAAGTGTGCCATAGTACATGTCTTTAAAACCCTCGGTGCGATGAGCATCTGGGTTTATGGACAATAAAACACCTTTTTCTATAGCATAGCGATGCCAACGCCAATCTAAATCTAAACGGAGCGGATTGGAATTGATTTCAATGATTACGTCATTTGCTGCACAAGCGTCTATAACCTTTTTGAAATCGATGGGGTATCCATTTCTGCTTAAAAGTAATCTACCAGTAGGATGCCCTAAAATGGTGGTGTACGGGTTTTCTATTGCTTTGATGAGACGTGCCGTAGCTTTTTCTTCACTCATTTTTAGATTGGAATGAATGGAAGCAACCACAAAATCAAAACCTTTAAGTATATCATCCGGATAATCTAAAGAACCATCGCCCAAAATATCTGATTCTATACCTTTAAATATTTTAAATGGCGCTAATTTTTGATTGAGTTTATCTATTTCCTGCCATTGCTGCAATACACGTTCTGTCTTTAAACCGTTTGCATAAACTGCTGTGCCGGAATGATCACAAATACCTAAATAAGATAAATTAAGGGTTTCCTTGCAAAATACGGCCATTTCTTCTAAGCTATGCACGCCATCGCTCCAGGTGCTATGGTTATGTAAAGTTCCTTTAATATCGTTGTAAGTAATCAGCTTGGGTAAGGTATGTTGGCTTGCCTTCGCCAATTCGTCTATTCCCTCCCGTAATTCGGGCTCAATGTAATCTAGATTAGCCGATTGATAAATCTCTTCCTCACTTCCCCCATAGGGGATAATACCGTCAAGTAATAGTTGGAGCTCTTTAACATGCATATCGTTTCCTGTAGTGACTAGTAAATCGTGAAAAAAAGCTTCGGTGTTCGTACTTATGAAATGAATAGACAGGCCCGTGATGTGTGTCACTTGAACTTTATCACCCCCTAATTCAAATACGGTGAGCTCATCGTTTTCTGCTATGGTATTTAATAAGTTGTCTATTGATGTAGTGGTTAAGAAGGCAACGGCATTTAATGTTTCTGTTTTTCTTCTGAAATCACCGGTAAAAGTTAATAGATCATGTTGAGGTAATGCTGCTCTTAGCCACTGATACAAAGGAAGGCAAATCTTCTCTGCCTGAGCGTAATGCACGAATCCCTGATTTGCCATATTGAATTCAATGGCTTTTTTTATTTCTTCCTGTGTTTTTAAACCAAAGCCCTTAGCTTCTATCAGTCGATTTTCGTTACAGGCATAGTATAATTCGCCTAATGACTCGATATTTAACGTTTGCCTTATGATGTTAATTTTTTTTGGCCCTAAACCTTTTATGGTTAACATTTCCAAAATGCCGTCTGGAGTTTTACCTAGGAGTTCATCAAGTTCTTCTATACAACCTGTTTGTATAAGTTCCCAAACTTTTGAAGCTGTACTTTTACCTATACCTTGTTCTCTGCTAAGGTCTTCTTCAGTTTTATCTATGATTTTAAACGGTAACTTATCTAGTTTAAACGAAGCATTTGCTATGGCCTTGATTTTGAATGGATTTTCGCTATGCAGCTCCATGAGCTGTGCTAATAATTTGAATTTACGTGCTATAACCTTGTTTTCCATTGAGTGATTGCGCTGAAAACAACAAACTTAGAAAAAATGCCGGGTATTCACGACAACAATGGCACAAATTCAGGTAAGTAGCTGTATTTGTAAAGTAATTACATGATAGAAATAACCAGATGGGCTCCAAATTTTTGGAGCCCATCTGGTTATTTCTACTGATGTGTTTAGACGGAGCAAAAACACATTATTTATTGAACATCAATTGTATAAGGCATTTTAGATTGTATGCCACTTTGCTGAATAGCTTGCTTAGCTTGTTTATAGATGGCGTAACCTTCTCCAAGACGTTGTTCCATGAACCAAGTTTGTAACTTATCACTAGAGGAACCTAGAAGAGCCTCTAAGGGGTCTTTCATGGCGGGATAACTTACCAATTTATAGTCTTTTAATTTTGCTTTTTTTACCGCAGATTTAATGGCATCATCTAGGTTGCCTAAACGATCAATCAAACCAATTTCAAGAGCTTGTGCTCCGGTCCAGACACGACCTTGGCCAATGCTATCGACCTTTGTCTGCGCGATATTTCTGCCATCAGACACCTTTTTTGTGAAGGTATTATAAATTCTATTAACATCTTGCTGTATTAGATCGCGTTCGTCGGTTGTAAGTGGACGGCTGACAGTCATCAGGTCAGCATAGCGGCCGGTTTTTACTTCATCAAAAGTTATACCCAACTTGTTGTTAAAGAAGTGCTGCAAATTCGGAATAATTCCAAATACACCGATAGAACCTGTTATCGTATTTGGTTGAGCAAAAATAGAATCTGCTGCACAGGATATGTAGTAACCGCCAGATGCTGCGACGTCGCCCATAGACACTATAATAGGTTTAACTTTTTTAGTCAATTCTACTTCTCGCCAAATAACATCAGAAGCTAATGCGCTACCACCTGGTGAATTTACACGGAATACAACTGCTTTAATTTTATCATCTTCACGTGCAGTACGTATAGATCTGGATATTCTTTCTGATCCGATTTCATCATCGGAGCCTTCACCGGAAACAATTTCTCCAACTGCATAGATGAGCGCTATTTTATCACTGGCGGTATTAGCCTCGTCTTTATTTCCGCTGTAATCTTCAATATTTACCGATTTTATTTTCTTCTTTTTATCAATACCCAGTTTGCTTTTGAGTTCATCGATAACTTCATCTTTGTATTTTAGTCCATCCACCAATTTGCTGCTAAGCGCAGTATTGGCCGCTCGGCCAGCATAGCTATCGGCTATATTTCTCAATGAATCGACTGGTATATTTCTGGATGAAGAAATATTACTTAGGTAATAATCGTAAACAGAGTTGAGGTAGGAGGTAACCTGTTCTTTGTTGGCTGGACTCATCTTGTCCAGTATGAAAGGTTCTACTGCACTTTTATAGGTGCCTACCTTGATAACTTGTGCTTCTATTCCTAATTTTTCGAGGGTACCCTTAAAAAAAGAAAGTTGTGCGGCCAAGCCCCTAAAGTCTACCGACCCTTCGGGATTAAGGTATACCTTATCTGCGGTAGAAGCCAGGTAGTATGACTTCTGCGAATACCCTTCGCTGTAGGCAATAACAAACTTTTTGGCTTGTTTAAAGTTGAGAAGCGCATTCCGTATTTCTTGCAAAGTAGCGAAGCTAGCGCCAACGCTATTCATATCTAATACAATTCCCTTAATTTTATCATCTTTCTTTGCCGCCTCAATCCTCGCTAGGATTTCATCAAGTCCAATAGTTTTCTGTGAATTTAGAGAAGGGAAATTTACGTTATTGAAAGGGCTTTTTTCCGTACGCTCTTTAATTGCATAGTTCAGCGTAATGCGCATAACAGAATTGTCGCTTATTTCCACGGATTTATCGGAACTTGCCGCACTGATAACGGCCCCAATAATGGCTATTGCGATAATGATAAAAATAAATGCAGACAGGAATATTCCAAGCATTGAGGCAAATACAAATTTGAAAAATTGCTTCATGTATTTTGTTTGATTAAATTTTAATATTTATTGACTTAAACATAAGACAAGCAAGATGGTTTTTTGTTACATACAATAAAGGTTTTTCTATCTTTGTGCTACATGCACACAGTTTACTTGATATTAGGATCTAATCTTGGTGACCGTAAAGATATTTTACTGAAAGCCTTAGATCTCATCGCGTTAAGATTAGGCCAGTTAGTGGATAAATCTGCTATTTATCAAACGGCACCATGGGGGGTAAAAGATCAACCAGATTATTTAAATCAAGTGGTTAAACTTATTACCTTGCTTGAGCCTGAAGATGTGCTCAGGGAAGTATTGACCATTGAAAAAGACCTTGGAAGGGTTAGGTACAAAAAATGGGAGTCTCGAATAATTGATATAGACATTTTATTCTATGATGACGCTATTATAGAGAAAAGTGACTTGATTGTTCCACATCCATTTCTCCATTTGCGCAGATTTGTCTTGACACCCCTGAACGAAATTGCACCTAATTTAATACATCCAGTTTTGAAAAAGAGCATTAGTAACTTGCTTGCAAACCTAACAGATGATCGTGCTGCTGAAAAGAATTTAAGTTAAAGATTCTGGCTTAGTTTATTGTGTTGCATTAATGACAATATAACATAGGCAATGATTATGATGGGGATTGCAGTTATTTTTAATATCAAAAGAAGCAGGGCACTTATAATAAGTAAGATGTACCTATGCATGTTAGTTGAAAAGGCAAAATCCTTAAATTTTAATGACATTAATGGAAGCTCTGAGATTAACAGGAAGCTTAATGCAAGCGTTAATGTAAGTAGAATTAAGGGATTCTGTACATAGGCTACAATAACGGGATCTCTACTTAGCGCGATATGCGGTAACGATAATATAAATAAAGCACATGCAGGTGTTGGTAAACCAATAAAGATGTTACTCTGCCTGCTATCTAAATTAAATTTGGCTAGACGTAAAGCAGAAAAAATAGCTATTAAAAAGGCAGAATACCTAATCCAGTGCCCACCATAAGCTAGTGCATTTGCACCGTCAAATAGCTGAAAAATAATGATTGATGGAAGTAAACCGAAGCTTACCATATCTGCTAATGAATCTAGTTCTTTACCTATAGGAGAGCTTACCTTAAGCGAGCGAGCTGCAAGTCCATCGAGAAAGTCAAAGACAGCTGCAATGATAATTGCATAGCCGGCATTGATTAGCTGGTCATCAAAAGCTAGCACAATACCTACGCATCCGCTAAAAAGGTTAAGACAGGTAATGGCATTGGGTATATGTTGCTTCATTCCTTAAAGTTTGTAGTACTATTATGCTTATAGTAGTCAACTATAAAAAAGCTTTCTCCCCGTGTTTAAGGTAGAGAAAGCTCCTTTTGTATTTTATTAAATTTAAAAGAATAGTTAACCGTTCATGCTGATTAAAAATTCTTCGTTAGACCTAGTTCCACGCATTTGCGACAATAAGAATTCCATAGCCTCGGTTGAATTCATATCTGCTAAGTGATTTCGAAGTACCCAAATTCGTTGTAAGGTTTCTTTATCATTTAATAGATCATCCCTACGTGTACTTGAAGCTGTAATGTCGATAGCAGGGAATATACGTTTATTAGATAATTTACGATCTAGCTGCAGCTCCATGTTTCCTGTTCCTTTAAACTCTTCGAATATAACTTCATCCATTTTCGAACCAGTATCCGTTAATGCCGTTGCTAGAATAGTGAGCGATCCGCCATGTTCGATATTGCGGGCTGCACCAAAAAATCTTTTTGGTTTGTGTAAAGCGTTCGCGTCTACACCACCCGATAATATTTTTCCAGAAGCAGGGGCAACTGTATTATAGGCTCTGGCTAATCTGGTTATAGAATCTAATAAAATAACTACATCGTGGCCACATTCTACCATTCGTTTCGCCTTTTCTAATACGATATTGGCAATTTTAACGTGGCGATCCGCCGGTTCATCAAAAGTTGAAGACACTACTTCTGCGCGCACGCTTCTGGCCATATCCGTAACTTCTTCAGGGCGTTCGTCTATTAATAAAATAATGAGATATACTTCTGGGTGATTCTTTGCAATTGCATTAGCTACTTCTTTTAATAAAACTGTTTTACCAGTTTTTGGCTGCGCTACAATTAAACCACGTTGACCTTTACCTATTGGTGTAAACAGATCCATAATGCGGGTAGAATTATTGCCCGCTTCGGTGTACAGTTTTAGCCTTTCAGTAGGGAACAGGGGTGTTAGATAATCGAAAGGCACACGATCTCTTACTTCGGCAGGTATTTGACCATTTATGGCTTCTACGCGGACTAGCGGGAAATATTTTTCACCTTCTTTTGGCGGGCGGATGCTGCCCCTAACGGTATCTCCAGTTTTCAATCCAAATAATTTGATTTGGGATTGCGAAACGTAAATATCATCCGGAGAGGTAAGGTAATTGTAATCAGATGAACGCAAAAAGCCATATCCATCCGGCATGATTTCCAATACGCCTTCATTAACAATAACGTTGTCGAAATCAAGATTGGAGGCGGGAGGAAGTGCTGATGAGTTCTCCGCTTTTGCGGCTGTAGGTTGAGGTGTGCTAACGGGATTGGCTGTTCTGCGTTCGGCACGCTGTGGGCGACTTTCGGCAATTGCGCTTTTATCTCTTATATCGTCTCGTACTTGCTGAGCGGGGATAAGCTCTTTATCCGACTTTTTCCGCATCTCTATCGGTTCGGTTTGCTTTACGGTAGTTCGTACGCGTTTACGATGTTTAGCTTCGCTATTTTCTTCGGTAGTAGCGGGCGAACTTGCTTCTTCGGCAGACTTGTCGTTTTCAGTTGCTATAATTTTGTTGATCAACTCTTGCTTTCTCAACTTTTCAGCATCTGCAATGCCGATTAATTTTGCAATTTCACGTAGCTCTGACACGAGCTTAGCGTTCAATTCATTAATATTCATCAAATGTCGTTATGTGTAATAAGGATTTTTATGCTTGTGTTTTACAGTAATTTATCCGGAAAAACTTGATTGATAAGTTTTAGTTTTCACCTAGGGAACTATGATTCTCCCTCAACGGTTAGGATAAATTTTGAGATTCCGATGCAATTGTATGCATAAGAATTGGATTTTCAAAGAAAAAAGTGAAAAAAATAAAAATACAACGCTTTATTAAGACGAACTATGTTAAATATATCGCTTATATAGCTCAACGTTAACAGATCGAAATGCCCTAAAACTAGGCTTTATAATAAATGTATATCAGAAGTAAGCAATTGCATATAAATGCAAATTTAATTAGATTTGCACTGTTATTTATATGATCCTCGTAATTTTCCCCCTTATATGACCCGTGAACAGCTAATTGAGCAAATTAAATTGAAGCGCTCATTTTTATGTGTTGGTTTGGATACCGATATTCAAAAAATACCGGAATTTTTGTTGGATTTTGAAGATCCCGTTTTTGAGTTTAATAGGCGAATTATCGAAGCTACTGCTGATTTATGCGTTGCTTACAAACCTAATATAGCATTTTATGAGAGCCGTGGTATTAAGGGCTGGACCAGTTTGCAGAAAACGTGGGAATATATTCCTAAAACTTGTTTAAGTATTGCTGATGCGAAGCGAGGCGATATCGGAAATACTGCTGATATGTATGCCAGAGCGTTTTTCTCTAAACAAGATGCGGGATTGGGTTTTGACGCGATAACTATTGCTCCTTATATGGGAGAAGACTCGATAACTCCCTTCTTAAAATATAAAAATAAATGGGCCATTGTACTTGCACTAACCTCCAATAAAGGAAGTCTCGATTTTCAATTTTTGACAGATGCTGTATCAAAGGAACGCTTGTTTGAACAGGTAATACAAAAGGTAAATACCTGGGGGAGCGAAGATAATATTATGTATGTAGTGGGGGCAACCAGGGGTGAAGCCTTTAGTGATATTCGGCGATATGCACCCAACCATTTTCTATTAGTGCCGGGGGTTGGCGCGCAGGGTGGAAGTTTGAAGGATGTTTGTACCTATGGTATGAATAAGGATTGCGGATTATTGGTTAACGCCACACGCTCAATTATATATGCGGGTGACGGAAGAGACTTTGCGGATAAAGCGAGAGAAGAGGCGCTTGTACTGCAGCGTACAATGGAGGAGGAGCTAAAGAGGGCTGGGCTAATAAAATAGCCCTTTATCATTATATTTACATTTAGATTATCAATATGGCCATAAAAGACGGGGTAAATTGTCGCTTAATTGCGGTTCAAATCGTAACTTTGCCAATTAGTAATGCACACACCGCTTAATTGCATTTGGTTTAAGCGAAAATTGATTTGACTGCGAAATGAGTACCAAAGACGATAATATATTACAAGAGCTTGCCGTAGAAGAATATAAATATGGCTTTACGACAGATATTGAAATGGATATTGCCAAAAAAGGCTTATCGGAAGATACTGTTCGTTTTATCTCGGCAAAAAAGGGTGAACCAGAATGGTTATTGGAATGGCGACTTAAGGCTTTAAGGCATTTCGAAAAGATGACCATGCCCAAGTGGCAAAATTTTAAACATCCGAAAGTTGATTTTCAGGATATATCTTATTATGCTGCGCCAAAAGAAAAGCCAAAAGTAAATAGCCTGGACGAAGTAGATCCGGAATTGATAGAAACATTTGCAAAACTGGGAATTCCATTGGATGAACAGAAAATGCTTGCTGGTGTTGTTGCCGTTGATGCAGTATTTGATAGTGTATCGGTTAAGACAACTTTCCGTGAGAAATTGCATGAATTTGGTGTGATTTTTTGCTCTTTTGGAGAGGCGGTAAAAGAACATCCAGAATTAGTGAAACAATATTTGGGTACCGTAGTTCCGCAAACTGACAACGTTTATGCAGCATTAAATGCTGCTGTATTCTCTGACGGGTCTTTTGTATACATACCAAAAGGAGTTAATTGTCCGATGGAGCTCTCAACGTATTTTAGAATAAACGCCGAAAATACCGGACAGTTTGAACGGACTTTAATTATCGCAGATGAAGGAAGTTATGTAAGTTATCTTGAAGGATGTACAGCTCCAATGCGTGATGAGAATCAGTTACATGCGGCTGTAGTTGAGCTTATTGCCCTAGAAAACGCAGAGATTAAATACAGTACCGTACAAAACTGGTATCCAGGAGACAAAGAAGGTCGAGGTGGGATTTATAACTTTGTTACAAAAAGAGGAATTTGTAGGGGCGATAATAGCAAAATTTCATGGACACAGGTGGAAACTGGGTCATCGATTACCTGGAAATACCCAAGTGTAATTTTAAAAGGGGATAACTCGGTTGGCGAATTTTATTCGGTGGCGCTTACGAGAAATCACCAAATTGCTGATACGGGCAGCAAGATGTTTCATATTGGCAAAAACACGAGAAGTAAAATTGTATCTAAAGGTATCTCCGCAGGTGTTAGTCAAAACAGTTATCGAGGCCTGGTGCAGATAGGCAAAGGCGCAGAAAAAGCTAGGAATTTCACCCAATGTGACTCCCTGTTAATAGGCGATAAATGTGGGGCGCATACCTTTCCTTATATTGAAGCAAAAAATAAAACAGCTACATTGGAACATGAGGCTACTACTTCCAAGATAGGAGAAGATCAGCTGTTCTACCTTACGCAAAGGGGAATTGATCCTGAAAAAGCAGTTGGCTTGATTGTGAACGGGTATGCAAAGGAAGTGTTGAATCAATTGCCTATGGAGTTTGCAGTTGAGGCACAGAAGCTATTAGCTATCTCATTGGAAGGTAGTGTTGGTTAATATTGGTTAGTAATTATAAAAACTTAGAAAAGCAAGTCGCGGAGATTTGAATAAAAGAGCATATGTTAAGTATTAAAAACCTACAGGCATCTGTAGATGATAAACAAATTCTAAAGGGCTTAAACTTAGAAGTCAAAGCAGGAGAAGTACATGCAATTATGGGACCTAATGGTTCTGGTAAGAGCACCTTGGCTTCTGTTTTAGCAGGACGGGAGGCTTTTGAGGTTACCTGTGGAGAAGCCACTTTAGATGGCAAGGATTTGTTGGAATTATCTCCTGAAGATAGAGCTAGAGAAGGCTTATTTTTAGCATTCCAATATCCTGTTGAAATACCAGGCGTTTCAAATATCAATTTTTTGAAAACGGCGGTGAATGAGATTAGGGCTTATAAAGGACTCGCTCCAATGGAGGCTAAAGAGTTTTTAAAACGTGTGAAAGAAAAGCAAAAACTGGTTGAGTTTGATGCGAAATTGGCCAATCGCTCGTTAAATGAAGGATTTTCGGGTGGAGAAAAAAAGCGTAATGAGATTTTTCAGCTCGCTATGCTTGAGCCTAAGTTGGCAATTTTGGACGAAACGGATTCTGGTCTAGATATCGACGCATTGCGCATTGTAGCAAATGGCGTTAATCATCTGCGTTCGGAAAATAATGCTTTTATTCTTATTACACACTATCAGCGCCTATTAGAATATATTGTGCCTGATTATGTACATGTACTTTACAACGGACGGATTGTAAAATCAGGCACCAAAGAATTGGCTTTGGAATTAGAGGAAAAGGGGTATGATTGGTTAAAGGAAAGTGTTGACACCGAAGAAAGCGCTGCCTTATAAAGACAGTGCGATTACGCTTAACAATTTTCTTCATTTTCTGATCCATTTTATGACAATTAACAAATGATTACACAAGTTTCTACTTCATTATATCATCAATTATTAGCTGTTTTCGAAGAAGGGTTGACGTCAAAGGGCCACTTGGAACAGGTAGTTACCTTGCGCAAGGAAGCCTTTGCCAGATTTAAGGAGAGCGGCTTTCCGACAACGAAGATGGAAGATTGGAAATATACCAATCTTTTACCTATTGTTAGTCAGCAATATTTACTACATGACAATATCCCTGGGAAAAGTGTTGACTTAAAGAAAGCGTTTATCCCCGGGTTGGACGCCTATCAGTTAGTTTTAGTTAATGGACATTATCGGGCAGATTTATCAGATTCTATAACTGAAGATGGTGTTTTTATTAGCCCTATAGAGGATATAGTTGATAATGCTTCCTTTTTAAAACATTTTGCTCAGTATGCAGATAAGACAGACAACCCTTTGGTTGCCTTGAATACCGCTCTTTTTGGAGGCGGGCTATTTATACATATAGGCAAGCATGTTACGTTGGAAAAGAGTATACAGTTGATTCATGTGACGTCAACGAGTGAAGCTCTTTTTAATCAAACAAGAAATTTAGTTGTTTTAGAACGTAATGCGGAAGCTGAGCTGATAGAATCATTCATCACGAATGACGATGGGACTGGATTAAACAATATCGTGAGTGAGATTGTATTGGAGGAAAATGCGCGGTTACAGCATTACTATTTGCAAATTGCGAATGAACAATCCCGCTATTTAAATCACACGGAAATTCAGCAGGCTAGACATAGTCTATATAATAACTATAACTGTTCGTTCCCTGGTGCACAGTTTATTAGGAATAATATTAATGTGAGACAGAATGACAGTGCGGTAGAAAGCCATTTGTATGGTATTACATTAACTGCTAAAGATCAGTTTGTTGATAACCATACTATTATGGACCATCGGATGCCAAACTGCGAGAGTTACGAATGGTACAAAAATATTACGCAGAACACTTCTACGGCAGTGTTTAACGGTAAAATATTCGTGAGGGAAGATGCGCAGAAGACAAACGCTTTTCAGCAAAATAATAATATGCTAATTGGCGAGAAATCGGTAGTTTATACTAAACCGCAATTGGAAATATTTGCTGATGACGTAAAGTGTAGCCACGGTTGTACCATGGGGCAATTTGATGATGATGCCTTATTTTATTTGCGAGCAAGGGGAGTGGGTGAAATTAGTGCGCGTGTGCTGCTAATACATGCTTTTGCATTTGATGTTACAGAGAAATTCAGTAATATAAAGGTGAAAGCATATGTTGACCGCTTGATCGAACAGGGACTAGTTATTGACTAAGGTATAGGTTGTTAGTAGTAACTATGTAACTGATGGCTTTAAGTTTTATAGCTTTTCGCTTTTTTACTTTTGAATTTTTACTTAAGAAACTATTTTGATACATTATGACATCCATAATATAAGGTCCGATTTCCCTATCTTAAAAGCTAAGGTAAATGGGCATCCGTTAGTTTATCTGGATAATGGCGCTACAACACAAAAGCCTTTGGCAGTAATAAACGCTATTACGGATTATTATACCCATATTAATAGTAATGTGCATAGGGGCGTTCACCACTTGAGTCAGCTCGCTACAGATGCTTATGAAGTGACACGTAGGAAGCTTAAAGAATTCTTGAATGCGGCGTATGAGCATGAAGTGATCTTAACTAATGGAACCACACATGGCATTAACTTGGTTGCTTCTTGTTATGGTGAACAGTTTGTAAATGAGGATGATGAGATTGTCATATCGGCTATGGAACACCATAGTAATATTGTGCCTTGGCAAATGCTTTGTGAAAAACGTGGCGCAAAGCTTAAGGTAATTCCCATAAACGATCGTGGTGAACTTGACATGGATGTTTATCGTTCATTACTGAATGATCGTGTTAAGATGGTATCGGTAACCTATGTATCCAATACTTTAGGTACCGTAAACCCCATAAAGGAAATTGTAAGTTTAGCGCATGAATTTGATATTCCAGTATTGATTGATGGTGCACAGGCTATACAGCATATGCAGATAGATGTTCAGGCATTGGATGTTGATTTTTTTGCTTTTTCCGGCCATAAAATGTACGGTCCTACAGGTGTAGGTGTGTTGTACGGTAAAGAAAAATGGCTAGATAAGATGCCTCCTTATCAGGGAGGTGGCGACATGATCAAGGAAGTTACTTTTGCGAAAACAACATACAATGAATTGCCTTTTAAATTTGAAGCAGGTACGCCGAATATTGAAGCTGGCATTTGTCTCGGAACTGCAATTGATTATATCAATACAGTAGGTTTAAGCAATATTGCACTTTATGAGGCGGAGTTGTTAAATTATGCTACCAATTTGCTGGCTGATATAGAAGGAATTAGATTTATTGGAGAGGCAAAGGAAAAATGCAGCGTTATTTCTTTTTTGATAGAAGGTGTACACCCTTATGATGTAGGTGTAATTTTAGATAAATTAGGTGTTGCAGTAAGAACTGGACATCATTGTACGCAACCTTTAATGGATCGTTTCGGTATTCCGGGAACTGTACGGGCATCGATAGCCATGTATAACACTAGAGATGAAATTGATGTTTTCGCCTCTGCTGTAACCAAGGCAGCAAGTATGTTGCTATAAGAAAATGCATAGAACAAAAATGACTATTAACGAGATACAAGATGAACTGATTGAAGATTTCTCTTTTTTTGAGGATTGGATGGCGAAATATGAATACATTATTCAATTAGGAAAAGAATTACCATTAATTGACGAAGCCTACAAAACGGATAATCTATTAATTAAGGGGTGTCAATCACGTGTTTGGTTACATGCGGATTATGCGGGTGATAGAGTTGTCTTCACTGCAGATAGTGATGCTATTATTACTAAGGGCTTGGTGAGTTTAATGATTAAAGTTTTATCAGGGCAATCTGCCCAGGATATTATGCAGGCGGATCTGTACTTTATTGATGCGATTGGTCTGAAGGAACACCTATCGCCAACAAGAGCCAATGGTTTGGTATCTATGGTTAAACAAATGAAACTCTATGCGATGGCTTTAAATGCTAAACACTAAATCTCTCAGGCTTCTACATAATAATTGAAATAAAAAATTCTATTTTTTAAAATTTTATTTGGTTATTTGCTAACTTTACGTTAAAACTATTAGCTATGCCTTTCGACCCAGATAAAATTGATCTTAAAATTATTAAACTTCTTCAAGAAAACGGTAGGATCACAAATCTACAACTTTCTTCTAATATTGGTTTATCTCCTGCTCCAACGCTTGAGCGTGTGAGGAAACTTGAAAATGCTGGTTATATTAAAAGTTATCATGCCTTAGTTGACGAAGAGCTACTGGGTTTGGGAATTAAGTCATTTATACAAATCCAGCTTGATTTTCATACACATAACTCGATACCGGAATTTGTCGAGGCAATTAAGGCTATACCTGAAGTTACCGAGTGTCATCATGTAACTGGTCAATGCGATTTTATGTTGAAGGTATATGTAAAAGACATTAAGTCGTACGAAAGGCTAATCATGGAGAAAATTAGTAGAATTCCTTGCGTGAAAACTTTTCAGACCATGATGATTATGTCTACATCCAAAAAGGAACCTATTGTACCGATGGAGTACTAGGAATTAGTTATTGGTTGTTTGTTGTGGGTGGGGCGTTGCGAATAACGAGTGACTGATGAGTAACGAAAATAATAAACTATGCAGTGACCACTGATCACACGTTACTGATTACTAATATGTGGTTTTAGCTATCAATTATTTTTAAAACGTATAACGTAAAACTTATAACTTAAAACGATCTTAAACCTGCCAGTCAATTGGAGTTTTTCCATGTGCGGTTAAATAGTTGTTGGTTTTTGAAAAAGGTTTACTGCCAAAAAAGCCATTATGCGCTGACAGCGGTGAAGGATGTGCTGAAGTGATAATCAAATGTTTTGATATATCAATTAATTGCGCCTTCTGTTTTGCGTAATTACCCCAGAGAATAAATACAATTCCTTTACGTCTGTAAGAGAGCTCCTTAATCACCGTATCGGTGAACATCTCCCAGCCCTTTTTCTGATGAGATGCCGCGGTATGTGCTCGAACGGTGAGCACCGCATTGAGTAATAATACACCTTGATCTGCCCATTTCGTCAATGTTCCGTGATTTGGGATTTTAAATCCTTGTACGTCAGTGCTCAGTTCTGCGTACATATTGCGCAGTGATGGCGGAATAGCTATTCCAGATTGTACAGAAAAAGATAAACCATGTGCTTGGCCAATATTGTGGTAAGGATCCTGACCTAAGATAACCACCTTCACCTCATTAAACGGAGTGTGGGAAAAGGCATTAAAAATCAATCTATTTGGAGGGAAAACCTGGTGCTGTTTTAACTCTTCGGTTAAAAATAATTTTAAATCAGCCATATATGGTTTTGAAAACTCAGGTTCCAATATTTCTTTCCAGCTTTTTTCAAGATTTATGCTCATGCTCAAACTTAAATAAAATAGGTATCTTATACAATATTTAGTAAGGTATCTCTATATAAAGGCCTCTGAACTTGGTGTAAAAGTTAAATTAGAAAGTTGTTGATAAAACCCATAAATTAACGGATATTTGCATGAAAATAATAATTTAATAAAAAAGAGTCAGCGTAAAGATATGCCAAATTTCGTTCGTATTATTTTAGCTTTTGTTTTGCTTGGAGGGGCTGTGAGCCTTATCGTCTTTGGATTTTGGGGATGGGGAATTTTAACGCTTATTTTAGCCATCTTAGTGTGTGTTACATTTTTCTTTAATGAAAACATGTTGATAGCCCAATTTTACCTTAGAAAGGAAAATATGGAGAAAGCTAAGCAGTGGTTAAATAGGATTACTAATTATGAAAAGCAACTTATACGTGCCCAACACGGCTACTACAATTTGTTAATTGGTTTAATAGAATCGCGTACAGCTCCTTTACAGTCCGAGAAATATTTTAAGAAAGCATTGAGCTTAGGAATGCAAATGGATCATAACGTCGCATTGGCAAAGTTGAGCTTAGCCGGAATTGCTATGGCAAAGAGAAATAAGCGGGAAGCAACACAATTACTGCAGGAAGCAAAAAAAGCAGATAAAAATAAGTTATTAGCCGATCAGATAAAAATGATGAAGGACCAGATGGGCATGTTGGACAAACAACAAATGCGATTTCGGTAGAAATTTAAGCTAAATAATAAAAGTTTAATCTTCTTCTTCTAAAAGCTGTTTTTCATATAGTTCGAAATAGCTGCCTTTAGTCGCTAGTAACTCCTGATGCTTTCCTTCCTCTATAATTTGTCCGTTATCGAGCACCAAGATATGATCAGCATTTTTAATTGTCGAAACGCGATGCGCTATAAAAATAGCGCATCGGTTTTGTATAATGGTGCTTAAATTTTGTAATATCTCTTCTTCTGTTTTAGTGTCTACGGCAGATAAGCAATCATCAAAGATTAGAATTTTTGGATCGATGGCCAAGGCCCTGGCAATTGAAATCCTTTGCTTCTGTCCGCCAGATAACGTTATTCCCCGCTCTCCGATTGCTGTTTCAAATCCTTTTTCAAATGCCATAATATTATCGTAGACACCCGCGTTTTTCGCTGCTTTTTCCACGATTTCCATCTCCAATTCATTCAAACCAAAAGCAATATTTTTTGCAATGGTATCCGAAAAGAGGAAAACTTCCTGCGGAACAAATCCAATGCGACTTCGATAATTATGTAGGTCAAGTTGTTGGATGTGTTTGCCATCAATTAAGATCTCGCCTTCATGCGCATCATACATACGCATTAGTAAGCGAGCAATGGTAGATTTACCTGAACCTGTTTTTCCGATGATCGCTAATGTTTTTCCGGGCGATATTTGGAAAGAAATATTGTTAACCGCTGTTATACCGGTATCGGGATAGGTGAAATGTACGTTTTTAAAACTTATTTTACCTGAAATATCTTGTGTATTACGTTGACTAAACTGTATATCAGGTTTCGTTTTTAAAAACTCATTGATTCTTTTTTGTGAAGCAGCAGCCCGTTGCACTAATGACGTAACCCAGGCTAAGGACATTGCTGGAAAAGTTAGCTGATTAACGTACACAACAAATTCGGCAATATTGCCAGAGGTTATACTGCCGCGGATTACTTCAATGCCGCCGATATAGATGGTAATGATGGTGCTCAGGCCTATCAAAAATAAAATAAGTGGAAAAAAAATTGCCTGAGCTTTTACTAAGGAGAGTGAAACTTTCTTGTAAGAAAAACTTTCATTTGAAAAGCCTTGCATTTTATCCTCCTCACGATTATAGGCTTTAATGACGCGAATACCCGAGAAGGCTTCTTGTACAAAGGAGCTTAAGGTAGAGAGCTTTTCCTGTATTTTCTCGCTTCGTTTATTGATGATTTTGTTTATAAAGAGAATTACCGCGGATAGAATTGGGATAGGTATTAACGCAAAAAAAGCTAATTTGCTGTTAACCTGAAACATGGCACTAATAACCATTATGGAAAGCACAATGGTATTTATTGAATACATTACGGCAGGTCCTAAATAAGCCCTTACACGGCTTACATCTTCCGTAACGCGGTTCATTAGATCGCCGGTGTTATTTCTCTTGAAAAAGGCCATATCCAATTGTTGATAATGCGCATAGATTTCATTCTTAAGGTCATACTCTATATGCCTTGAAGTTAGAATTATGGTTTGTCGCATTAAAAAAAGGAATAAGCCTCTAATGAGTGCTAGCAGTAATACTATCGCTCCAAATAGTAATAGGCTATAACCGAAGATTTCATAAACCAGAGATTGCCGATCAAAACCATCAAATAATTTGTAAATAGCAATATTTTCTTTCACAATATCAAAAGCTATTCGGATTACTTGAGCTGGAATTATTCCGAAATAGTTGGATAATACAACAAAGAGAAAACCAGGGATCATTTTCCACTTATATTTGTAAAAGAACTTATTTAGATAAGCTAAATGCTTCATTGGCAAATTATTTTAAACGATATAGAAAAGACAAAAATACATATCCATATCTAGAATCACTCCATGTATTGGGTTAAATAAAGGCAAGCACCCATAAATAAATAATGATGTGATAAAAAGATACCGATAAAATTAGTACTTTTGCGCTGAATTGCCGATACAAAAATGTTAATATATGTCTTCCGAAACTCCATATCCCCGAATGTTTGATTTGCTAAGCCAATTTGAACATCAGAAGATTGTGTTCTGTCAAGATAATACAATAGGCTTAAAAGCAATCATTGCCATTCACGATACAACCTTGGGTCCGGCCATAGGTGGGGTGAGAATGTTGCCGTATAAAACGGAACTCGAAGCGGTTGATGATGTATTGCGTTTATCAAGGGCAATGACCTATAAATCAGCCATTAGCGGTGTTAACTTAGGGGGCGGAACCGCTGTTATTATTGGTGATCATCGTACACAAAAATCAGAAGTGATTTTGAGGAGATTGGGACAATTTGTGGAAGAATTAAATGGTTCCTTTATTGCCTCCTTGGATATGGGAACTACTGCAAAAGACATGGAATTCTTACACATGGAAACTAGTCATGTTGTTGGATTGCCAAAATCACTTGGAGGAAGTGGCGATACTGCACCTTTTACTGCAAAAGGTGTTTTTTACGGCATAAAGGCAGCTATAAAGGAGCTTTATGGAACAGATAGTTTGGCTGGAAGAACAATTGCTGTACAAGGTACCGGGAAAGTGGGAGAGTATCTCGTTTCTTTATTACGCGAGGAAAATGCAAAAGTTTATGTGAGTGATATTGTTGAAGATCGTATGATCCAGGTATCAAACAAATATGGTGCAGAAGCAATTGCACATAACAATTTATTTGATATGGACCTCGATATATATGCACCTTGTGCATTGGGTGGGACAGTGAATGATTATACCATCGATAGAATGCGCTGTAAAATAATTGCGGGGTCTGCAAATAACCAGTTAGCTAATGATATCGTGCATGGAATAAAACTTTTAGAAAAAGGTATTATTTACGCTCCTGATTTTTTAATTAATGCGGGAGGGCTTTTGAGTTGTTATGCGGAGATTGCAGGGTATAGTGCCTTACGGAGTGCTGCACTTACTGAAAATATATACGATGCAACCCGTTCTGTTATACAAAGATCTTTAAAGGAAAATATACCGACGCATCAGGCCGCTATGCAAATTGCGGAGGAACGGATTGCACTTATAAAAAAAATAAAACAGAATTAACAAATAGACCAAAAGGTCGTCAAAAAATAATCGTTCTTTAAAATATGTTGAATAGAAGGCACCTTAGGGTTAAAGTATTACAAACTATATATGCATACCAGCAGTCTGATGACAAAAGTGTCAATAGTTTTGAGAAGGCGCTACTGAAGAGTGTAGATCAGGTATATGAAATGTATATTTGGGTGTTGGCCTTGGTGACTGAGGTGGCAGATTATGCGGTCATAGACGCTGAAGAGAGAGCTAACAAATATCTGCCTAAAGAAAATGATCTTAATGCTAACACACGCTTAGCAAATAATACGTTTATTGAATTGTTGAAATTAAATGGACAATTTATTGAACTAGCAAAAAAATATAAAGTAAATGCTGTATTTGATACAGAATTGACGAGAAATATTTTTCAGATTTTAAAACAATCTCCAGAATATATTGCTTATTTAGAGGCTGATGACAGGACTTTAAAAGTTGAGAAGGATATTATTAAATTTATTTTTAAGAAAATAATACTGAAATCTCCCGCTATTGAACAAGTATTTGACGAGCATTTTATTAACTGGACAACTGATAAAGACGTTTTACAGGCACTATTGGCTAAAACGTTGAAAAATTTTAATAGCGAAGACGCTGAACAGAATCAATTAGCGCAATTATGCCCAAACTGGGTAGACGACAAAGAATTTATCGTTGATCTATTTAGATTAACTGTTCGGCATGCGGAAGAATATCAGCAATATATTACCGGTAAAACGAAAAATTGGGAAGCTGATCGTATCGCATTGATAGATACCTTACTAATGAAAATGGCTATTGCGGAATTATTGAATTTTTCTTCGATACCCGTAAAAGTTACTATTAACGAATATATCGAAATTTCAAAGGAGTTTAGCACACCTAAAAGTAATTCGTTTATTAACGGAATATTAGATAAAATTTTGATAGAACTTCAAAAAGATGGGAAGATAAGAAAATTTGGTAGGGGATTGATAGGTTGATAAGAATATGAAAATATAACAACTTACATTTAAATAAAAATTATTTATGAAAGCCACATTGTTAACGTTATCCGTTGTTGTGTTGTTATCCGTAGCATGCAATAATACAACAAAGGAAAATAAACAGGATGCTGAGGAGATTACCGAAGGTGTAAATACAGCTGATAACACAGGTATAAATGCTCAACTACCAGATTCTACGGAGTCAGCAGACGCCCCGATTGTGAAATTTCAAAATGACACGTATGATTTTTCGAAAATAAAGGAAGGAGAAAAGATAACACATAAGTTTGAGTTCACAAATACCGGGAAATCGCCGTTAATTATTAGTGACGTACAGGCTGGTTGCGGCTGCACGACTCCTAAATTTGATAAGAAACCAGTTAATCCCGGAGAACAGGGTAGTATAGAGATCGGCTTTAATAGTAGCGGACAAAGAGGTACACAGCATAAAATTATTACAGTATATAGCAATGCGGAACCTAAGCAGTTAATGCTGCATTTAAAAGGGGAAGTAGTAGAATAATCAACTAAATTTAAATATATATATTCATGACGACAGCGACAATCTTATTACAAGCAGGAGGGGGTGGAATGTCATCCTTAATTATGATGGGACTAATTGTGGTAGTATTTTATTTCTTTATGATACGCCCGCAAATGAAAAAACAAAAGGACCATAAAAAATACATTGAAGATTTAAAAGTAAATGATAAGATAGTAACTACAGCAGGCATTCATGGACGCATTGTCGAAATTGGCGAAAACACGTTCATTGTAGATGTGGGAAGCGGTACACGCATCAAGTTTGATAAAACAGCTATTTCTTTAGATGCTTCAAAATTAGTTAATACGCAAAAACAAATTACAGGTGCTAGTGATGAAAAGAAGTAGGCATTAGTAGCGTCTCTTCTGAAGATTTTTTTAAACAAATTACGTGCCTAGCGAATTATTGAAACCGATGGAGGTTACTTTTTTGTTAGGTACGTTTTTTTATATGGGGTATGGCAGTTTTTAACTTAAATAGAAAACAACAAAAGAAATTGAGCTTGTTTGTTGTTTGTCTCTTCGTATCTTTTTTGGCGTGGAGTTTATTTGCCCTATCTAATCGTTATATCTATACCGTTAAAGTTTCTTTAAATTACGTTAACATTCCGCCTAAACGAGCTTTTCACCCGCTACAATCCGATACGGTGAATATGCAGGTGGAAGGTACTGGTTGGCAGGTATTATTCTCAAGTCTTCGCTTGAAGCCTCAGGGGGTTCAGGTGGATTTAAGCGGACTGAGCACCAGAGATTGGATTCTTTTTTCTAATCAGCTGGGGTATATTAATAGACAATTTAGTGCAAATCAGCGTATTGTCTCCATTTCACCAGACACGCTGTTTTTTAATTTCTCTAAACAAGACGTGAAAAAGGTGACTGTTAACTTATCTAAGGATATCGAATTCAAAAAGCAATATGCTATTGTAGGTGATATAAAGATTGAACCTAAATTTGTTACAGTGACTGGTCCGTTGGAAGATTTAGTTTTAATTGACGCCTGGGATACCGATACGCTTAAAAGAGACAATGTAGATGATAATATTGAGACCAAGATTTCTTTGTTGAAAAGCCAAAAGGCAAATATTAATGTTCATCCCGCTAGTGTCGACGTCAAAATTCCGGTTGGCGAGACAACGGAAAAAATAATAGACGTGCCTATTAAGGCTGAAAATAGCAAGGCTTTTAGGACGGTAAAAATCCTTCCGGAAAAGGTGAAATTAACAGTTGTTGTTTCATTAGATAAATATGAGATAACAGATAAGGATATGTTTGAGGCCATTATTAATTTAGACGATTGGCGTAGTCAACATATAAAATATTTACCAGTAATTATTACTAAGCAACCTGATTTTGTGAAGATTGTTAAAGCTGAACCCCAAAATGTAGAATTCTTGCTATGGAGGTAGGTAAGGGAAGATTGGACATTGGTGTCACCGGTGGTATCGGCACTGGTAAAACCATTGTGTGCAAAATATTTGAAGTATTGGGATATCCTGTTTTTTATGCAGATGATGAGGCAAAAAAGGTGATGATGACAGATGATAATCTAATTGCGAATATCAAGTTGCATTTTGGAGAAGAGGCTTATTTTAACAATGGAGAAGTTAATAGGAAATTGATTTCAGCTATAGTATTCAAAGATAAAAAAAAGCTAAATTTACTTAATAGTTTAGTGCACCCTGCAACTTTAAAGGCGTATGAGCACTGGAAAAATAAACAACGATCAAAAATAACCTTGAAGGAAGCTGCACTTCTGTTTGAGACCGATACTTACAAACTTTCTGATTATAATATTTTGGTAGTGGCGCCAAAAGAATTGAAGATAGCGCGGGTAATTGTGCGAGATAACATAACAAAAGAGCAGGTTATCGACAGAATGAATAAGCAAATGGGCGACCCTGAAAAGCTAAAATTGGCCAATTTTGTTATTGAAAATGATGAGATACAGGCATTAATTCCCCAAGTGTTAAAAGTTGAAGACAAGTTGAAGGATTTACAGGAGCTTAAAAAGTGAAGGGAAGCATTATAGAAGATTTTCTGCTCATAAATGAAAAGGGACTTTATTGTTCTTATGGTGATTTTTATTTAGATGCAAAACAACCTGTTCATAAAGTAGTGGTTTCGCACGGACACGGTGACCACGTTGTTGCGGGATGCGATCATGTTTTCTGTACCTTGCCTACACGTTCTTTTATGGAACAACGCTTCCGGAAAAATGCTGGAAATAATTTTTATGTACTTAATTATGGTACTCCTTTCTTTATTAAGGGCGTAACACTCACTTTTCTTCCGGCTGGACATATTTTGGGTTCTGCTATGGTATTGATGGTATATAAAGGGGTTAGGTACCTGTATACCGGAGATTATAAATTGCAAGAAGATCCGACATGCGAACCTATTGAACTGGCTAAAGCTGATGTTTTGATTACAGAAAGTACCTTTGCGAACCCAGATGTAAAACATCCCGACCCGGTAGCAGAAGTGCGTAAACTAAATGAAACAAATTACCCAATCCTGTTGGGGGCATATGCTTTAGGCAAAGCGCAGCGGTTAACGGCGCTTATCAATCGATATTGCCCTACTAAACAACTATTAATCCATTATACTATATTACCATTTCATAAACTATATGAACAGCAGAGTAATATAGCGTTTCATTATCTTCCGTATAGTCGAAAGATAATGAAAAATAGTCCTGATAATGCTATATATATCGTTCCTCCTTTAACATTCAATAGTTATTTTAAGGCAAAAAATGTTGTTCGTGTGTTTGCTTCAGGTTGGAAAAAATTACAAATTGGAAATAAAATGGAATTATTTATTTCTGACCATGTAGATTGGCAGGATATCGTTCGTACTATAGCTTTAGTTGAACCGAAAGAAATATGGACATTGCATGGAGATGGAAGCGCATTGGCTGATTATTATCATGATACAATCTTTGTGAAATTGCTTTAATCCGACAGTTTTTGCTAATGCTAATATACGTAAAAGATGTTTTCCGGTAGAAGGTTTCCTTTAGATCAAAATTTAAACTTTATATTAGTATTCGAATTCTAATAAAATGTCTATGAAGATTGAAGATGTACTCCGGACTAATAAATTTGAGAACGAATACCATAAGGCGTCTCTAAATATTATTTACACCAGTAATTTTATTCAAGGTTTATTTAAAGAGGTAATCGATCGAGAGAAAATTACATTACAACAATTCAATGTGCTGCGGATTCTGCGCGGGCAGCAAGGAAAACCTTCCACCATAAATTTGCTAAAGGAACGATTACTTGACAAGATGTCTGATGTTAGTAGAATCATAGATCGTTTGGTGCAAAAAAAATTAGTCTCCAGATGCATAAGCGATAGAGATCGCCGTGCGGTTGATATTTATATTACAAAAGAAGGCCTTGCCATATTAGAGAAGCTGGATAAACAAGTATCTGTTTATACACTGTTAGGGCATAGCCTAACAGAAGAAGAGTGTAAACAAATTAATTACCTCTTGGATAAGATGAGGAGCAACCAACCTGCTACAGATACATTTAATGAAATAAATAGCTGAGCAATGATATAGCTACTCCTAGTAATACGGCAATGAGCTTCTTTTTATTGAAATGATGATGATCCGCAGATGATGATTCAAATAATATAGTGGTTGAGATATGAAGAAATATACCTACAACTACAGCCATCATCTTATTGAAATATTTTCCTATTTCGCCCACTCCTCCGTTACTAATTAAATCGCTAAAAATGAAGCCCAATGGCGACATAAGTGCAAAAATGATGAGCGAAAATATAACGCTACGCTTATTAGCTGTTGATTGAACCAGCAAGCTACCTAAAGCAAATGCAGCAGGTATATGATGTATAGCAATGCCAAAAAGCAATTCCTTTTGAGGCCCCTTCGTTAAAGGCATTCCTTCAAGAAAGGCATGTAGACAAAGGCTAATCATCACACCGAAAGGGAATGGGCCGTAATGCGTCTCTTTATGGATATGTCCATGCTCTACGCCTTCTGAAAATTGCTCCAAAAGCAATTGGAACAAAAAACCAATTAACACATAAAAACCAATATATGTTCCTTCTTCTGTAGTATACACCTCAGGAATAAGGTGCAGTACGGTGATAGAAAAAAGATAAGCTCCACTAAATGATAATATGAGCTTTAGTAGGTCTGTATTATTTCTTTTTACGAAGAATACAGCCATCCCGCCGACAAATGCAGAACTAAATAGAATTAGCAGTATACCTATGGTCATTGATTTGAAACAGGTTGATTATCTGGTTGCAGTGTTAAGAATATTTTAGCCATAAGGTAGCCAATAAGGCTTCCGAATATAGCACCACATATGACGTCGATAGGGTAGTGGACACCAACATAAATTTGTGCAAAACTTACGGCAAATGCCCAAATTAAAGCAAACCAAAGTATGGCCTTCCACCTATTCCGATATACCATTATCAAAAATAATGCAATGGCAAAATGATTGCTGGCATGTGATGATGGAAAACTATAACCACTCCCACAGCGGATCCTGCTGACCATTTCGCCTTGCAGTGTAAGCTCATTACACGGTCTAACTCTTTTAACAAGAGGTTTTATAACGGAGGCCGACAAAAAGTCCGCGGCTCCGAAAGTTAATAGAAGAAAAACCATCATAATGATTCCTCTTTTCTTATAAGTCTTTATGGAAAAAATTAAAATAAATAGGTATAAAGGAGCCCAGGTGTAAGGATTGCGTAAAAGGGGCATTAACCAATCAAAGCAGGTGTTGGCCATATCTTGATTTATAATCAAGAATAAATCAGCATCAAAATGGAGTATAGGGGATAGCATAGCGTCTTTTAATAAATTGTAATCTGTAGGTCTTTAATTTTATTTGGCACCATAGACTCAATTTCAATAATGTTGCAAACATAGATAAATTGCTTTTTATATGCAACATAGCTTGAGAAGTACCAAATAAAAATAATAAAATAATTTGAACAATCGATTGTTAGGATTTTACTAGGCCACAAAAAAGTTTAAATCCTAATAAAATATTATTTTTACGGCACATTCTAATTTTGAAAGCAAATGACATTAATTAAATCTATCTCGGGAATTCGGGGAACTATCGGTGGAAAGCCAGGGGAAAGCTTAACGCCTGTTGATATAGTTAAATTTACAGCTGCGTTCGGGAAATATATTACGGCAAAAAGTACCAATAAAAAAATTGTTATTGGTCGAGATGCCCGTATTTCTGGAGAAATGGTTAGTAATATCGTAATCGGTACGCTACAAAGTATCGGTATAGACGTTGTTGATCTGGGATTGTCTACCACACCTACCGTTGAATTAGCTGTTCCAAAGGAACAGGCGGATGGAGGAATTATTCTCACAGCTAGTCATAATCCATCTGAATGGAATGCTCTGAAATTGCTAAATGGAAAAGGAGAGTTCATTAATGATAGGGAGGGCAAGGAAGTTTTAGCTTTAGCGGATGAATTAAATTTTGATTTTGTAGATGTACACAACTTGGGTAAGTTAACAAAAAACGATAGCTACCTGGAGAAACATATTGAAGAAGTTTTGGAACTGGCTTTGGTTGATAAAGATGCAATAGCCAAAGCTGATTTTTCTATTGTGCTCGATGCCGTAAATTCTACAGGAGGAACATTTGTGCCTGCATTGCTTAGGGCATTAGGTGTAAATACGATATATGAATTATATTGCGAGCCTAATGGACAGTTTCCGCATAATCCAGAACCGCTGGCCGAAAATTTAACGGATTTGTCTAAAATGGTGAGAGAAAGAAAAGCAGATTTAGGTATTGCGGTGGATCCAGATGTTGATCGTTTATGTTTTGTAATGGAAAATGGCGAAATGTTTGGCGAAGAATATACACTGGTTGCAGTGGCAGATTATATTTTACAACATACAAAAGGAAATGCGGTGTCTAATCTGTCTTCAACTCGTGCCTTAAGGGATATAACTGAAAAACACGGAGGAACTTATTATGCGGCCGCAGTTGGTGAAGTAAATGTAGTGACAAAAATGAAGGAAGTGGATGCGGTTATAGGTGGGGAAGGCAATGGCGGTGTTATTTATCCCGCTACACATTACGGCAGAGATGCACTTGCAGGTATCGGTATTTTTTTAACTTATCTGGCAAAAAGTGGCAAAAAGATTTCCGAATTAAGAGCTGGTTATCCCGCCTATTTTATGTCTAAAAAGAAAATCACACTTACGCCAGATCTTGATATTGACAATTTGCTTTGGGCTATGCGTGAGAAATATGCTGCGGTACCTCATAGTACTATTGACGGATTAAAAATAGATTTCGAACAGGAATGGGTTCATTTACGCAAATCAAACACAGAGCCTATTATCAGGGTATATACAGAGGCTCCCACACAAAAGGAAGCAGATGCATTAGCGGATAAGATAATTGCTGAAATGCAGGCTATTTTATCTTAGAAGAATCATATCTGAAAAAAGTAAATAATCTTTTAGAAATTACTTTTAGCTTTGTACATGCGAGTTTATTTAGATAATGCAGCAACCACCGCGATTGACGAGGAAGTATTGCGGGAAATGATGGTTGTGATGCGCGAAGATTATGGCAACCCTTCTTCTATTCATGCCGATGGACGAAAAGTCCGCACAATTATAGAGAAGGCTAGAAAAAAGATTGCTTCATTATTAAACGTATCACCTGCAGAAATATTTTTTACCTCAGGGGGGACTGAAGCTGATAATACTGCAATTGTTAGAGGAATTCTTGATAATAATATTACCTACGCAATAAGTTCACCTCTAGAGCACCATGCCGTATTGCATACTTTGCAGGAAATGGAGCGACAAGGCCTTATAAAGCTTGATCTCTTAAAAGTGAATACTAGAGGAAACATAGACCTCGAGCAGTTGGAGAAATTGCTAAAAGATGGGACTCGTGCTTTTGTTTCTTTAATGCACGCCAATAACGAACTAGGAACATTAACACCTATTGATAAAGTTGCTGCATTGTGCACTGATTATCATGCAATATTTCATAGTGACACTGTTCAAACTATAGGACATTTTGCACATGATCTACAGGCATTAAAAGTAAGTTTTTTAACTGGAGCAGCGCATAAATTTCATGGACCTAAGGGAGTGGGATTCCTGTATGTAAACGGCGATGTTAAGATTAAGCCCTTTATAAATGGAGGAGCACAGGAAAGGAACATGCGGGGAGGAACAGAAAATGTTTACGGTATAGTTGGTTTGGCAAAGGCTTTAGAGATTGCTTATGCAAATATGGACGCGCACAGAATCTATATCCAGGGATTAAAAGACTATATGCAACAACAGCTCTTACTGCATATACCGGGTGTTAGCTTTAATGGCGAATTAGCCGCTGAAAAAAGTTTATACACTGTTCTCAATGTTTCACTCCCGGCATCGGATATGGCAGATATGTTGCTGTTTAATTTAGACATAGCAGGTATTTCTGCATCTGGTGGGAGTGCATGTAGTTCGGGGTCTAATATCGGTTCACATGTATTAACTGCTATTGGCGTAGATCCGAATATACCTTCTGTTAGATTTTCTTTTAGTAAGTTTAATACACAATCGGAAATCGATTTTGTGGTATCCCAATTAAAGGAGATTTGTTTGGAGAAAGCATAATTTGTTATTTGAATTTTTTTGAACAAAAATGAAACGGGTTTTGTTATTAAAGATAAAACCCGTTTTTAATTTTATAGATTGGAGGTTATTATGCGAGACGAACTAAAAGATCGAGGAAGTGACAAAGAAGTTATAACCGAGAAAGATGGCAAGAAGAAAGTCGTAGAAGTAAATAAAGCGAACTTCGAGGATAGAGACCATCACAGGAAAAATGAAGGTCCGGCTTTTACGGCTGACACGCCTACGGCAAAAGACCGTAGATAAGACCAGTATAACAATAGGGCCTAGTTAGGCTCTATTGTTTATAAAGTATGTTTCAGAAATGTAGCGATTTTATGCTTCATTTCTCTGCGGTCTACTATGAAATCGAGAAAACCGTGTTCCAAAACAAATTCGGCGGTTTGGAATCCCTTTGGTAGATCTTTTTTAATTGTCTCTTTTATAACGCGAGGACCCGCAAAGCCTATCAGCGCTCCGGGTTCGGCAATATTAATGTCTCCCAGCATAGCATAAGAAGCTGTTACACCCCCGGTTGTTGGGTCTGTTAATAACGATATATAAGGAAGTTTGGCTTCGCTAAGTAAGGCTAGTTTGGCAGATGTTTTTGCCATTTGCATCAAAGAGAAAGCAGCTTCCATCATTCGAGCACCTCCCGACTTTGAAATTAGCAAGAAAGGCAATTTGTTTTTTATACAGTAATCAATTGATCTTGCTATTTTCTCTCCCACTACAGATCCCATAGAACCTCCAATGAAGGTGAAGTCCATACAAGCAATTACCAGATTTAATCCTTCAATTTTGCCATGGCCGCATCTAATTGCGTCGTTCAACCCCGTTTTAGCATGGCTTTCTGCAATACGTTCAGTATATTTTTTTGTGTCTTCAAAATTAAGCGGATCAGCAGAACGTAGATTACCAAAGAGTTCGGTAAATTGATTATCATCAAAAAGTACAGAAAAGTATTCTGCGGATCCTACCCTTAAATGATAGCCACAATATTGACAGACATATTTGTTTTCAATCTGTTCTGACTTTAATAAAGGCTTTTTGCATGAAGGGCATTTGTTCCATAACCCGTCAGGCGCTTCTTTTTTATTCTCTGTTGCCGTACTGATACCAGCACGATCTCGTTTAAACCAGGCCATTCAAAAAATAGTTGAGGTACAAAGAAACGAAAAAAATGTATAAAATGCGGCCTTTTGTTAAAACGATATAATTTTAGTAGTTAATATATCGATGGCGATGCACACACCTGATATAGTTAAGTTAAGGCAAAAAATTGTGGTTGAAAATCGCTAATTTTAAATAAAATGCCTATTTTCGGAAATCAAAAATTAACAACGTATTACAAATGAGTTTAAAAGGTTATAAAGGTGTTGTGCATGGAGATGCGGTACAGGAATTATTCGAAATAGCGAAGAAGCATAAATTTGCACTTCCAGCAGTAAATACTATTGGAACTAATTCTGTCAATGCCGTAATGGAAACTGCCAAGGCGGTTAATTCGCCGGTAATTATTCAATTGTCAAATGGAGGTGCGCAATTCTATGCTGGTAAGACATTAGATAATAGTAAGTTGCAGGCCTGCGTTTTGGGAGCTGTTTCAGCCGCCAAACACGTGCATTTATTAGCCGAGCATTATGGTGTTGCGGTAATACTACATACCGATCATGCCGCAAAGAAATTATTACCTTGGATTGACGGACTGTTAGATCATGGCGAGAAATTCTTTGCGCAACATGGTAAACCATTGTTTTCTTCGCATATGTTGGATTTATCTGAAGAACCAATAGAAGAGAATATTGAAATATCCAAAAAGTATTTAGAGCGCATGAAACCACTGGGTATGACAGTTGAGATAGAATTAGGAGTTACCGGCGGAGAAGAAGATGGTGTTGATAACAGTGATGTGGATAGCTCAAAGCTGTATACGCAGCCTGCTGAAGTTGCATATGCTTATGAAGAACTTAGTAAGGTAAGTAATAAATTTACCGTAGCTGCGGCTTTCGGAAATGTACACGGTGTATACAAACCAGGAAATGTCAAATTGCAACCAGTTATTTTAAAGAACTCTCAAGATTATATTAAAGATAAATTTAATTTATCAGGCGAGAAGCCCGTTAATTTTGTGTTTCATGGCGGTTCTGGCTCATCACCAGCAGAAATTGAAGAAGCGATTTCGTATGGTGCTATCAAGATGAATATCGATACTGATATGCAATGGGCTTTTTGGGAAGGAATAAAAGATTACTATAAAGCTAACGAAGCATATTTGCAAAGTCAGATTGGGAATCCTGATGGGGACGATGCTCCAAATAAAAAGTATTATGACCCGCGTGTTTGGTTAAGAAAAGGAGAAGAAACTTTTGTTAAACGTTTGAAACAAGCATTTGAAGAACTTAACTGTATAAATGTTAATGATAAGCTTTAAAATACCATAATATCAATAAAAAAAGGGAAGGCTGTTATGCTTTCCCTTTTTTTATGCTATGCGTTTGCAGCTTTAATGCTAAGCATTCTTTGTTTTATTTTCTACTAAAGCAAAAAATATAAAACAAATTGTTCACTTAATCCTTTCTATAAAAAGAAAATAAGTGATAGGTGTGTATGCTATACACATTATTAATGGAACGTTAAAGCTAATTATTGATTATGGGAAATTTATTGTATCTAATTGCTGTCGTATTAGTCATTATTTGGGCTATTAGTTTTTTTGGTGGATATGTGCATGGTGGCATTATCCACGTATTATTGGTAATTGCCATTGTAGCTGTCTTGCTGAGAGTAATCAGAGGGGCTGCTTAATCCCGACAGATTAAGACTTCATCATGATTTCAGCAAGTAATAAATCTTCTGGAAAAGTGATTTTAATGTTGCGGGTATCCCCTTGAATAATTCCAACGGGATACCCCGCATTTTCAACTACCGAAGCATCGTCAGTAAATCGTTCTTCATAAGGCTGTTTGTAAGCTTCAAATAGAATTTCTGTAGAAAAGAATTGCGGTGTTTGAACTAAGAATACGGTAGTTCTATCCATGGCTTTTGTAACGTCATCTTGGCTTTTAACCCGCACCGAATCTTTACTAGGCGTAGCAACTACTAACGCTCCGCCATATTGGGTTATTTTAACAAAACCTTCGTCTATTATTTCTTGAGAAATAAGTGGCCTAACGCCATCGTGTACAGCAATATAGCCCAATCTTCCTAAAGGCAATAAATCCTTAATGTGGTTAAGTCCGTTCAATACTGAATGGAATCGTGTAGGTCCGCCTGCTACTATACAATGAGGAAGGGTGAAAGCATATTCTCGGCAAAGATTATTCCAATGGGTAATTAACGATGGGTTTAAGACTAAAACCAATTCGGGCTTAGCTGCACTTTTCGCAAAAGCTTTTAAGGTATGCATTAAGACGGGAAGTCCGTTTAACAATAAAAACTGCTTCGGCATATCACTCCCCATTCGAGTACCCGAGCCACCGCCAACAATTACCGCATAGTTATTTGTCATCGGGTTGTGTGATTCGGTTATGGATAAACGATAAAAGCACGCTTAGCCATAACCAGTTTTTAGAGTTAAATGATTAGCATTGCATCTCCATAACTGTAGAAGCGGTATTTCTCTTTAACAGCAACTTCATAGGCATGCATAACATTTTCATATCCACCAAATGCACAAATCATCATCAGTAAAGTGGATTCCGGTGTATGGAAATTTGTAATCATGCTATTAGCAATGCTGAATTCGTAGGGGGGGAATATAAATTTGCTCGTCCAATCGTTAGCAGGTTTTAAAGTCTTATTTGCCGATACAGCAGATTCTATGGAGCGCATTGATGTTGTACCAACCGCACATACCCGTCTTTTTTCTGCAATAGCGTGATTAACGATATCAGCGTCTCTCTTTTCAATAATGAATTGCTCGGAATCCATTTTATGTTTAGTCAAATCTTCTACCTCAACTTGTCTAAATGTGCCTAGGCCAACGTGTAGAGTAACTTCTGCAAATTCAACGCCTTTAAGTTCTAAGCGCTTCATCAGTTCGCGACTAAAGTGCAAACCAGCAGTAGGAGCAGCAACGGCGCCTTCGTTTTTTGCAAAAATGGTTTGATACCTAAACTTATCTTCAGGGGTTGGTTTCCGTTTAATATATTTAGGGAGCGGAGTTTCACCTAATATTTCTATATTTCTTCTAAATTCTTCATCGGTACCATCAAACAAAAATCGAATAGTACGTCCCCGTGAGGTCGTATTGTCTACAACTTCAGCGACCAATAAATCATTGTCGCCAAAATATAATTTGTTACCAACCCTTATTTTTCTAGCAGGATCAACCAACACATCCCAAAGGCGAAGCTCTTTATTTAACTCGCGAAGTAAAAATACTTCAATAGTAGCACCAGTTTTTTCTTTGTTACCGTATAAGCGTGCGGGAAATACCTTGGTGTTATTCAGGATCATCACGTCGTGCTCATCAAAGTAGTTCAATACATCCTTAAATATTTTATGTTCAATTGCGCCAGTTTTTCGATCTAGAACCATTAAACGTGCCTCATCTCTTGTTTCAGAAGGTTCGTGGGCAATTAACGAATCAGGTAGATTAAACTTAAATTGAGATAACTTCATGTTTTGTGAATTTTATTTATCTTGTTTTTTTAAATTGCGAGAAGATTTTAGGTAAATCTAAACACAATAGTAACAAAAAGAGTGCTTAATTTGTTGTTCCTAATCTCTAATATAGCTAATAAATTAGCGCGCAAATTTACAAAAAATATGTTGTAAAGTATAATTGTTTGCCGTATAAAATAAGCTGCTCCTCCAGCTTGAAAAGAGGAGAATAAAAAAATATCAAGATGTGTAACCTTCACGACTATTTGTTGTCTTAAACGTGTATGATTTTTCTAAAGCTATTTTTTGAAAGTTTTCGGTTTGCCTTTTCTGCGTTAAGAGAAAATAAAACCCGTACATTTTTATCCTTATTGGGAGTTACGATAGGTATAATGACCATTATTGGTATTTTTTCTGCGGTGAATACCCTTCGGGCAAATCTGGAAAGTAGCGTAGAAAAGTTAGGGAGCCGGTCTATATACATACAGAAATGGCCTTGGGGCGGGGGCGGCGAATATCCCTGGTGGAAATATGTAAATAGGCCTGAACCCACCATTCGCGATTTTGAGCAACTTCAACAACGTGCAACATTAGCAGATGGAATTGCCTTAGATGTTGGGATTTCTAATAAAACGCTGAAATACCAAAATAATAACGTGGAGAATGTATTTGTGAGTGCAGTGTCAAATGATTTCTACAAAATCAGAAATTTGGAATTTGAATCAGGTAGATATTTTACCGATAGTGAATCCGAGAGAGGTACTCCTGTTGTAATTATCGGTTCCACTATAGCAAAGGGTTTATTCCCTAGTGCAGATCCTATTGGCAAAACAGTTCAAGCTTTGGGGAGAAGATTGAAGGTAATTGGCGTATTTAAGGAAGAAGGAGAGGGGATGTTGATTGATGTTTCGTTAGATAATATAGCAGTAGTTCCTTTGAATTTTGCGCGAAATGTAATTAATGTAAGAAATTTTGGTCCCTCCATTATTGTTAATGCAGTAGATGGCGTTTCTTTAAATGAAGTAGAGAGTGAGTTGAGAGGGTTAATACGTTCTATCCATAGATTGAGCCCGAAACAGGAAGATGATTTTGCCCTGAATCAAACCACAATAATTACAGCCCAATTAGATACCATGTTCAATATCGTAAATACAGCAGGCTTCTGCATTGGTATTCTTTCTGTCCTTGTAGGAGGTTTTGGCATAGCAAATATTATGTTTGTTTCTGTTAAAGAGAGAACGCATATTATTGGTATCCAGAAATCGTTAGGTGCCAAGAACTACTTCATTCTTAGCCAGTTTTTAATAGAATCGGTAGCTTTGTGCATCCTAGGTGGGTTGGCGGGGCTTTTTGTAGTATATAGCTTAGCATTCATTTTGAAACTCATTGCCGGAATAGGTGTTGTAGTACACTTAAGTGAGGTTCTCCTAGCTATTCTTATTTCCACGAGTATTGGTTTAATTTCTGGAATCATCCCTGCTATAATAGCCAGCAGGTTAGATCCGGTGGAAGCTATCAGAAGTAAATAAATGCGAATCTAAATATGAAGCAACGGTAGCTGTATCAGGAATATTACGATATCGATTGCGTAAATAAAGCTATTGTATTCCCTTATTATTATCAATTTTTATTAATATTGGTTCCTTGTTGCGTACTTGTTTCGCAATAGGTGCCTTATTTTAACCTAGCATTTTTTGTTATCCACAATATATGTGATTAATGAATAGAATCATGTAAAGGGTAAAACGAGAGGTAGAGCCAACAATAATAGATTGACCTGGTGAATCTGAAGTGAATTTCTAAATAACAGATACTAAATATGAATGGAAAATTGATAGGCCTAATGGCTTTATTCGGAATATGTTCGTCGTGCTCTCTTGATGATGGTTCCTGGCAAGATTTATTTGATGGCAAGTCGCTAAGCGGTTGGAAGCAAGTTGCTGGCGATGCGTTATATAGTGTTGAGGATGGTATGCTCGTTGGACAAACTGTAAGGAATACTGGAAACACGTTTCTAGTTACAGAAAAGGAATATGGCGATTTTATTCTCGAGTTAGATGCCAAAATAGAAGGAGATCATAATAATTCTGGAATCCAGACCCGGAGTCATATAAATCTAGAAGCAAACAATGGTAAAGGAAAGGTGTACGGAAGGCAAATCGAAATTGATCCTTCTGATCGGAACTGGACTGGTGGCGTATATGACGAAGCAAGAAGAAATTGGCTTTATCCACTCGAATTAAACCCAGATGCTCAGTCTGCTTTTAAGAAGGAGCAATTTAACCATTTTAGGATTGAATGTATAGGAAATGAAACAAAAACATGGATAAACGATATCCCCGTATCTTATGTAATTGACACAGTTGATCAACAAGGCTTTATCGGCTTACAGGTACATGCAATAGGGAATGATGGGGAAGAAGGCAAAAAAGTGTATTTTAAGAATATAAAAATTCAAACTAACAACCTTCAACCAAAAGAATTTAAGGAGAACGTATATGTGGTTAATTTAGAACCTAATAAATTATCTCCCTACGAAGAAAAAAATGGCTATACCTTATTGTTTGATGGCGAAAGTAATCATGGATGGGTTGGTGCATATCAGGATAGTTTCCCTTCGCAGGGTTGGGACTATCAGCATGGTGAGTTGCGTGTAAACCATAGTGGTAAATCAGAACCTACGCGGGCCGGAGATATTGTTACCCAAGAACAATATAGCGCTTTTGACCTTTCGTTTGAATTTAAACTTACGCCAGGGGCCAATAGTGGGCTTAAATATTTTGTAACTTTAGATCCGGAGAACAAAGAATGGCCGATAGGATTAGAATATCAGGTTCTAGATGATGACAGGCACCCTGACGCTAAAATGGGAAGAGATGGGAATAGAACGCTTGCCTCCCTTTATGATTTAATAACAGCAAAAAAACAATCCCGGTTTATTCGGCCTATAGGTGATTGGAATAATGGTAGAATTATAGTGTACCCCAATAATCATGTAGAACATTATTTGAATGGTATAAAAGTTTTAGCATACGATAGGGGATCTAAAGATTTTAGAGAAACAGTAGCTATGAGCAAGTTTAAAGATATGCCTGATTTTGGAGAGGCCAAACAAGGGCATATTTTATTGCAGGACCATGGCGATGAAGTAAGTTTTAGGAGTGTTAAAATAAAAAAACTGTAGCAAAAAAGATGAATAGAAGAGCATTTTTACAGCAAGGCGGATTGTTAGGTGGTGGTTTACTCATGTTTGATGACGTATTGGCTAAAGTGGGCGATCAAATTATGGATAAACCAATTAATATTGGCATGATTGGATGTGGTGATAGAGGAAAGGGAGTTCTTTCGGTAATCAAATCGCTTCCAAAGTTATATAATGTGCATAGCGTTTGTGACGTGCTGGATTTTCGGCTAGATGAAACCCGAAAAATGTTAGGTGGAATAAAAGCAAAAGAGTTCAAGAATCATCATGCTTTGTTAGATGATAAAAATTTGGATGCCGTTTTTATTGCTGTGCCATTAAATGAGCATTTTAGGGTTGCTAAAGATGCGATAACAGCTGGAAAACATGTCTATGTTGAAAAGACGATGACACTTACAATTGAAGATGCTAAAGAATTAGTGCAATTGGCGGATAAGCATCCAAAACAAACTGTTCAGGTTGGTTATCAGTACAGGTATTCTCCCTTATATTTTAAAGTAAAAGAAATGATTGATTCTGGGTATTTAGGGAAGGTTTCTCAAATTGATTGCCGTTGGGATAGAAATGGCAATTGGCGTAGGTCAGTACCTAGTCCTGATTTAGAACGGAAGATTAATTGGAGGATGTATAAAGAATATTCCGGAGGTTTAGCTGCTGAGCTACTGTCTCATCAAATCGATTTTATTAATTGGGCTTTTGATACGCATCCGGATGAAATATTAGGAACTGGTGGTATAGATATCTTCAATGATGGTAGGGAAACCTTTGATAATATCCAGGTGATGTTTAGGTATAAAAAGGCGGGCATGATAGGGAATTTTGGAGCAACCTGTGGTAATGCCCGGGATGGGTATCTGTTTAAAATTAAAGGAACAAAGGGTTCAGTTTCTTTATTAACAGACACGGGAATGTACTATCCTGAAAATGAAGTAAAAAAAGAGTTGGAAACCGTAGACGGAGTGAGCGGCGCTACGAAAATAGTATGGAATAAAGACGGTGGAACGCCAATTTTAAGCGAACCCACAAAAGATGGTACATGGTATGCTCTACAGGAGTTTTATAAGTCCATCCAAACCAATACAATCCCTTCATCAAATGTGCACCGAGGTGCCAGTGCAGCCTTCTGCGTGGCTATGGCAAATGATGCTATTTACAATGAACGGATAGCTTATTGGCAGCCGTCATATGATGTTTAAAAATTTTCAATTAAAAAAGCCCCTTGAAAAGCATTCTTTTAAGGGGCTTGCAGAAATATGTTATTTGTTTATTTCGTAAGTCTACCAAGAGCTGTTTTGATGCGATTCAAAGCCTCTATTAGCTGATCGTCAGCAGCAGCGTAGGATAGGCGGATACAATCATTATTGCCAAAAGAGTCACCACCTACGGTTGCAACATGTGCTTCATTTAACAAATAAAGCGCAAGATCTGATGAGTTCTTTATGGTGTTTCCAGCTTCGTCTCTACGTCCGAAGAAAGCGCTTACATCTGGGAAGAAATAAAAGGCCCCTTCAGGTAAATTTACTTTTACATCCTCAATGTTTTTAAGTGCATTATATACAAGTTCTCTTCTACGCTCAAAAGCCTTCTTCATTTCTAATACACTTTCTAATCCTCCTTCGTAAGCCGCAATACCAGCACGTTGGGCTATAGAGCAGGTACCCGAAGTTGTTTGTCCCTGGAGCTTATCATTAGCAGTGGCGATTTCTTTGCTGGCAGCTAAGTAACCCAAACGCCAACCCGTCATAGCATATGACTTAGAAAAGCCATTGATTAGAATGACCCGGTCTTTAATGCTTTCGAATTGCGCTATAGATTCGTGTTTGCTTTTGAAATTGATATGTTCATAAATTTCATCGGAAATAATATAAATCTGCGGGTGTTTTTCAAATACTTTCGCCAAAGTACTTAACTCTTCCTTGCTGTACACACTACCTGTGGGATTACATGGAGAAGAAAACATAAATAGTTTTGTTTTTTCTGTAATAGCTGCCTCAAGTTCTTCTGGTGTGATTTTAAAATCACTTTCAATAGTAGTGTTTATAAAAACTGACTTTCCTTCAGCAAGATTTACCATTTCTGAGTAAGATACCCAATAAGGTGTCGGAATAATTACTTCATCACCCGGATTGATGACACACAATATGGCATTAGATAAAGATTGCTTTGCTCCTGTAGATACTACAATTTGTGAAATATCATAGTCTAAAGCATTTTCTTCTTTAAGTTTTTTAACAATTGCTTTTCTAAGCTCCGGATAACCCGGGACTGGAGAATAACGCGTGTAATTTTCGTCTAAGGCTTTCTTCGCCGCATCCTTTATATGATTTGGCGTGTTAAAGTCTGGTTCGCCCACACTCAAACTAATGATACTGGCGCCCTGGGCTGCCAACTCCCTTCCCAATTTGGTCATCTTTAAAGTGGCCGATTCGGATAGGTTATTTATTCTTTCTGATAAAATTGATGTTGTATCCATTATGGTACAAACCTACTATAAAAATCTACCATTTTAAATTTTAAACACATCTTTTTGTTATTTTTTTGTTATTTGCTTGTTTGAGCTGTTATATTTATAACAAAATAGCCTTGTGGTTGTTTAATTGTTTGAAAAACTATCTGTTTAATGATATCGTAATATTTTTATAAGAGCCGCAAGCAGTTAAAATTTCTACCTTTGTAACTCCTAATAGCACTTAAGTGAAGAAACAAAAGAAAATTATTTTATATTCACTAGCTACGGGTATTATCCTGATGCTGTGTAAATTTACGGCTTATCTTATTACACATTCCAATGCTATTTTAACAGATGCTGTCGAAAGCATCGTAAATGTTATTGCCAGCGGTTTTGCGTTTTACAGTATATATCTTTCCTCTCAACCTAAAGATGAAAATCATCCTTACGGACATGGCAAAGTTGAATTTTTTTCTGTTTTTCTAGAAGGTGGTTTAATATTCATTGCAGGTGTTTTGATTTTGGGAAAAGCCTTCTACAATATTTTTTTTCCAGAACAGGTGGAAAATGTGCTGGAAGGTATCGGAATAATTGCTTTTACTGGCGCAGTTAATTTTGGATTAGGAACCTATATGACAAAACAGGGGAAATCTTTGAACTCCCTGACAATTATTGCTGATGGAAGACATTTACAGATTGATGCATATAGTACATTGGGCTTATTAATCGGTTTGCTTCTATTATATGTTACAGGCGTGCAGCAAATTGATGTTTTTCTCTCATTAGGATTGGGAGGTTATATTGTATATAGTGGTTATAAGCTTTTAAGGAAGTCTATAGGGGGATTGATGGACGAATCTGATTTCGAGTTGATAGACCAAGTGGTGCAAATACTGGATAAACACAGAAAAAATTCTTGGATAGATGTGCACAACCTAAGGGTGCAGCGTTATGGCCATGAGCTCCATATCGATTGTCATATGACTTTGCCAAATTATTTTGATTTAATCAAAGTGCATGAGGAAGTATCGGAAGTTGACAGGCTTATCAATACCTACGTTCATGTGGATACCGAGTTGTTTATCCATGCCGATCCATGCTTGCCGGAATGTTGTCATTACTGCAGAATGGAAAACTGTCCCATTAGGAGCGAGGTAAAGCAAATAGATATTCATTGGGATTCAGCGCTTGTTACTAAGAATAAAAAACATTTTGAAGGACTATTTAACCCCACTGGGAAACAAATGTGACCTTCCGGTGTTATCACATTACTAGTTTTTTAATCTATGAATAATTTCTTTAGAGCACTTATCGCCGGTTTCACCGCTAAAAAGTTGGGAGGTGGTTGCTTATCAACCATTGTTATATTTGTTATTATTTATTATGCCCTTGGGCATTGTAATTAATATTATAGGATTACCCGTTTGTTCGCAATCAATTTTAGTTGGCATACATCACTGGCGCATGCTTTACACAATACTGGATGATTTTACGGGGAATAGTTAGGACGATGTTTCATCAACCGTCATTTTACTGCTGATATCTCTAACATCCAATTTTGTCTATTTAAGAATCCCTATCCGTAATGCTCGCTTGTACTTTCCGTTAGTAATCGATTCGGCAGTTTGCGATAATCCTATCGCATGATTTTTTAGAGCATATTGTTCAGGTGCTGACAAAGCAGTTTGATGCCATATTGTTTTTATGATTTTTTAACTCGTTTAGGTAAAATTTAGTTTACTGATATTTTTTTTGAATAAAAATTAGTATTTTTCGAAAAAAATTGATGATTTTTACACAATATTCATGATAAGAAGATAAAAAACAATAAAATCAAGACAAAAAGTATGTCAAACCTTAGATTTAGTGCAGTTGAAGCTGCGATTTCTCGAAACAAAAGACCTTTAGTGGTTTCAGACGGCGAAAAAGCCTCTTCCTATTTTGGTAAAAATGTATTTACCATCCGAAAGATGAAGGAATACCTGCCAAAAAATGTTTACGCGAAACTTACAAGCGTAATCGACGCCGGTGAAGCAATTGATTTTGATTTAGCTGAGCATATTTCTCAGGCCATGAAAAGCTGGGCTATCAGTAATGGGGCAAGTCACTATACGCATTGGTTTCAGCCATTGACAGGTGCTACGGCAGAGAAACATGATGCTTTTTTTGAACCTGGCGGAGATGGAGTGGCTATAGAGAAGTTTACTGCAGACGCATTGGTGCAACAAGAGCCGGATGCTTCTAGTTTTCCAAATGGCGGTATCCGTAATACGTTTGAAGCAAGAGGCTATACGGGTTGGGATCCATCGTCACCTGCTTTTATTTATGATGCTGGGGGAAACAAGACCTTGTGTATCCCTACCGTATTTTTGTCCTACACTGGCGAAGCACTGGATTATAAAGCACCTTTATTGAAAACCTTAAATGCTTTAGACAAAGCGGCTGTAGATGTGGCACAGTATTTTGATAAGGGTGTAGACCGTGTTTTTGCATCATTAGGGATAGAACAGGAATATTTTTTGGTAGATTTGGCATTATTTAATGCGCGACCAGATCTTCAATTAACCGGGCGTACATTGTTTGGACATATGTCTGCCAAGGGGCAACAATTAGAAGATCATTATTTTGGAGCTATACCAGATCGCGTTTTGGCTTTCATGGTAGACCTCGAACATGAAGCGTTGAAACTAGGCATTCCATTAAAGACACGTCATAATGAAGTAGCGCCCTCTCAATTTGAATGTGCGCCGATGTTTGAAGAAATTAACCTAGCAATTGATCATAATCAGCTCTTAATGAATTTGATGGATCAGGTAGCTATGCGCCATGATTTCAAAGTGCTCTTACATGAAAAGCCTTATGCAGATATCAACGGGTCTGGAAAGCACAATAACTGGTCTTTAATTACTAATACGGGCATAAATTTATTGGCTCCTGGTAAAACGCCTAAGAACAACTTAATGTTCTTAACTTTCTTTGTAAACGTTGTTCGTGCTGTATATGAGCATGCAGATTTATTAAGAGCATCAATTGCTACTGCTAGTAATGATCACCGCCTAGGAGCAAACGAGGCCCCTCCAGCAATTATTTCAATCTTTTTGGGTAGCCAGCTTAATGCAGTATTAGATGAGGTTGAAACGGCTAGAGTGGCCAAAAAGGTAAAGTCGGAAAGCCAGTTATGGCATGGAATTCCTAAAATACCTACTTTGCAATTGGATAATACTGATCGTAACCGCACGTCGCCATTTGCCTTTACAGGAAATAAGTTCGAGTTCCGGGCAGTTGGATCTTTGTCTAATTCTGCTAGTCCTATGACAGTTTTAAATGCAATTGTTGCGGAGCAATTAATTAAATTTAAGACTGAAGTTGATAAGCAGATTAAAAAAGGAACCAAAAAAGACCTCGCTATATTGAATGTAATTCGTAAATATATTAAGGAGTCTAAGGCTATTCGTTTCGAAGGTAATGGTTATAGTAAAGAATGGGAGGAAGAAGCTGCTAAGCGTGGCCTTTCTAATGTTAAGACTACGCCTAAATCTTTAGATGTGTATGTGAGTGAGAAGACGGAAAATCTATTTGAATCTTTAGGAATCATGACTAAACGTGAAGGCGAAGCCCGCCACGAAATCTTGCTGGAGAATTACTATAAAAAAATACAGATCGAGGCTCGTGTGATAGGGGAGATTGTTAATAGCATGTTGGTGCCTGCTGCTATTACTTATCAAAATGAGCTAATTGTAAACGTCAAGGGTTTAAAAGACCTTGGGATTAAAGAGTCGGCGTTAAAATCGCAAGCAGATTTATTGGAGCGTATTGGTGAACATATTAACGTCATCGTTGAGGAAGCGGAAGCTATGCGGCAAGAGCGGAAAAAAGCTAACGTCCTGGAAGATGCCCGCGAAAAAGCAATAGCTTACGATGAACAGGTAAAACCTTATTTCGATAAGATCCGTTATCATATTAATAAATTGGAGCAAGTTGTTGACGATCGCAAATGGCCTCTTCCAAAGTTGAGAGAACTTCTTTTTGTGAGGTAAGACGATTTTAATCTAATAAAAAATCCCAGAAGGTCCTACCTTTTGGGATTTTTTATTTGATAAGTGGTATTTATGGAGTCATTGTGTCTAAATATCAGTAGGATTAATTATTTTTGCGCGATATGTCGGATTTAAAATACAACCAAAGGGGCGTTTCCGCCGGTAAAGAAGATGTGCATAATGCAATAAAGCATATAGATAAGGGATTATTTCCGCAAGCTTTTTGCAAAATTATTCCCGATATCTTAGGTGGAGATGAGGAATGGTGTAATATTATGCATGCCGATGGTGCAGGAACTAAATCGTCTCTAGCTTACGTTTATTGGAAAGAAACTGGAGACCTGTCGGTCTGGAGGGGGATTGCGCAAGACGCAATTATCATGAATATCGATGATTTATTATGTGTAGGTGCTTTAGATAATATCCTACTTTCATCTACTATTGGGCGTAATAAAACCGTAATACCTGGGGAGGTTTTAGCAGAAATAATTAATGGAACAGAAGAGATCCTGCAAGAATTGCGTGCTATGGGGATTGGTATTTATTCTACCGGTGGAGAAACGGCCGATGTGGGTGATTTAGTGCGAACGATTATAGTTGATAGTACCGTTACTTGTAGGATGAAAAGGGCTGATGTAGTCTCGAATCATCGAATTCAATCTGGTGATGTTATTGTGGGTTTGTCTTCTTGTGGTAAGGCTAGCTATGAGGGGGAATATAATGGAGGGATGGGATCGAACGGGTTAACATCTGCTCGTCATGACGTTTTTAATAAAGCAATCGCAGAAAAATATAAAGAAAGTTATGATCCGGCTATACCTTATAATTTGATTTTTTCTGGTAGTAAAAGCTTAACCGATAAAATAGTAATTGGCGACGAAGAGATTACTATCGGAAAACTTGTGCTTTCGCCTACAAGAACTTATGCGCCGGTCATTAAAGAGGTGCTAGACCAATTTAGGGATAAGATACATGGAATGGTGCACTGCAGTGGCGGAGCGCAAACAAAAGTGCTTCATTTTATAAACAATCTCCATGTAATAAAAGATAATTTATTCCCAGTTCCTCCCTTGTTTCAGTTAATCCAGGCCGAATCGGGAACTGATTGGGAAGAAATGTACAAAGTTTTTAACATGGGGCATCGGATGGAGCTGTATGTGCCTGAAGAGATTGCGTCTGCTATTATAGGTATTGCCAATAGTTTTGATATAGATGCTCAGCTAATTGGAAGGGTAGAAGAATCAAACCAGAAGCAAGTAACCATTCGATCTGTTTTTGGTGAGTTTGTCTATAATTGATTAACATATTAAGAAAAATAATTCGCAGAATTGTGAAAACTATAGGTTGGAAGGAAACCATTGATTTTGATGATTTTGGTATGTTCAATATTCCTGCCAAGATTGATACGGGAGCTAAGACTTCCGTTCTGCATTGTAAATTTATCGAACTCGTTAAGTCGGGTAGAAAAAATTACGTTCGTTTTATGCCTCTGGATGCTACATACGAAGGTTTTGGGGATGTATATGTTTTACCTTTCCATAAAGAACGTAAAATAAAAAATTCATTTGGGAGCGAAGAGAACCGATTTATCGTGAGAACGCATATATCCCTCTTTAATGAAAAATATGAAATTGAAATTTCTCTTAGAGATCGTTCTGATATGGAATTTCCTGTGCTTTTAGGAAGAAGCTTTATTCGCAAAAAATTCGTCGTAGATGTTTCGAAATCAAATTACTCCAAAAGATTGGCGGATAAGCAATATCAGTTATAAAAAGATAACATAAACATAATACTTAGTCGGAAAACAAATGATAAATGAACTTGTTGAGCATGCACGCTCCTTGCAATGAATTTATCATTTTAATACAGAAATAGTGAAGATTGCAGTACTCTCAACAAATAAAAATCTATACTCTACCAAAAGGCTGGTAGAAGCGGCTGCTAAGCGTGGCCATGAATGTGTGGTGCTGGATCACCGGCAGTGCTATGTTGGTATTAAACAAGGTGAACCCAGTATACATTATAAAGGACAGGATGTATCAAATATTGATGCAATTATACCTCGCATCGGTGCCTCATTAACCTTTTATGGTTCTGCCATTGTTAGGCAATTTGAGATTATGGGGGTTGTATCGGCTAATCCTAGTCAGGCTATTACCAGGTCTAGGGATAAATTACGGTGCATGCAAATCCTGTCGGGAGCCGGAATTGGGATGCCTATTACAGGTTTTGCTAGGCAAACCAATGCTGTAGACGATCTTATTAAGATGGTTGGTGGTGCACCGCTGGTTATAAAACTTTTGGAGGGTACGCAGGGCATAGGCGTTGTTTTGGCAGAAACTAAAAAAGCCGCGAGTTCGGTAATAGAGGCCTTTTATGGATTAGGAAACAATATCCTTATACAGGAATACGTTGAAGAATCCCGGGGAGAAGATATAAGAGTGTTGATTGTAGATGGCAAAGTAGTTGGGGCAATGAAAAGAACCGCAAAGGAAGGCGAGTTTAGATCTAATCTTCACAGAGGAGGTTCTGCGAGTATCATTAAGCTAACTAAGCTTCAGAAAGAAACGGCATTAAGAGCTGCAGCAGAGCTGGGTTTAACGGTTTGCGGAGTTGATATGCTGCAGTCTGATAGAGGCCCCCTAGTGCTCGAAGTTAATTCCTCTCCCGGACTTGAAGGCATAGAGAAGGCAACAAGTAAAGATATTGCTACTAATGTAATAGAATTTTTAGAGAAGAAGTATGCTGTGAAGAAAGAAACAAGAGATGGAAAAAAGAAAAGTAAAGTAGGAAGGACGCTTTGATAATAGAATTATTTTAACTATTTTTGCGGACTTTAATAGAAATAGGACAAAAAGCAAATTAAAAAACAGTAAATGCCTACTATTCAACAATTAGTTAGAAAAGGTAGAGTAGCTCTGGTTGATAAGAGTAAATCACCAGCGTTGGACAGTTGTCCACAGCGAAGAGGCGTATGCACACGTGTGTACACCACTACCCCTAAAAAACCAAACTCAGCCATGCGTAAAGTTGCCCGTGTACGTTTAACTAACGGCAAGGAAGTTAACGCATATATTCCAGGTGAAGGTCACAATTTACAAGAACACTCGATTGTATTGATTCGTGGTGGTCGTGTAAAAGATTTACCTGGTGTGCGTTACCATATCATCCGCGGTGCATTAGATACCTCTGGTGTTGCTGGTCGTAACCAACGTCGCTCTAAGTATGGAACAAAACGTCCAAAACCAGGACAGGCAGCTGCTGCTCCTGCTAAAGGAAAAAAGAAATAATTAAACAGAGGAAATTAAGATGAGAAAGTCAAAACCAAAGAAAAGAATCATTTTACCTGATCCAAAGTTTAATGATATTCAGGTTACACGTTTTGTAAACAATATGATGTACGATGGAAAAAAATCCATCGCTTATTCTATTTTCTATAATGCAGTTGATTTAGTTGAGCAAAAGACCAGTGAGAGTGGTCTGGAAGCTTGGAAGAAAGCCCTTAATAACGTGATGCCTTCTGTAGAAGTGAAATCGCGTCGTGTTGGTGGAGCAAACTTTCAAGTACCTACAGAAGTTCGTCCTGAACGCAAAATCGCTTTAGGAATGAAATGGTTAATCAGCTATGCGCGTAAACGTGGTGAAAAAACCATGTACGAAAAATTAGCTGGTGAGATTATTTCAGCATCTAAAGGAGAAGGTGCGGCTGTGAAGAAAAAAGAAGATACCCACAAGATGGCAGAAGCTAATAAAGCTTTCTCCCACTTCAGGTTCTAAATTATTATGATAGCGCAGATTAAATTGGATAACACAATAGGCTCTTGAGTAGGCTAATGTGAGTCAGTTTAGTCTGCGCTTTTTTTATGCCGAGAAAAAAAGATATTGATCTATATGAACTTGTAGGTCAACTATAATAAATATATATTAAGATTTTTTTCCTTTAAGGATAATTATAAGAAGATGTCAAAAGACTTAAAATTTACAAGAAATATTGGTATTGCCGCACACATTGACGCCGGTAAGACGACTACCACCGAACGTATTCTCTATTACGCCGGTGTTAACCATAAGATTGGCGAGACCCACGAAGGATCTGCGACTACAGATTGGATGGCGCAAGAGCAGGAACGTGGTATTACCATTACTTCAGCTGCCGTAACGGTATTCTGGAATTACCGTGGTAATAAATACCAAGTAAATGTTATTGATACACCGGGACACGTTGATTTTACTGTAGAAGTAAACCGTTCTTTGCGCGTATTGGATGGATTGGTATTCCTATTTTCTGCCGTTGATGGTGTGGAGCCCCAATCAGAAACAAACTGGCGTTTAGCTGATAACTATAAGGTGCCTCGTATTGGCTTCGTTAATAAAATGGATCGCTCCGGAGCTGACTTTCTTAAGGTTGTAAAACAAGTTAAAGAAATGTTAGGTAGCGAGGCAATCCCTTTGCAATTGCCGATCGGCCATGAAGATGGCTTTACAGGTGTTGTTGATCTAATCAATAATAGAGGAATTGTTTGGAATGAAGAAGATAAAGGAATGACCTTTACTGAAGTTCCAATTCCAGACGATATGGTAGACGAAGTAGCCGAGTGGAGAGAGAAATTATTAGAATCAGTTGCGGGTTACGATGAGTCGCTAATGGAGAAGTTCTTTGATGATCCCAACTCGATTTCTGAACGTGAAATACTAGATGCTTTACGTAAAGCGGTTTTGGATAATACTATAGTTCCTATGGTTTGTGGTTCATCTTTCAAAAATAAAGGTGTTCAAACCATGTTGGATTTGGTGATGGAATTATTGCCTTCTCCAATGGATCAGGAAGCCGTTACTGGTATTGACCCTCGAACAGAGACAGCGGTAAGCCGTAAACCATCGGTAGATGAACCATTTGCTGCTTTAGGATTTAAGATTGCAACGGATCCATTTGTTGGACGATTGTGCTTTATCCGTGTTTACTCAGGTTTATTAGAAGCAGGTTCCTATGTATATAATACTCGCTCTGGTAATAAAGAGCGTATTTCGCGTATTTTCCAAATGCATGCGAATAAGCAAAATCCTATTCCAAACATTGGTGCAGGAGATATCGGAGCAGTTGTTGGTTTCAAGGATATCAAAACGGGTGATACGCTTTGCGATGAAAAGCATCCTATTGTTTTGGAATCTATGAATTTCCCTGAGCCGGTTATCGGCTTAGCTATAGAGCCTAAAACGCAGGCTGATGTAGATAAATTGGGCATTGCTTTAGGTAAACTCGCAGAAGAAGATCCTACTTTCCGTGTGCAAACTGATGAGGAAACAGGCCAAACTGTAATCTCTGGAATGGGAGAGTTACACTTAGACATCTTAATTGACCGTCTAAGGCGTGAATTTAAAGTAGAGGTTAACCAAGGAGCTCCTCAGGTTGCTTATAAAGAAGCGATCACTGCGGAAGCGGCGCATCGTGAAGTATATAAGAAACAAACTGGTGGTCGTGGTAAGTTTGCTGATATACAAGTAGTTATATCGCCTATTGATAGCGATTACGAAAAGGGAGGCTTACAATTTGTTAATGAAATTGTTGGTGGTGCTATCCCTCGTGAATTTATCCCTTCTGTACAGAAAGGTTTTGATGCGGCTATGGTAAACGGTGTTCTGGCAGGTTATCCAGTTACCGATATGAAGGTTAGATTAGTCGATGGGTCTTTTCACGCGGTTGACTCTGACGCATTGTCTTTTGAAATCGCAGCACGTACAGCCTTCCGTGAGGCATTGCCAAAATGTCGCCCGGTATTAATGGAGCCGATCATGAAAATTGAGGTATTGACTCCCGAAGAAAATATGGGTGATGTTATGGGAGATTTGAACCGTCGTCGTGGTCAATTACAGGGTATGGATACACGTAATGGTGCTCAAGTAATTAAGGCTTTGGTTCCGTTATCCGAGATGTTTGGCTACGTTACACAGTTACGTACTATTACTTCCGGACGTGCTACCTCAACGATGGAATTTGATCACTATGCGGAAGCTCCTAAGAATGTTCAGGAAGAAGTGATAGCGAAAGTAAAGGGAAAAGTTAAAGCTTAATAAAATAAAAACCTGATGTTCCGTTATTAATAGCTCTAACGGAACATCATTAAAACAATAAATAATGAGCCAAAGAATCAGAATTAAATTAAAATCGTACGATTACAACTTGGTTGATAAATCGGCTGAGAAAATTGTAAAGACTGTGAAACCTACGGGAGCAGTAGTTAGCGGGCCAATCCCCCTTCCTACAGAGAAGAAAATATACACCGTTTTGCGTTCACCACACGTGAACAAAAAAGCTCGTGAACAATTTCAATTATGCTCTTATAAAAGGTTGTTAGATATTTATAGTTCTAACTCAAAGACGGTTGATGCTTTAATGAAACTTGAATTGCCTAGCGGTGTTGAAGTGGAAATCAAAGTGTAATGATTTTGTTTTAATAAAAAATGTTAAAAGCGACAATCAATGGGTTGCCGCTTTTTTACTTTTAAAGCGTTCACAAAAACTTATCGTAATATTATAGAGCAAAAAAACAGTAGTAAAATGGAGTCTACTACTGTTTGAAAAGTTTACGTTTATTTTTTATTAATCCTGTATGGTTTCTTCAGGACTAATCTAACCTAAATATTACTTGTAAGCGAATACTTCGTCTAGTTGACTGCTTTCAGTAAACGTTAAGTTCAAATCAACCAGTTTACCTGTAGAAAGCTCAATAACCATCCCGTGAATTGCAAGATCATCCCTTTCCTTCCAGGCATTTTGTACGATAGTTGATGTACATAGGTTGAAAACTTGTTCAGCTACGTTTAGTTCTACCAGTCGGTCTACTTTTTTTGCATTATCCGATATTGCATCTAATTCAGTTTTATGTATCCGATAAACGTCCTTAATATGACATAACCAGTTGTCAATTAATCCGAACTGTTTTTGGCTCAATGCAGCGGTAACGCCACCACAACCATAATGGCCTGCAACTATAACATGTTTAACTTTTAGAATATTTACCGCGTAGTCTAAAACACTTAACATGTTCATATCAGAATGAATGCACATATTAGCAATATTTCTGTGCACAAATACGTCACCTGGCCTTGTATTGGTGATTTGGTTAGCCGGTACACGGCTATCGGCGCAGCCAATCCATAACAGTTCTGGGCTTTGTCCTTTAGATAATTCTCTAAACAGGCCTGTCGTATCGTTTTCTACTTCTGTAGCCCAAGCTTGATTTCCTGCTATAATTTTATCGAATGTTTCTTGTAAAATAGGGTTTTTAAAAGATTTATTTGACATATTTTAATCTTGTTTAATAAGTTTACTTTTTTGTTTTCTTGTTTTTGGTCGTGATTTGAAAAGATAATTGATGTTGGGAGCTTGTCGTTTGTCATATACATCTATCAATTCAACTTTTTTCCCATTGCTTAATGCATTCTGTTCATAATCTTTAATTACGCGGACTACATCTTTATCTATAAATCGACTATTTGATCCATCAATTATGATATGATTTACATCTCTAGGTAAATTATATAGAGATTGTTGAATAGCAGCCTTGTTTAAAAATGAAACTTCCTCGGAAAGATATACTCTTATCTTTTTCTCGCCACTTATTTCTTCGAGATCATATCCAAATGGGTTGCGCATATTATTTCGCAGAATGTAGAATATTGAAACAACCATTCCAATAGCAACGCCCGTAAGTAGATCTGTGAAAACTACTGCTAATATAGTAATGATAAACGGAATAAACTGATCAAGTCCTCTTTTATACATATTTGTAAACAGCGAAACTTTAGCCAACTTATAACCCGTTATCAGTAGTATGGCGGCTAAACAGGCAAGCGGGATCATATTGATAACAACAGGTATAACCAGAAGGGCTAATAACAACCAAATACCATGGAAAATAGCGCTTTGCTTGGTTTTACCTCCCGAATTAGCATTGGCGGAAGATCTTACTATGACCGATGTCAACGGAAGACCGCCCAACATCCCACTGGTCATATTACCAATACCTTGGGCCACCAATTCCCTATTGGTGGGAGATACTCGTTTATAGGGATCCAATTTATCAATCGCCTCAATACTTAAAAGCGTCTCTAAGCTAGCTATAACAGCAATTGTTACAGCAACTATCCATACGTCATGGCTAAATATAGCAGTAAAATCTGGAAAAGTAAATAGGCCGAGAAACTCATTGAAAGAATTTACTACTGGTATCGCAACCATATGCTTGGTATTGATTTCCAAATTGGTTCCGTCAAACAAAAGCACTAATATAATTCCAATAAAAACGGTAACCAATGGAGCCGGGATTACATTCAGTTTCCTTATTTTAGGCCAATATAGTAGCGTCACTAATGATAAAGCTGTGATAATCAATATACCTAAATGGAGCGCATTTAATGCTGAACTAATCGCATGTAAGGTGTTTTCGCCATCTAATTGTTTAAAACTTTCACTTCCAAAAAAGTCTGCATCATAGCCCAACGCGTGTGGTAATTGTTTTAAGATAATGGTAATACCAATAGCGGCTAACATGCCCTCTATAACTGCTGAAGGAAAATAGTTCCCTATGGTGCCAGCCTTAATTAACCCTAAAATTAACTGTATCACTCCGGCAAGTACAACCGCTAAGAGAAAAACATTGTAAGAACCCAAAGATCCGATGGCGCCGAAAACTATTACAGTTAAGCCTGCTGCCGGGCCGCTTACACTTAATTGTGAACCGCTTATTGAGGCGACTACTACGCCGCCGATGATTCCTGTTAATATTCCTGCAAATAAAGGAGCTCCGGAGGCCATTGCAATTCCTAAACATAAGGGGAGAGCAACAAGAAATACAACGACACTTGCAGGTATGTCATATTTTAAGTTTCTTTTGCCTAATTTGAAAAAGGCTGAAAATCGTGTGCCTAGCATAAAATACGAGGATATGATAATTAAAAATATTTTATTTAATTGTAAATGAATTTAACGTAATTATCCTTTTACGACCGTTCAACGTCTGTAGTAACCGTGCCCATAATTATGCATATGGGTGAAATAGCTAACACCTACTTGCATGTGCACAGCCAAGCTATCACATTTTTATGTGAAAGGATAAACCTTGGTGATTTAAGATTTTAACAATTTGGAGGAGGAGTAGGCACCGATGGATAAAAAGATTTGATATTTAGATCATCGTTAGCTATATACTGTTTAATGGACAGATACTTAATTGGGGTAAGAAAGCGATTCCAATCCAGCGAAACCGTGAATTCTTTCATGAAATTTTCGGTTGCTGAGTCAGCATTACTCGATTTACCAGTATGATTTTCAATCTCAAGCTGTAAAATAACAGCCATTACATGTTTACTGTCATAAAGGCTTGCATATATAGGCGCAATAGAAATAACCATTTTCACAAAGAAAATCGCTGTAAATACAAAACTATATGTTTTTCTATACCGACTAATATACATAAGTAATAATCTGCGGCTAAAATAAATAAAAATGCAAAAGTATGATGCATAATGAATAAAAAAATTACGAAAAACAGACAAGTGGTGACTGGAGAAAAGGAAGATCTATTTCAGATAGAAAATCTTTTTGCCCTTTTTGATGTTTGTATATTAGAACATAAAAAAATAAATACTTTGATATTATTCGATAAAAAAAGCGACTTTTGCAGCAAATAGGATTAATATGTAAGGACATTACTAAAAGGAGTTTTTATGGAGAATAGCTTAGATACTCTGGTAGGGCAAGTGGAATTATTAATTGCCGAAGGGGATAAGGAACAACTGCAAGAATATTTGGATAATCTGAATATTTCCGAAGTTGAGGATTTAATTGATGAATTACCCGAGTATGGAGATACCTTTATAGAAACGTTAAGCATTAATCGTGCGGTTAATGTTTTTCGCATATTAGACTTTCCAACGCAAGAGCGCATTATTAAAAAGTTATCCGGATCTAAAATCACGGAGTTAATAAATGAATTACCACCAGATGATCGAACTGCGTTTTTTAGTGAACTGCACGGAGATGCCGTAAAAAAGATGATTATTTTGATGCCTCCAGAAGACAGGAAGGAGGCATTAACCTTATTAGGATATCCCGAAGATAGCGTAGGGAGGCTAATGACGCCAGACTACGTAACCGTTAAACAGAATTTTACAGTCGCCCAGGCCTTAGAACATATTCGTAAATATGGTAAAAACTCGGAAACAATTGACGTGATTTATGTGATTGATGAGAAAGGCATTCTTTTAGATGATATCCGAATAAGAGAAATCATTTTATCTGGACCCGATGTTAAGATTAGCGATCTAATGGATAATCGGCTGATTGCACTAAATGCATTCGATCCACAAGAAGAAGCAATTACGGTCTTCAGAATGAATAATCGTGTAGCGCTACCGGTAACCGATAGGCAGGGAGTAATGTTAGGAATTGTTACTGTTGATGACGTTTTATGGATTGCTAACGAAGAATATACAGAAGATATACAACGTATGGGAGGGTCTGAAGCCTTAGATGAACCTTATTTAGATGCTTCCATTTGGCAGCTAGTCAAGAAACGAGCTCCCTGGTTGATGGTTTTATTTATCGGTCAATTTTTTACCGCTACCGTTATTGAAGGCTATGAGATGCAATTGCAAGCAGCCGTAGTGTTAATGACGTTTGTTCCTTTGATAACCTCAAGCGGCGGGAATACAGGTTCACAGGCATCGGCGCTTATTATTCAAGCAATGGCCCTAGGAGAAATTAGTTTGGTAGATTGGTTCCGCGTTTTTCGGAGAGAGCTTGCATCTGGGCTTATTTTGGGTGTAATTTTAGGTGCGCTCGGTTTACTAAGGATATTTGGCTACCACCTTTTTGGTCAATACGGTGATACGTGGTTTTTATTAAGTTTGGTAGTAGGTTGTGCATTAGTTGGCGTAATTTTGTGGGGATCTTTGGTGGGCGCTATGCTACCCTTTTTGTTGAAGAGATTAGGAGCAGATCCCGCCACATCTTCAGCTCCCTTTGTGGCTACACTCGTTGATGTGACTGGTTTGGTTATCTACTTTACCATTGCTACAGTGATATTGAAGGGGACGTTATTATAAGTGAAGTCTGTTTACTCAAGAACGTAATCCACCCGAAGTCTCTCTAATAATTAATAACGGATCAAGCTTTACACGTTTGGGAGCATTTTTATAAAAACTTCCTTCTTTAAGCATGCTCAAAAACAATTGGGCAATCTCTTCTCCCATACGGATGGTTTGCTGATCTACAGTAGAAAGGGTAGGCGTAACTAAGCTGCCAAAAGCTTCGTTTGCGAAGCCAATAACGCCCACTTCTTCTGGTATTTTTATAGATTGTAGCTTTAGCTGTTGAATAACACCCATAGCAGTAAAATCTTCAAGTGTAAATATCGCGTCAAACGGAATTTTTTTGTGGGTAAGCTCTTTCACGCATGTCTTCCCGAAATCGAGAGACAAATTACCCTTGAGAATCAGATTTTCATTTATTGGAATATTGTGGGCGCTGAGGGCGTCTAGGTAGCCTCTGAGACGTTCCTTGAATATCGTTAAGTTTCTTGTTTCGGTAATATGTACGATTTTTTTGTACCCGGCTTTTATCAAATGCTCAGTTGCCAGGTATCCTCCTTTATAATCGTCTATTGTTACTGAGGGCGCATTAATATCTTCTAAAGCCCTGTCAAAAAAGGCAAGTGGAATGTTTCTGGTAACAATATCTTTAAAGGTAGCACTATCTTCTCTGTTGATGGCGATAGAGGCAATAATGCCATCTACTCTTGAATTTAACAGTGTTTCGATTCCCTTATCTTCTTTTTTATAAGACTCCTGTGATTGATATAATAATATAGAATAACCATTTTGATTCATAATTGATTCTATTCCATGTACAACAGAGCTAAAGAAACTTACATCTAAAGAAGGTACCAAAACGCCTATAATATTACTTTTTCCCGAACGAAGAGAAGAGGCAAGTTTATTTTTACTGTAACCTAATTTTTCGGCTGTTAATTTTACCGCTTCCTTGGTGGTTTTACTTATGGCGGGATGGTCATTCAATGCCCTGGCGACTGTAGAAAAGGTAATATTAAGTTCTTTTGCAATATCTAGAATGGTAACTTTCTTCATAAAAATAGCTTTACATTATTATTTAACTAGCTGGTGTAATATAAAAATAAAAAATAACAGTCTAATTGAACTTTTTTGTCAAAAATATAGATTGCTTTTGGAATTATGCTACTTAAGTTTTACTTTTATGCCAACGTTAGCATTGTTCTAACCTAAATTAAATGAAATATATTCTATGTTGTTATTAGGAATAGACATCGGAACATCTTCTATAAAAGTTTCTGTAGTAGACGCCTCAAATCAGCAATGTATCGCATCGTATCGCTATCCTGAAGAGGAGGAGACACCTATTCTGGCACCACAAAATGGATGGGCAGAACAGTCGCCTGATATGTGGTGGGAACATGTGCAGATTGCCTTAATTAAACTTAACCAAAAAAAGCTATATGACCCATTAGCTATTGCAGCCATAGGGATAGCCTATCAAATGCACGGATTAGTATTGGTTGATCAAGAATATAATAGTTTGAGAGACGCTATTATTTGGTGCGATAGCCGAGCTGTAGAAATCGGTAAGGATGCTTTCGAAGCTTTGGGAGAAGAAATAGCTTTAAAATCTCTTTTAAATTCTCCAGGGAATTTTACCGCTTCAAAACTCGCTTGGGTAAAGGATAATGAGCCAGCTATTTATCGAAAGATATATAAAGTGATGCTACCGGGCGATTATATTGCATTGAGGCTAACGGGCACTCCTACTACAACTGTTTCAGCGCTGTCTGAAGGCGTTTTTTGGGATTTTAAGAAAAATGAACTGTCCGCCCAACTTATGGAATACTTCGGGTTTGAGCAAAGGCTCATACCCGATATTCACCCTTTATTTAGCGAGCATGGTTATTTAGCTAAATCCGTAGCCAATAAACTAGGCTTAAGGGAAGGAATTCCTGTTAGTTATAAAGCTGGAGATCAGCCTAATAATGCCTTGTCGTTAAACGTATTAAAGCCAGGGGAAGTTGCTGCGACAGCTGGCACCTCAGGAGTGATTTATGGAGTAAGTAACGAACTGGTATACGATCGGCTTTCCCGCATCAACACTTTCGCGCATGTTAATTATTCGGCGAATGAACCCATGCTTGGTGTTTTGCTTTGCATTAATGGAACCGGTATTTTAAATAGATGGGTTAAAGATCAATTTGGGCGTGGTTTAGACTATGTAACAATGAATAAATTAGCAGCGGAGATTCCTCTGGGAAGTGAGGGATTAAAGATATTACCGTTTGGAAATGGCGCGGAGCGTATTTTGCAAAATAAAATTTTGGGGGCGCAAATTGTCAACCTAGATTTAAATAAACACCATTACAAACATATGTTTCGTGCGTGTCAAGAGGGAATAGCCTTTGCTTTTAGGTATGGTTTGGATATTATGCGTGAAAATGGTATTGCACCCCGTGTTATCCGTGCAGGTAAAACAAACTTGTTTTTGAGTGAATTATTTACTGAAATTTTTGTTAATGTAACCGGTGTACCGGTTGAGTTGTATGAAAATGATGGCAGTATTGGAGCGGCCTTAGGAGCAGGTATTGGAGCCGGTATTTTTAAAACAGCTGACGAAGCTTTTCGGTCTAGCAAGCCTTTAAAAGTAGTTGAGCCAGATAAACATATCGACTACGAAACCAGCTATCAGGAATGGCTTAATGTTTTAAATAAACAGATAATATAAAAATAGTTAACTAATTGAAAAATAAAAACTTATAGAATTATGTCAGTTATTATTGGAGAACGGGAGTATTTTAAAGGAATCGGGCAAATAAAGTACGAAGGTCCCGGAAGTGATAACCCCTTAGCTTACCGTTGGTATGATGCAAATAAAATTGTAGCGGGAAAAACGATGAAAGAACATCTGCGGTTTGCGGTTGCGTATTGGCATTCGTTTAATGGAACCGGAAATGACCCTTTTGGCGGACAAACTCATTTTTTTCCATGGGACGAACATCAAGATGTCATACAGCGAGCCAAAGATAAAATGGATGCAGCTTTCGAGTTTTTTACAAAGATGGAGTTACCTTATTACTGCTTCCATGATGTGGATATGGTTGATTATGGGGATAATATAGTAGAAAATGAAAAGCGTCTGCAAACCTTAACTGAATACGCTTTAAGCAAACAACAGGCAAGTGGCGTAAAATTACTTTGGGGTACGGCTAATCTATTTAGTCACAAACGTTACATGAATGGAGCCGCCACTAATCCAGATTTCCAGGTGGTAGCGCATGCCGGAGCGCAAATTAAGGCCGCACTAGATGCCACCATTGCACTGAATGGAGAAAATTATGTGTTTTGGGGTGGTAGGGAAGGCTACATGACCTTGCTTAACACAGACATGAAACGCGAGCAGGAGCATTTGGCTCGCATGTTACATGCGGCGAAGGATTATGCAAGAGGCCAAGGATTTAAAGGCACTTTCTTTATAGAACCTAAACCTTGCGAACCAACAAAACATCAATATGATTATGATGCGGCAACGGTAATTGGCTTTTTGCGTCAATATGACTTGCTGAATGATTTTAAATTAAATTTGGAGGTTAATCATGCAACCTTGGCCGGACACACTTTTCAGCATGAATTACAGGTTGCAGTTGATGCTGGTTTATTGGGATCTATGGATGCCAATAGAGGAGATTATCAAAATGGTTGGGATACCGATCAGTTTCCAACTAATATTAATGAACTTGCCGAGTCATTATTGATTATATTGGAAGGTGGGGGATTTGCAGGCGGAGGAATAAACTTTGATGCCAAAATAAGGCGGAACTCTACTGATCCTGCTGACTTATTTTATGCTCATATAGGGGGGGCAGACACCTTTGCGCGTGCGTTGATAGCAGCTGATAATATTTTGAACCTATCGGATTATAAGCAGATCAGAAAGGATAGATACGCTTCTTTTGATAGTGGCAATGGGAAGCAGTTTGAAGACGGAAAGTTGTCGCTTACCGATTTAAGAGATTTAGCCGTCTCATCGGGTGAGCCTAAAACTATTAGCGGCAGACAAGAGTTTTTAGAGAATTTAATAAACAGGTATATTTAATGAAGAAATAGTCTGTTAAGCGTATTCGGAAAAAGTTCTTTTTTGCGTTGCTTAAAAATTTATGATATATTCAACTGCTAAACAGGTTTGCCTTGATGCAGCACCTGTTTAGCAGATTTATTATTATATAATCGTATTAAAATGAAAACAATTAAAGGACCGGGAATTTTTTTAGCGCAGTTTATTGGCAATAACCCGCCATTCGATACACTGGAATCTATCTGTGAATGGGCAAAAGGATTAGGATTTAAAGGTATACAAATACCTACATGGGCAACTAACTACTTCAATTTGCAAAAAGCTGCCGAAAGTAAAGCCTACGCGGAAGAAATCAAGGGTATCGTAAATAGTTACGGCTTGGAAATTACAGAGCTATCTACACATTTGCAGGGACAATTGGTAGCAGTTAATCCTGCTTACGATAAGCTTTTTGATGGTTTTGCGCCAGAGGCCTTTCATAATAACCCAAAAGCACGTACAGAGTGGGCTATACAACAGTTAAAATATGCTGCAAAGGCCTCGCAACACTTGGGACTAAATGCGCATGCTACGTTTAGCGGTGCCTTACTTTGGCATACGGTATACCCTTGGCCGCAGCGTCCGGCAGGTTTGGTAGAAGAAGGTTTTAAGGAGTTGGCTAATAGATGGTTGCCTATATTGAATGCATTTGATGAGGTAGGTGTTGATGTGTGTTATGAAATACATCCCGGAGAGGATTTACATGATGGAGTGAGTTACGAAATGTTTCTCGAAAAGGTAAATAATCACACGAGAGCTTGCCTATTATATGATCCATCCCATTTTGTTTTGCAGTGTTTAGATTACCTCGCCTATATTGATCATTATCATGACCGTATCAAAATGTTCCATGTAAAAGATGCAGAGTTCAATCCTACGGGAAAGCAAGGTGTATATGGCGGTTATCAAGGTTGGGTAGAACGGGCTGGCAGGTTTAGATCGCTTGGCGACGGCCAGGTAGATTTTAAAGCGGTATTCAGTAAATTAACGGCCTATGATTTTGCAGGATGGGCTGTAATGGAATGGGAGTGTGCATTAAAGCATCCTGAAGATGGCGCAAAAGAAGGAGCGGTGTTTATCAGTGACCATATTATCCGGGTAACAGAAAAAACTTTTGATGATTTTGCTTCTTCAGGAGTTGATCATTCGCTAAACAGAGAAATTTTAGGAATATAAATAAAATTTAAGGTCAGGTCAGGGTAGAAGATGTTTACCCTGTCTGCTTATTATCTTACTATTCTTACAGCGCGCAATGAAATCCGAGATTAAACCATCTTCCTGGTAGGGGAATAGTTGAAGTCTCAATGTAAGTAACATCAAAAAGGTTATTAGCATCCAGTTGGATACTATAATTCTTCCAATTATAACTTGTTTTTAAATCGGTTAAGAAGTAGTTTTTATAACTTATCCGTTCAACAAAACGTTGGGCTGCGGCAATTGAAAAATGCCTGTTGCGCCAAGATATGTTAGCCACAGCTTGATGCCGCAAACTTTCAATAGCATATTTTGAAAGTAAATTGTCTGTATTAACACTTTTAATTTTAGGTTTGAGAAAATTATAAGCTAAACCTGCATACCAGTTAGACTGCTGCCTGTCGGTGATTTTCAATTTGGTAGAAACGTTAATTCCCTGTACTTGATTTTGCATGAAATTGTTCGGAGACCAATTGTCATCGGTAGAAACTCTATTCCAATCAATAAAGTCAGTTATTTTCCGATAGAAGTAACTGGCATTTAAGAACCAGCGTTGGTTCATGAATTTGATTCCACTTTCGGCATACCATGCATTTTCCGATTTTAGATCAGGATTTCCAATGTTCCCCCCGCCAGTTGTATAAAGGTCTGTAAACGATGGCACCCGTTGCCCTGAGCCGGTATTCAGATATACTCTCCACTGTTTTGATAGCGCATAACCCAGATCTAAACCGGGATATATTTGCCAACCAAAATTGCTGTTATAATTTAAATAGGCTCCTACATTTGCAGTGAGTTGCGTTGTTATAGCTGTCTTATATTCTGCATATAGGCCATAATTTCCCCTTTTTCTATCGCCCATATTGGTGCTGGTGAGAAATTCGTTTCTCGCTTCTAAGCCTACACCAAAAGTTCCGCTAGTTGTCTGGTAAGTAGAATTTAGCTCTGTAGTGATAACCTGAGTATGATGAAGGTTACGGTATAGGCTCAAATCATATTGATCGTAGCGATAGTCGTCATGATTATACCGATAACTTATTCTTGGATTTATGGTCCACCGATCGGATAAGCGATCTTTAAAATCAAGTGAAACTAGAGCTGTTTGCACAATTTCTTTAGCCTCAAGGTCATTAGGAGGCGCATAATAAGCGTTAGCACCAAAGTCATTATGGACATATCCGGCCATCAGATTCCATAAACCTTGCTGTTTGTTTTGTATTTTTCCTTGATAGAAAATCTTGCTGTCGCTGAATGGTGTGTTGTAACGATAACCATTTCCTGCATCATAGCTGCCATATATTAAATGACTAGATCTATCGTTAGCAGTTCCCATGCCTAACTGTATACCTCTGCCATTATAGATGCCATTGCCGTCATCTTTCTTCTTAAAGCTTGAAGAAGTGCTGATGTTTGCTTCATAGAATTTTTTAACGGGAACACGCGTAACGATATTTATAGCACCGGTTAAACTGTTAATCCCATAAATCCTAGCAGCGGGCCCTCTAATTACTTCTATTCGTTCAATTGCATCTAGTGGTATCGGTATGTTCATAGCGTGATGTGCCGTTTGTGGATCCCCAACTTTTACGCCATTTAGTAAGATCATGGTCTGCTCAAAAGTGCCTCCATCTATACTAATGTCAGCTTGTGAACCCCAAGGGCCTCTCTGCCTTACATCTACTCCAGCAACATAGGTTAACAACTCACTAATGGAGCGTGCTGGTAACTGTTTAATTTCTTCTTTGGTAATAATATCAATATTCCTATTCTGTTCTGTGAAGGGTATCTGTAGGCGGTTTTCATTTATGGTAACTTCGTTTAACGGTGTGGTTAGGGTATCATTTGGAATATCCGCTGTCAAGGACTGACCGCACAAATGGGAATAAGCCATTAAAATAAATGCGAAAGAAAATGTAAAAGGTTTCATCAATGTTGAATATTTAGTGTCCGTAAAGGAACAGGCTAATTGCTCATTCCTTTACCGACACAAAATAAACACTCCTTTCGCAGCTTGTTATAGTCCGGTTTAGAGATTAGGGGTAGTCCGGTTTTTTATTGCCATTCTTCCCTACCTAAAGCTCTTTTATTCCGATAGCTACTATCAGGCACTGCCGTATCTATTATTAGTGCTTTGCTTGATGATAGTAACTCGTTAAGGTCTGGTTGGCCGGCATCTATCCAGGCCGAATACCAGTAGTTGGCAGTTGCGAGAACTGATTTCTTCATTTGTTTTTCTACCATGCCATGTAACAGTTGATGATAGGTGGTTGAATAAGCACGGGAATATACTCGTTCGATTACCCTTAATCTGCTTTCATAAGCATATTTTCTTTGCTTTGGGTATTCCTTATTAAGGGTAGCTTCTATTAGTAGAACGCTATCTACCAACGAAAAGCTTTGCTCTACCATTGTCCAAGCTTCTTGAAGCGGATGTTCGATATAGTTAGCCGAACCAACTAAAAAATCGTAATTTTCCGCAAAGAGCTCCGGTAACCTGCTCTCCCAAAAAGCATGAATGCCAAGCTGACCAGTTAATTGTCCGTTGTAATTGTGCGTGGTATGTAGTGGTACATTGGCATCAGCGATATAGTGTCCTAAATCGGCAGAATGGCGCAAGATTTTAACAGGGTCTTTTGTGGTGAATGCCTTTACCAGCTGGTAATAAGACCGTTCAATTTGCCAAGGCACAATGCCGTGGCTGTTCAGTGTATCTTCAGTATACTTTGCCACGGCCTCTTTCCATGTTTTCGGAATGCTATCAAATGGGTTTTTACCATAGGCATCGGCATCGATGTAATGCCTTGCTGCTTCGTATTCTGTGGCATAACGCCTTTTATCCGGATCAACGGCATGTTCGGTTAAATAGTTAGCATGTTTTTTATAGAAGGGAGCCATTGCAGCCGGTAAGGCATATATGGCTAATTTATTTACTTGTTTGTGTGCATAAAATCCCCAAGATGAACATATAATTACAATAGTTAAGGCGAAAAGCAGTCTGGTATAAATCTTCATAATCAAGGATGAGTGCTCATATAAATGGCTGTTTTTAATCTTTTTTAAAAGTTTTTGTAATATCCGATCTAAATCCTATATTTGCAGTCCGAAAAAACAATAAGGATTAAAGGCTAAAAAATGGCAAACCATAAATCTTCAATTAAAAGAATTAGAGCAAACGCTGCGAAGCGTTTAAGAAACCGTTACCAAGCTAAAACAACTCGTAACGCTATTAAAAAATTACGTGCAACAGCTTCTAAAGAAGATGCTGCTACATTATTGCCACGTATAATCTCCATGCTTGATCGTTTGGCAAAGAAAAATGTTATTCATAAAAAGAAAGCTTCTAACAATAAGTCTAAGTTGACAAAGTTTGTTAATGGTTTAGCTTAGTATTTTATATAAAATAATAATGGGGTTGAGGTTTTTCCACAACCCCTTTTTCTGTTTTAATTCAGTTCCCTTTCTCTAATCTTTTCTAATACATTGTTAAGTTTTTCGCTGTCGTTAGCATAGGGTGCTAAATCAATTATGGCAACTTTTCTAAATTCTACTGGGTGACTTTCGCTTTGTAGAGAGAAATATCCACTTTTCAAGAGTTGTCCATCTTGCTTTATTTTAGGATCATAATTTGAAACATTGCCGCCATTAATAGTAGGATGTGTGTATACCATTACGGTGTCGTGGTTTACAATGTGCTTAATAATAGAATCGCCCAAAACTAAGGCATCAGCAGTCACCCATTGGTCGCCCGCATAAGTCTTCGAAGAAGAATTTAAGCAATGTGGTGTAAATTGTTCATTTTTATACACTACCTCAGTGCCTGGGGTACATAAATTACCGGTTGGTCGCTCTTCTTTCCCGTTGCCTCCTAATAATTGGTCTTCTAAGGAAATCGGGAAATCCTGATCTTTAAGCATCGTATGGGGTTCTTGTCCATGAAGCATAATTCCGCTATTTCTCCATGCCCATTCTTCTCCTCCATTAGCTTGTTCTCCCACGAAACGGTATTCTACCCTTAAAAGATAATAGGAGTAGGGCTTATTGTAGAAAATATGTCCATACTGCTGATCAAATTGATCATAACCATCATAGCTTACTTTAATGGCCCCATCTTCCACACGGAAAGTATTGGCAAAATTATCGCCCACTTCGTGTTTGGAAATTTTAATGGTCCAATCATTTAAATCTTTTCCGTTAAATAAGTCAACCCATTCTGGTGCGGTGTCCTCATTTTGTTCCTTCGATTCACTCGATTGGCAGGCTGTTAGTGCTCCGCCAACCAGTGCTATCATTCCAAATTGTAGTAGTTTGCGCATTGTCTATAATTGTATAATTTCTGCCTAAAATAATAAATTTTAACACATTTCCGCTATAAAAAAAATCAACGGCAGAGGAGAGAACGATAAAAAGCTTTTTATGTGCAAACCAATTATATTGCATATAAAAAGCTTTTTATCTAAGTTTGAGAAAAATGGAACAAATAAGAACCGTTTTTTAAACCTATTATACCTTTACGATTATTTTATGAATGAAGTTTACAGCAAAAGAATGCGATTAAAAGAATGGGCTGAGCAGGATAGGCCCAGAGAAAAATTGTTGCGGAATGGCCGACGGCTTCTAAGCAATGCGGAGCTGATAGCGATATTGATAGGAAGTGGCTCAAAAGATGAAACAGCTGTTGAATTAGGAAAGCGTATTTTAGCAGCTGTACACAACGATCTGAGTGAGTTATCCAAGCTAACGCTAGCAGATTTGTGTAGATACAAGGGGATTGGCGAGGCCAAAGCAATAACTATTATTGCAGCTTTAGAGCTTGGCCGGAGAAGAAAAGATAACGTAGCTCGGGAGAAACCTCAGATAAAAAGCAGTGAAGATGCTTATCACATCTTAAAACCATTTTATGCGGATCTCGGGCATGAGGAGTTTTGGATTTTGTTAATAAATACGGCCAATAAAGTTGTTGGTCAGGTACAGATAAGTAAAGGCGGTAGTGGTACGGTGGCTGTAGATGTAAAAAGTATATTTCATGCGGTGCTTAATGCAAAGGCAACAGGTTTTGTAATGAGCCATAATCATCCTTCTGGAGCTTTGAAGCCAAGCGTTTCTGATAAACAACTAACCAATAAGATTATACAGGCTGCAAAATGTATGGATATAAGAATGTTAGATCATTTAATTATTTCAGATGAAGGATATTATAGTTTTGTGGATCACGATGATATGTGATAAAATACCTCCTTCTATCGTATAATAACTATTATAAAAGTAAAAATTATGCTAAGTTTGCAGCGATTTTAGTAGAATAGATAAATGGGTTAATAATTTAAAAATTTGCTAAAGTAGTTAATGAGCGCCGTTAGAAAAATGAAATGATAACGAAATAATGATTTACGGATGAAACCTGCATAAATTGCCATGAACAAAAGGATATGAACTTAGCGAAGCGATCTCTTGAATACGATTGAGAAGCTAACAGGAATAGAAAAATAATTTATGCAAGCTCCATTACCATTAAAGAACAATTATTCGAATGAAACCTGCATGAGTTGCCGCTCAAAAAAGAAATGATTAAACAACTCGTGCAAGCTTCATCACCGATAAAGAACAAATAATCAGATGAAAATAGCATACAATTGGCTTAAACAATTTATAGCAACAGATAAAAGTCCAGAAGAACTTTCGTTGATATTGACTGACATTGGCTTGGAAGTGGAAGGAGTAGATATTGTACAACGTATTCCTGGCGGCTTAGCGGGCTTGGTTATTGGTGAGGTGAAGAGCTGTCAGCCACATCCTAATGCCGACAGACTACGGTTAACAACGGTAGATATTGGCGCTGAATCATTACTTCAGATTGTTTGTGGTGCGCCCAATGTAGCAGCAGGACAGAAAGTAGTTGTCGCTCCAGTTGGTACTGTAGTATATCCCTTAGCCGGTGAGCCCTTTAAAATCAACAAATCAAAAATAAGGGGAGAGGTTTCTGAAGGAATGATTTGTGCGGAGGATGAAATAGGTTTGGGGGAATCTCACGACGGAATCTTAGTTTTAGATACCAGTGCCCCTGTAGGCAGTAGTGCAAAAGCATATTTTAACATAGAAGACGATTACTGTTTTGAAATTGGTTTGACACCTAATCGGGCTGATGCCGCCTCGCATTTAGGAGTAGCCCGGGATATAGCTGCCTATCTTAGGATGGCGATTAGCTGCCCTAGTGTAGACGCTTTCAACGTAAATAGTGAAACAAAAACTATCCATGTTAGCATAAAAAATCCAGAGGCTTGCAAACGATATACTTCCGTTAGTATAAGTAACGTAAAGGTAGGTAACTCGCCTCAGTGGTTGGTAGAAAAACTAAAAGTTATTGGTTTGCGCCCCATAAACAATGTGGTAGATGTAACCAATTATGTATTGCATGAACTTGGCCAGCCACTGCATGCTTTTGATGCAAACAAAATAACGGCTAACGAAATTGTAGTTAGAAATGCTGCCGAAGGAGAGCTGTTTGTTACTTTAGACGGAATAGAACGAAAACTATCAACAGACGATTTAATGATCTGTGATGCAGAAAAGCCACTTTGTTTAGCTGGAGTATTTGGTGGTTTAGATTCTGGCGTGAATGAAACTACCACCGATGTGCTTTTAGAGAGTGCCTATTTTAATGCTGTATCGGTCCGAAAATCCTCTAAAAGGCATGGTTTAAAAACAGATGCTTCCTTTAGATTTGAAAGAGGAACAGATCCTAATATCACCGTATATGCTTTGAAAAGGGCTGCTCTTTTAATTCAAGAAGTCGCAGGTGGAGATATTTCGTCTACTATATCGGATATTTATCCGGAACCTGTTGGCGCCTTTATTTTTGACGTTAACCTTGATCATGTTCGACGATTAATCGGAAAGGAAATCAGTGATGAGGAAATAATAAGCATTTTACAGGCGCTTGATATCGATGTCCTGATAAAGGATAGTGGTGTAATACAAGTAACGGTGCCGCCTTATAAAGTAGATGTTACCCGTGAAGTAGATATTATTGAAGAAGTGTTAAGAATTTACGGTTATAACAATATAGAAATGAAGCAACAAATCAAAGCTTCGTTAAATACTTCACCAAAACCAGACAAGGAAATTGTACAGCATACAGTATCCGATCTCTTGGTAAATAATGGTTTTCATGAGATTCTTTGCAATTCGTTAACCAAGTTGGCCTATGCAGATAACGAAGACACCGTAGTTAGAATCCTCAATCCGTTAAGTAGTGATTTAGATGTGATGCGTCAAAATCTATTGTTCTCCGCTCTGGATGCAGTAAGTTACAACCAAAAAAGAAAGCATGTTGATCTAAAATTGTTTGAATTTGGAAAAACATATCATCTGGTAGAGGGCAATTATGAAGAGGGGGAATATTTAAGTTTAACTTTAACAGGCGCACAACACCATAGGCAATGGAATCAGGCTGCTCAACCCAATACTTTTTATCACCTTAAAGCCGTTGTAGATGCGCTAATAAAGCGGTTCAATATAAAAGATTTGAAGAGTGAGGAAGCAGCAGACAATAAAATCGCTTATGGGCTTCAGTATATAAGAGGACAGAAAGCTTTGGTACGTTTTGGTGCCGTTTCTTCCGAAGCGCTAAGGAAAGCAGATGTTGCTGGAGAAGTGTTTTATGCCGTTTTTGACTGGGATTTATTCCTAAAAGCAATCCGAAAAAATAAGATAACTTATAAAGAAGTAGCCAAGTTCCCTTCCGTTAAAAGAGATTTATCGTTATTGATTAATCGCGATATATCATTTGCAACGCTAAAAAGTATTGCTGAAAAGGCCGAGCGTAAATTACTTCAATCAGTCAATGTATTTGACGTATATGTTGGCGATAAATTACCTGCTGGAAAAAAATCGTATGCACTGAGTTTTGAGTTACAGGATGAAGAAAAAACTTTAACAGATAAACAAATTGATTCCGTGATGCAAAAATTAATACTTAACTTTGAAAAAGAAGTAGGTGCAGAGATCAGAAAGGGATAATTTTATTAACTCTAAAATATAAATAGATGTCAACAGTTTCCGCTCAATTAGACAATGTAGTAGAGAAAACAGCAAAACTGATTGAATTATGCTTATCTTTACAAGAAGAGAACGATATGCTCAAATTGGAGAACCAATCTGTTAAGGTAGCGTTGGAAACTTGTAAAAATAAAACAAAAGGCTTGGAAGAGCAAATGAAAGCATTGGCGGTAGCGCGTTCTATAGAGGGGTTGGAGTTGAAAAATGAAAGAGGAAAAGAAAAAACACTTGACATCAAGCAAAAAATTAACGATTTTGTGCGAGAAATAGATAAATGTATTGAGTTACTGAAATAAGTAACTGAAGTTATATAGTGAAACAAGCTCATTCTATGGGAGATATTTCCATAAAAATAAATATTGCAGATCGGGTATATCCTTTAAGGATCGAGATGGAGGAAGAAGAGATAATCCGTCATGCAGCAAAATTAATTAACGACCGTATTAAGGATCTACAGGAGAACTATGCGGTAAGAGACAAGCAAGATTTGCTTTCAATGGCGGTACTTCATTATGCCACAGCAGCCTTGAAGGCAGAAAAGCAAGTACATGATGATGATACCGGGGTAACGGAAAAAGTACACCAATTGGATCAATTACTGTCTGAGTTTTTTAAAGATTAATCGTTCTTTTAACATATAGAGCTATAAGATTTAACCGCAGTTAATACGGTTTCACTATTTTTAAACTTAACACTTCAATATAAAGAAGCGTAAATAGGCATACTCCATTTTGCATTTGCCATCTGGAGATAGTTAATACGCTAAACCTGAATATAGAAGTTTAAAATAATTGGAACCTATTTAGCTGCGGTTTTTTTTTGAGATAGATTTAAATCATAATGATTTAGAAGTGGAGTGCTAATTAGGCCTTCCGTTTCTAAACATAACTAAATATAAATAAACAACATGGAAATGATAATTTATGTGTTATTAGGGATAGCTATAGGCGTTGTGATAGGGCGCTTCTTACTCCGTAGCTTACTTAAAAAGCAAGAGCTTGGAGCACAAAATAAGGCTAAACGTATCTTAAAAGAAGCAGAACAGGAAGCAGAAATGCTCAAGAAAAATCGCTTATTAGAGGCAAAAGAGAAGTTTCTACACTTGAAAACCGAACATGAGCGAGAAGTCAACCAAAAAAATAATACGCTCAACCAGCGAGAAAACTCCATCCGTCAAAAAGAACAATCGCTTAATTCAAAATTGGAACAGGCTAACCGGGAGAAACAGGAAATAGAGAGTACACGTAAAAACCTGGAACGCCAAATTGAGATTAATAATAAAAAGCAAGACGAAGTAGATAGCTTAAAGATTCAACATATTAAGCAGCTTGAAACCATTGCTGGACTTTCAGCCGAAGAGGCAAAGGAACAATTGGTAACTAATCTTAGAGAGGAAGCCCGTTCTAAAGCCATGATACAGATTAAGGATATTGTAGATGAGGCTAAGCTTACCGCTAGTAAAGAAGCTAAAAAGGTTGTTATCCAAACCATACAACGTACGGCTACAGAAAGTGCGATTGAAAATACAGTTTCTATATTTAATATAGAAAATGATGAAATAAAAGGAAGAGTTATAGGCAGGGAAGGGCGAAATATTCGTGCCTTAGAAGCGGCTACTGGTGTTGAAATTATCGTAGATGATACACCCGAAGCTATTATTCTGTCGGGCTTTGATCCAGTACGGAGAGAAATAGCGCGATTAGCATTGCATCGTTTAGTTACGGATGGTCGTATTCACCCCGCACGTATAGAAGAAGTAGTCGCTAAAACCAAAAAGCAAATAGATGATGAAATTGTGGAGATAGGCGAACGTACCGTGATTGACTTAGGGATACACGGTTTGCATCCAGAATTGATTCGTATGGTTGGGCGTATGCGTTACCGTTCTTCATATGGGCAAAACTTATTGCAACACTCCAGAGAGGTGGCTAACTTCTGTGCTACCATGGCGGCAGAGTTAGGTTTAAATGTAAAATTAGCGAAGCGCGCTGGGCTCCTACACGATATCGGTAAGGTGCCGGATGATAATCCAGAACTTCCCCATGCTATATTGGGTATGCAATTAGCAGAGAAATATAAGGAACATCCCGAGGTTTGCAATGCCATTGGTGCTCACCATGACGAAATAGAGATGACTTCTTTGATTTCACCGGTTGTTCAAGCCTGTGACGCCATTTCTGGTGCGAGGCCAGGAGCCAGACGGGAAGTGGTGGAGAGCTATATTAAACGTTTAAAAGAACTGGAAGAGCTAGCATTATCTTATCCCGGCGTTGAAAAGACCTTTGCTATCCAGGCTGGAAGGGAGTTACGCGTGGTTGTAGAGAGTGAAAAAGTGACAGATGCTGAGGCAGAAATCTTGGCTGCAGACATTTCAAACCGAATTCAAACCGAAATGACTTACCCTGGCCAAATTAAAGTTACGGTTATTCGCGAAACAAGATCCGTCTCATTTGCGAAATAATACTAGCTGCTAAGTGTTTAGCTTAGTAGCTAGTACTTAGCGTGGAATTCCGAATATTATTTTGCTTCCAAGTTTTATTTTAAGAGCTTTGGTGGCATAGGGAAATCGTAATGCGATGTACACAATACTGCGTACTTAGAAAGCTATGGCTAATAACAAACAGAAAAAAAAGCAAACTAAAATGAAGAAACGGCCTGTTGATCTACTTTTTGAGCAGTACGCCAAATTTCATCAACATCCCACTAATAAATTGATTCAATTCATCTGTGTGCCACTTATTACGTTTGGTATTACCGGATTAATATGGTTCCTTCCATTTCCTCATTTAAGCTTTTTGGGACAATATAATGGATTTGTCAATTGGTTCACATTAATAATGGCTATAGTGGTATATTACTACCTACGTTTAGCACCTACACTATCTTATGCCATGCTTTTTTCATTCGGCATTTTTAGCTTCCTTATTGTACAACTAGAATACTGGGAAAAAGATGGAGGCCCAGCACCTTGGCTGATATGTGCGCTAATATTTGTGTTAGGTTGTATTGGGCAGTTTATAGGACATAAAATTGAGGGGAAGAAGGCCGCTTTTTTAGCAGAACTTCAGTTTTTACTCATCGGGCCTATCTGGTTGTGGCATTTCGTTTTTAATAAATTTAGAATACCTTATTAGAGATTATTAGTATCAAGACATAAGCCTGCCTGCGGTAGGCAGGTATCAAGATTTTTAAAGTTGTACGTTATAAATTAAATCAGTGATAACCTAATCACTGATTACTCCTTATTCGTCACTATTTTTCTACTTAACCACTCAACTAATCTACAACTTAACTAATTTACCCTTTAACTATTCAACTACTTTACCACTTAGCTACTTAACCATTCAATTAACACATGACATCGGTATGAAGCTTGCTTTTTCTTTATAAATAATTAACTTTATGTTAACTCAAAAATAAAGTTTTGTGCTTATTATTATCGGATGAAGATTTTATATGCAGTACAAGGTACAGGCAATGGCCATCTTAGCAGAGCGATGGATGTTATTCCCTGTTTGCAAAAACGGGCTGATGTAGATATTTTAATTAGTGGTATTCAAGCCGATTTAAAATTGCCATTCGAGGTAAAATACCGTAAACACGGATTGAGCTTTATATTCGGAAAAGCAGGGGGCGTTGATCTTTGGAAAACTTTCATGAGCAACAAGGTTAGGGAGATCATGAAAGAAGTAAATGAAATACCCGTAGAAGAATATGATTTAGTTATTAATGATTTTGAGCCAGTTACTGCTTGGGCTTGTTACCTGCGCGAACATCCTTGTATTGGTTTAAGCCATCAGGCTGCCGTATTAAATAAACAGTCGCCAATTCCCGAAGAAGTAGATATGATGGGGAAGTTTATTTTAAAACACTATGCCCCAGTTAATATAAGTTATGGTTTTCATTTCCAGCCTTATAGTGATTCCATTTTTACCCCCGTTATCAGGCAGCAAATTCGAATTCAACAGGTAAACGATAAGGGCCATTATACCGTTTATTTACCAGCTTATGATGATGCAAGATTGCTTAAAAATCTTTTACGGTTCGAAAACATTCAATGGGAAGTGTTCTCTAAGCATAATCGCGTTCCATTTTCATTAAAAAATGTAAATGTACAACCGATTAACAATGAAAAATTTATTGAGAGTATGGCATCTTCTCATGGTATTTTATGTGGAGCGGGTTTCGAAACTCCTGCTGAAGCACTGTTTCTCAAAAAGAAGCTATTGGTTATTCCCATGAAAAACCAATATGAGCAACATTTAAATGCGGCAGCTCTTAAACAAATGGGTATTCCGGTAATTAAAAATCTGAAAGCAAAAAATGATGCCGTTATAAATGAATGGTTGCTATCAGATCATGTGGTTAACGTAGACTATCCCGATTGTACGCAGGAAATTATAGATAAAATACTAGCAGCATACCGTTAAAATAATGGAAAAAAGTGCGTTTGGAGATGATTTTATATGGGGTGTTTCTACCGCTGCTTTTCAGATAGAGGGAGCGCACGATTCAGCAGGTAAAGGTAAATCAATATGGGATGAATTCAGTAAAAGAAAAGGGAAAATAAAAGGTCAGCATCACGCAGAAATCGCCTGTGATTTTTTTAATCGATATGAAGAAGATATTCGCTTGTTGAAAAGCCTAAATGTTCCTAACTATCGTTTTTCTATTTCGTGGGCACGTGTTTTACCAAATGGAACAGGAGCAATAAATAAAGCAGGAATTGATTTCTATAATAATGTTGTCAATACCTGTATTCAATATGGCATTACACCTTGGGTTACCTTATATCATTGGGATTTACCCCAGGCATTGGAAGATAGAGGAGGATGGACCAATAGGACTATTATTGCGTGGTTCGAAGCATATGTTCGTGTCTGTGTTGAAAATTTCGGCGACCGCGTTAAACATTGGATTATCTTAAATGAACCGGTAGCATTTACAGGTGCTGGTTATTTTTTTGGTAAACATGCACCCGGAAAATCCGGCTTGAGATATTTTCTTCCCGCTGTACACCACGCCACCTTATGCATGGCAAAAGGAGCTAAAATTATTAAACAGCTTTATCCAGAAGCAAAGGTCGGCACAACTTTTTCTCATTCGGTTTTAGAACCTGTTTCGCTCAAGACAAGACATTTGCGTGCACTTCGTAGAGCAGATGCGTTAATGAACAGATTATTCCTTGAGCCAATTTTAGGTATGGGGTATCCTATGGATGATGTAAAAGCGCTAAAAAACCTTAGACAATATATGCTTCCTGGCGACGAGCAGGAAATGGTCTTTGATTTTGATTTTATTGGTCTGCAAACCTATACACGCGAGGTTGTCCAGTTTTCTATGCTGATGCCCTATGTATGGGCTAATATCGTAGAACCTCGGAAACGCGGTGTGAAAAATATAACGGCAATGGATTGGGAAATATATCCGCCGGCAATTTATTTAGCACTTAAACGCCTACAGAGCTATCCTAATATTCCGCCCATAATTATTACGGAAAATGGCGCCGCATTTGAGGATAAGGTTGTTGGCGGAGAGGTGCATGATATAGAAAGAACGCGCTATTTACAGGAACATATCCAGCAAGTATTATATGCCAAACGTGATGGAGTTGATGTTCGGGGTTACTTCGTTTGGACATTTACAGATAATTTTGAATGGGCAGAAGGGTATTATCCTCGATTCGGCTT